>Ga0075475_10000031_pt1 | contig 42643 bp, 51 predicted proteins | sample DEB08_DNA_10_FD_76342 | JGI IMG/M metagenome (GOLD analysis project Ga0075475, IMG submission 76342) | Aqueous microbial communities from the Delaware River and Bay under freshwater to marine salinity gradient to study organic matter... | ecosystem: Environmental > Aquatic > Marine > Coastal ... | reverse complement strand
GCCCTACCGAACATTTCCTGAGATCTTTTTAATACCGCTGGTGCTCTTTTGCTGGGTGCTATTGCGTCTGGTTGTATATAGCCTCTGATTGGCTCTCCCTCTTCAACTTCAACAATATCCACCTTGTCGCCTGTGCCTTTTTCATAATCTTTGACACTCTGTTTCCATTTTTTATCAGCATCTGGATCACTTAATTCTTCGTATTCATTAAAATAATTAACAGAATTATTTAAAAATCTTATAACATCAAAATAATCTTTTTTACCAACTATTTCTTTTGCAGAATCTATCACAGGATGATTATGAACTTCTAGTTCTTTTACTTTTTCAGGATCTATCTCTTGGCTCTTGCGAATTAACCTAAACAAAGCATTTATATAATCTGTTCTAAACGCATCTTTATCATAACCTGCCTTCATAATGGTTGCATATCTTACAACTGTTTTAACAACTTTTTCATACATTGTGTTGTATTCAGCACCACCCATTATTCTAAATTCTATTAATTCATTTTCACTATCATTATCTTTTTGGTTTTTAAAATGAATACTTGAAAATTTTTCTCTGCTAATGCCTTTTTTTAATTCATTTTGTAACATTAAGAAACTGTCTTTATTACCACGTTTCATATCTTCTGCATGTTTTAATAAATTTTGATATTGGCTTTTTGTATAACTGTTTCTAAGTCTACCCCATTGTGCTAATAAGTATTCGTCACCTAATAACAATGCCATTTTTAATTTGTTTGGTTCTAGTCCTCCTAATTCTGCATCTCCATCTCTAGGCCCGTTCCAGCTCATTGTGACATGCAAACCTGTGGTATTGTTAGTGCCAAAGTTTTCTTCGCTCCAGTTAAAAAGACTTCTCATTTCTTCCAGCATTTTTCTTGGAGAACTATATACCGGTGATATTAATTCTGCGGCCGCGCCTTCATCGGGATCTATACTGCTGTCAGTTTCTACTGCCCATGAGGTTGTTGTATAAGTGTCTCCGTAATCTCCTGATTCTGGGTACTCATCAAAACTACTATGCTGTTTTATCCAGCCATTATACAATTCATCTGCAACATCTGACACACTACCTGGACTACTAACATAGTCGTATCCATAGTCATCAAGGAAACTGCTCATATAACTGTATTGGTTATATATCCAGTCTTCCATACTGTAGTCGCTTTCAGCGGCATCTCTGGCGTCATCATCGAAGTCGTATTCATCTCTAACTGCACGGTCAAGCCATTCTAAATATTCGTCTTCGTATTCTTCTTCTACATATTCTCTGACCCAGTTCATATATTCCCAACCATCTTCCTCACGGTTTTCGTATTCTTTGGGATCGTTTTCTTCGAATTCTTCTTTGTATCGTTCTATTGCTTCTGAACTTGGGCCACTACTGCTGTCTATAAAGTCGTTCAACCATTCTTCATCTTCTTTGACTTCTTGGACTTTATCACTCACTAAGTCATCTAAATATTCGTCTTGTCCTTTATCATATAACCAATCTTGATAATCTTGGTATGCTTGGTCTGGTAAGTCACCATATTCGTATTCAATGTCACCGATGCTCATATCATCAACATTAGAAGAACTTGAACTTTCTACACTATAAAAAAATGTTTCTGCTTCAAAGCCACACTTTACTGGCATGTCTAAGGCTTCTGATGCAATTTCTTTTCTGTTAAAATTTATTTCAAAAAGTTTTGGATCTGCTTCTTTTAATCGTTTTCTTGTTAATTTTTTAAGTTTACTTCCTATTTTTTTAATTTGAAGTTTTTTATTTTTACGTTTTGCTATTTTAGATAATTTAGATTCTTCTACATCTGAAACATCTACTTGAGTATTTTTATCTAAAACTTGTAATTTTTTATTTTTATCTTGTACTACTACACCGTCTTTTGCCGGTAAGTTGCCTACAGTAGAAACTACTTTTCCTAACTCATTTCCTTGTACATCTTTAACCGTAGTATTTTTCTTTATGGTTTTAATAGGTATAGGTTGACTTTGTGGAGTAATAGAATCTTTATTATCTGCTTTTGCATTTTGGCCAATGGATTGTTGGCCAGAGGGTGTAGGATTTCCAGAGCTTTTATAAGAATACTCTTTTAATAAATGTTCTAATGTTTTTACATCTTTGAACTTCATTTTAACGCCTATTTAATTTAGCGACTCTTTTACTTATTGTATTAAATCTTTTTGTTCGTCTTGCCTTTTTGGCCATTCTTGCGCCAAATCTAGATTTGGTTCTTTTTAAAGAAATTCTTTTTTTATAATCTATAGGTGCATTACATTGGCTGGGTTTAGAAACGACACGACCTTTTCGCCTACCAGCAGTACATCTGACAGCACGTTTAATTTTATTACCTACTTTACGCCAAACCATTCTGGCTTCATAGATAGGCTCTTCTGTAAATTCGTCTATTCTCATAGTAAATTAATAATAATTCCAACTATAATACTGATTAATGTTGTGAATGTTATACCCACAATGGCAATAATCCAACTTTCTAATTTGTCTAATCTTCCTTTTGTAGTTTCTTTAAATTCACGTAATTCTGCCGTAATACTTTCTATTCTAAGCATATCAGCAATTATATGTGCCTCTATATTACCGCTTTCAACATAAGGTTTAGGTGTTAATTCAGGCTGATTTTTTTTGGGCATTGTTTAACTCTTATAATAAATCTTGTTTAGTAAATTCCATATTGACTGAACTTTTAGTATCTATTGTTCCTCCGTTCAGTACTATTCCATCTAATTCATCTTTAAGTGTGTCAATTGAGTGTACTCCTTCTCTTTCAAAAGCAAATTTAAAAATCCAACCTGCTCCTGTTAAACTTGGTGCTCCATAATTTTCTAATAGATTACCACCAACACCGTTTAAAGCAACTGGATTATTCATAACAACTGGTTGTGCTCTTAATCCTATTACTTGTACAACACTTTCAAAATCTTTCTGTGTATTGTCTTTATAGTCACCTGTTCTTGTAATATCTATAGTAGTAAACAATGTGTAAAATTCTATGTTGCCTGATACAACTTCTGAACTACCCATCGCTCCTGATCTTTCTATACTCATGTGTGTCTCCGTCTTTGTACTATTTATCAGTATTTCAGATTTCCAGATCAAAAAAAATCCCCAACTAGTGAGGATTTTTTAATAAGTTTGTTTAACTTAGAATGAGACGTCTGCAATAACGTGTCCTGCTAGGTCACCGTTTGCTAAGTTGTCTGCACCTTCTAGTATAAAGTTTACAGTTGTTTGGCTGTCTGCTGTAAAACTACCAACTTTAAGTACTGAAAGGTTTAAGTTTTGGACTGAGCTAACTAATGCTGTTAATTGAGTTGCTGAAATGTTTCCTGATTGTTGTTGGAAACTTTTAAGGAATATATCCTTACCAATAAACTCACCAGCCGCCGCCGCTCTTCGATCTGTTTGTGCCATTTTATTCTCCTAATTTATATGCGAATGTATCGCTATTACTTTTATTTATCATTTTTCCATAAAAAAAGGGCATATAAAATGCCCTTTAAATTGTTAATTACGGATTAACCAAAAGTAACTACTAATGTTGTACCAGTAATTGAAGGTGTTGCTTGTGCACCTTGTAGTGCAATGTGACATCCGTCACTTGCTACGTCATCTTCAATCGCTACAACTACAAAACCTTCGTTTTGTGCTTCTAAACATGCCGCTTCAACTGAAACAACTGAAACATCATCAACTGAAAGAATGTGAGTTTGTCCTACGAATCCGTTTGCCGCTCTTACTGCCGCGTTTGGGTTTGCTTGTGCCATTATATTCTCCTAATATGTTTTAGAGCAAATTGCTCCGTTACATTTATTTATCAGAAAACGGTGGATTTATCTTCTTTTAATTCGAGTGTTTTTAAATTTTTGGAATGCATCTGGATCTCTGAAAAAGTCGTAACCTTTACGACCTGTATCCACTGCCTTTGTAATAGGTTCTACACCTTTTGCCAGAGCCTTACCTGCACGTGATAACGTTTTACCTCCCGGTAAGTCTTGTATAAATTTACCTACAGCACTCATACCCTGTTGAAATTTTCCTGAACCGGCTCTAGCAGAACCATCTTTGTGTACGGTATATTTACCTCTACCTACTCCTGACCCGCCTCCTGAAACCGAAATAGGTTGTCTACTAGTTGGTTCTGGACCACTTCTTTTTGCACTAACATACATAGAACTTCTTTTTTTACCTTTTAGTTCAGCATCTTTTTCTTGTCTGGCTTTTAATTTGGACTCTCTTTCTTTAGACATCGCAACTGCCTGCTGATATGCACTATCAACAGTACCGTATAATCCAAAGGCTTTCATAAAATCGGTTGCAAACTGTTTGGCATCAGGTATTTTCAATTGCATAATTCTATTATATTCAGCATTGGCCATTTTTTGCTGTTGAGCCTTTTCATCAGGACTTAAAGTTGCCTCTAGTATTATATCATTTATTTTCATTTGGTCTAACCCATTTACCGTTTCTAAAAACAGCAAGTTCTCCTCTATTACAAAGTGTAAACTCTCCTTCAGTAGGATATTGTGGTTCTCTTACTTTTATTTTATATTTTCTTTCTTCCACTTGCCCAGTATCCTGCTATTGCACCAATTCCTGTGCCGTACTTCTTATATTTATCTATATCTTTACCTAATTTTTGTGCTATCTTCTTACCTGCGACTCTACCTGCGGCCGCACCTGCAACTGTACCTAAGGCTCTTTTCGCTAAACTTGTTTTGGGTTCTTGATATTTAGATGTATTGTAGCCTCTATATTTTGTCATAGTACTTAAAGGACTTACCATTTCACTGCCTCTTCCTAATCTACGATACTCCTGTAATAATTTTGCTACAACTAATTGTTTAGAAGTATATTTTAAATTACTCCAATCTGAAATCAATCTTCTCCACTGTTTATACTTTCCATCTTTTATATTAAGTTGACTTTCTAATCTTAAAAAATAAGAATTAAATTCAGTACCTTTTACAGAAGAATCTTTTAGTCTCATGTAAAACATGTAATGTTTTCTAGCATCAAAGTTTAGTTTTTTTAAATACTGTTTGCTTGATATAGGATTTTTTAATGAAATACTTCTTGTATCTGGGTCTCTTAAAACGTGACCTAGCAAATACAAATCTGTTGCATGACTTCTAAATAAAGTATAAGGGCCGTATTGTACTGTTTGTTTTATATATTCTTTAGCATATTCATATTGCTTATCGTCATTTAGCATCATATATGTACTTAACGATGTCAAGTAAAATAGATTTGCAACATCTTTACCTGTAAGAGCATTAAAATTTCGGCTTGTTCTGTATAGTCTTGCTTCTGATATTTCTTTATCTATTAATTTAAATTCCATTTTACTTACCTGGCATTCCTGTACCAAAGTTTAATCTACTAAACTCTAATCTATCTACTAGTTTTAAGGCATTACCCATTCTGTCTACAGCAACAAATCCTTCTTCACCTGTTACTTCATATCCGTTTTCTGTTTCTTTAAATGTAGGTAACTGTCTAATTGTTTCTAATTTTTTTACTATTAAAACTTTTGAATGTATAATTTTTAAATATAAATCATATACACTTACAATACTTGGTACATGTTCTTTTATAAATTTTACGCCTTGTACTAACTTGTTATTCATTTCGTCTTGCTTTGCTTGAGTTTTATATCCGTCTATTTTCTTTTGCATAAAAGTAATATACTTTTGTACGAATCCCTGTGCAAATTTAGTAGGCTCATCAAATGCACCTGCTCTAATATTATTATTTACATGTGCCTTAAGTTGTTGTAGGAAGTCTTTACCAATAACATCGTTTCCTTTTTCTAACCAACTAAAAGTATCTGAATCTATGTTTTTTAAATAAGCATCTGCCTCTCTAATAGCACCCATAACTTCTTCGCTTTCATTATTAGTTAAAGTAACTACACCTGATAAATCCTTAATTAATGCGTCTCTGTGCCAAACTTTAGAACTTTGTCCTAATACTTTACTATCAAAACCGTATTTGGCCCTTGTATCGGCTAGTGTAGGGCCTCCTATATACTCTGTATGCCAAACAATACCTATATCAGCATTTGCAATTTGTTTTGCTAAATCACTATTAGTTGGTACTGCATATACAATAGTATTTGGTTTAAATACTAATACTTCTTCTCCGTCTATATTAGTTTGCTGTAAATCTTCTTTGGAAAATAACATGTCGCCCTGTGCTACAGTATTCCAATTTAAATTCTTTAATGTTCTTAATGCTAGTTTTAATTTTTCCTGTAAGCCTTCTGCAGGATGATTTTCTTCTATGTCTTTATCTGTAAAATTTATTTTAGGCTTTTGTGCAAATACACCCTTGGTACCCACAAAAAATTTACCTGTTGCAGGATCTCTACCTGCTATAATGGCAGGTGCTCCGTCCCATTTTGTTGTCATGCTTACAGGACTTTCTGAATTGCCTTCTAGCATTTCATGTAAACTGTATAGATAGTTTATTGCTTCTTTGGCGCCTTGATAACCTCTGTTAAAAATATTATCTTCTAAATGCTCTAGATGAGTATTTTTATTTTCTGCTTCTAGTATTATTTCCTTTAAGAAATTACCTGAAATATCATGAAATTTCATTTCACTTAGCGAAGCCTGTAATTAATTTAGCAGGACTTATTCCAAATGTTCTATTACCTTGTTTAGTTTTAACTTGTACCAGTTCGCCTTTTTTAACCATATCTTTTAAATCTTTTGAATTAAATTCCTGTTGTAAAAGTACATTTATAGGTTCGCCCTTTTTAGATATGAAATGCATTTGTAGATTTAATGGGAATTTTTCGTTAGGACCACCAAACATTTTGTCTAATCCTCTGCCAACGATTGAACCAATCATTGCTCCTGCTTTCTTGCTTATACCGTCTTGGCTATCCATATCCTGTTTGGTTCTTCCCAATACTCCAGGTGTTTTTGATTTAAATAAATTTTTGAATCTTGCTTTTATTGTTGGTTGCAATTGGCCGCCTGACTTCACAATTCCTGCTGATTTTAATATTTCATATTCCAGTCTTGAACCTTGTTCTACTGGAGTATCAATATCATTAACTTTTACTGAAAATTGCTGATTTGCTTCGTCCCAAGTATATGTATTTCCTTTATAGGCAACTTTTTGCTTGTCATTTAAAAGATTCTGTTCTAATAAAGGAAAGGTATTGGTATTTTCTATGACTTCCTTAATCAGCATTGTTTTCTCTCTGAGATTCTTTTATTATTTTCTTAATACCTCTGGAGAATTTATTAACGTCTTTGCCTCTTATACTATTGATAAGTCTATTAGTTAAATCTTTTGCTGTTTTATCATCATAGTGTAATTCTATCTGTTCAATTAAATTAATTGCACTGGTAATTACATGTTCGCCTCTATTAGATGTCACATGATTTCTATCACGATCAACAGAAATTTGATTTAATTCTTCTAATATACTTCTAGCCTTAGGCATGATGTCTCCAAAAATATTGTATAATGCTATTTATCATTATAAGTCATTCTTTTTGAGGAACTCACGCATGTTCATGGCTTGTCCTATAGTGTCCTTTTGTTCCGGCTCTTTTGCTTTTATGGAATTGCCTCTTTTTAGTTGATCAACTAAACTTGTTGTTGTGATTGTGTCGGCATCTTCATCGCCTTCCTGTAAATCTTCTATTCTTAGTGTATCAGGATCAAATCTTAAATCCACTTTTGTGCCTACACCACTACTACTTCTTGTTTTCATAAACTGTATTTGATATCTACCCTTCTCTCGCATAGCATTACTTGTAAAAATACCTACAACATTATCTGCTGTTTGTATTTTACTAATACCACCTGCTATGTGATGATGATCAAATTCTATTTCTTCTACTGCACCTCTGTTTAACTGTGAAGCAGTAACGAACAATAAGTCTCTTTCCACTGCTAAATTACGCAACTCCTCAGATACATATTTGTCCTTAATAAACAAATCACTACCACTTACTTTTGCACTAATAGGCATCATCAAATCCAAATAATCCACAAGTAAACAATCTACTTTTTCACCACAGGATATTTCATATTCTCGCAAAAATACTCTGATATCATTTGCATTAACACCGTTAGGCATTTGTTTAACTCTTAATTTACCAGCACCTTTGGCTTTCATACGAACTTTTAAGTCTACATCATCCATATTACGCATAACTTCTTTTGTGCCATAACCAGATACCATACTATCTAATCTCATACTAATTAATTGCTCACTTAACTCCAAACTAATATAAACTACGTTCATACCTGCTAGAGACCAATTTACTGCAAAGTTTTGTAAAAACAAACTTTTACCTGCACCAGAACCACCAGCAAAGATTGTCATCTCACCTCTGTTTAGTCCGCCATAAAGTTTATGATCTATGCCTTTCCAGCCTGTGCTTACAGCACCTGCTTGATCTTTAATCCATTGTAATCTTTCCTTAGGATTTTCAAAATATTCTAAACCCAAGTCTTTAACTAGGCCTACTTGGCTTGCTTCTTTAATTTTGTTTTCCACAGTACCATAGTCTTGATTTTCCAGCAAGTCAGTACTTTCTATAATTGCTTTTTCCAATGCTTTATGTCTACAAAATGTTTCAAACTCATTCATAAACCATTCATGATGATCAGGAGTTACGTTTGGAATAGGCTCTAAGGTTACTCCTGCGACCGCACTTACTTGTTCTGGAGTAGGTATTGCATTAAAGTCTGTACTGTGAGAAACAAATAATTCAACTGCTTTTCTGTATTTCATATTGAAATATACAGGATTTACAATATTTTGACACCTTGCGAATAAATCGGGATCACTAAGTAAGAATCTTAAAAATAATTCTTGTGTTTCTTCATTATATTGTTTTATATCTGCCATCTTTTCTTTATCTCATTGTATATATATCTAAAAATTATATCATGACCTGCTTCGTTTGGATGGCCATCGTCAGCACTTTCTTCATTGCCTTTTGCTATATCTGTTAAAAATCTATCACAAATTATAGATTCGTCAATCATTTTATATAATTCCTTACAAAATATATTATTTGATATACTTTGCCTGGAACCTTTAAAATAAAATCTAGGTAAACATCTTGCTGATAATCCTACCTGTAAAAGTTTAATTCCTTTTTGTTTACAATAATTTTGTAATAAAATTATATTTTTAAAATATTTTATAGTTTCAGTTAAATCTGATTCAACAAAAGATTTATACTGATCAAATACTTTTCTTTCTGTTTCAGTATCTGTTTTAATTTTATCTAAATCATCTATAGTATAATCTGTTAAACTTATATCATAAAGTACATTTTCTACATTATTAACATATCCTACCCATAATTTATTTGTTGTATTAAACCATTCTCCTCTATTAGGTGTAGGGTGCTGTACTACTAGTATTGTACTGTTAAAATCTATTCCTTTATTTTTTTCAAAATATTCAATAGAAGTCCTAACAACTCTATCGTTAGATGCTCCTTCAACGGCTAAATTAACAACATTTGTAAATTCTTTTGTGTGGTTAAACCGACTAGGCCATACCCAATCTGGAGCCATACTATTTTCGGAGTCTTTATGTCCAAAAGTAAAACTACAACCGTTTGCTACTAATTTCATTTAATGTCCTACATGTACTCCAAACAAATATCCCAAAAAGAAAACTATTGGTCCTAATATTAATAAGTCTACTGCCCAATGTAGTGCAATAGATAATGTAACTATTTCTTTCCAATGTACCTTACATACATTTGCCCAATGCCTAATTTTTTCTCTCATAACATTTTTGCCTTTACTTCTATTTTAAGTTTATTGTTTGTTGCATGTTTAATTATACTACCTACTGTTGCTAACCTTCCATACATATTTACAGCATCAGCGGCATCTTTACAATCCACATGCCAAGGCGGGAAACTTACTTCCCACCCTAGTTCAGCGGCCTGCATAATTAAATCTTTGCCTGCTTCGTCCCTGTCAGGACATACTATAATTCGTTTGCCCAATTTTTCTATTAGGTGTGCCTGTTCAGGCCCTACACTATTTCCTTGTATTGCTATACCATCTATCATTATAGCATCAAAGACGCCTTCTGTCACTATAACAATTTCTCTTTCTGTGTCTGCAAATTTATCTACATTAAAAACATATCCTGATTGCATATTATGTAAATATTTAGGAGTTGTTTTATCTGGAGGAGCAATATGTCTTGCTGTCCAGCCAACTAGTTCGCCGTTATAGGTAAAGGGGACCACTAATCTCTGCTTGTATAACTTTTCATTAAAGTATAGCAGTGGATATAGACCAAGTAGTCCTCTTTGTTCTGCATATTGTTTAATAGCATGATCGTCATCTAAATCATCTACAGTAACAACATTGTCTGGTAAATCTATTGTATTAAATTTTGCTATGGAATACACATAATCAGAAGTATTTTCTGTTTCTAATTCTTCTGTGTATTTTAAGAGTTCAATTGTGACTTTATGTACATCTTCTTCAGTTGCACCTAGTCTGGTTGCTAAGTCTTTATACTTTTTACCTAAGGTAGGGTTAGGTTCCCAACCAGTAGTAAAGCCACAATTAAAACAATTATAGGATATTTTTGCTCCTGTAGTTATAAGTCCGCCACGTTTTCTTTTATCACTACACATTGGACAATCCATTGTGTTCCAGCCACTAGGAGTTTTACCTGTTCTAACTGGCAAATTATCTAAAAGGAGGCGATGTACACTCTCAACTAAAAAGTCTATATCCATAGTATTATTATACAGGATATAATGTTAAAAGTCAACTAGTTTCTTATTAAGACTTGGCTTATATTACCTGATGTTGGCGTATGTAAAATTCTGATCCAGTTTGCATTGATATTATAATTTCTTGAAACTATATTACTACTGCTTGTTATTGCTATATTACTTTCTAAAGTTACCCAATCAGTACTTAAATTATTAGTACTTGGTACACTTTCAACTAGACTAGCCTGTACATCTATATTACCTGTATATGCATCAGGGTAGATTGCTATAGAATGTAATGCATTTGGAAAGTTTCTATCTTGATTACCTGAAAAAGCACTTGTTGTAAAAACATTTGCTGGATCACCATCTGTTGTTGATGCTACTTGTAAAAATGTGTTTGCACTTTGAGTTGGTGTTGGAGATTGATCTATTTGTTCTGTAATCTGTATGTCAAAAACTAATCCATTATTTTGGTCTGAATATACAGGCTTGTCTATACCTGAAACATCTTGTTTTGCTATGTAAATTCTGTATAATCCTGCTGTAACGTTTCTTAAGTCACCTTCATCTAAAACTAACTTTACTTGTCCTACGTTACTGGTATGTTCTAAAAGTTTATAAAATAATCTTCTTTTAGTTGTAGGATTTATGAGATACGCACTTAAGGTATCACTAAAAACATTTTGTAATTTTCTATCTCTGTTCCTAATACTGAACAGTAATTCGTTTGTTAACCCTTTATGGGCAATTAATTTTCTATTATTCATAGGTCTGTTATCCACGTATAGGCCATCAGTACCAATAACTAAGTCAATATTGTTATCATATAAGTATAATTTGTGGTCGTTTTGGCTCATAATAAACTCTTTATATTGTACTATTTATCAATATTTATTATAAATAGTTTTGTGGAGAAAGAAGAACTTATCAAACAAACAGAAGAACGATATCCGTTCCTAACCGGCATCAAATATGGTGAGAATGAATACATAGGTATCGTCATCAATCACGATAATAGTATTTTAACATTTTACGATTTAGATAAAATCCCAAACAACGAAATAAGAAAACAGTTTTTAGAATTAGGTGAAACTTGGTGGTGGGAATCAAATAGGCAGTTACCGATAGATATATTTTTATTTCATGAAATGAAACCTTATAAAAATCTTTTAAGAACTTTTGTAATGAAAGATATAGAAATTATATTTGGTCCAATGACCTCTTTACAGAATTTAATTAAGAAAAGAATAAAAAGACGTGGGATTCAACTAGTTAGAAAAGTAGACTAACTTTCAGATAATAGATTTAATTGTACGATAATAGCCAAAGCATAACCATAACTATGTGACTTCTTAAAGAAGTATGTACCATCATTTGGTTTTATCCATACATCTTCCTCTATTACCTTCCAATCCTTTCCCACCAAATGTCTTTTACCGGGTCTAATCATTGCAAGTATCATTGCTAATTCCTCAAGACTTGTAGGAGGATGTTGTTTTACTATATCCCAATGATTACTTATATGAAATAATTGTTCTACAATTTCCTTATGCTTGAATAGTTCCCACATAGGTTGTGTGTTAATTAGTTTATCCAGATGTGTCTCGTCTTTTATCCCTTCATAGATGTGATTGTTAAGAAAGTCTACCTTAAACCAACCTTCTTCTTCTGCTTCTTTGTGATCTATTGTACTGTAACCTTCTAAAGGAAATTTAGGAATGTTTTGAAAGTAGACACCAGTATTGTGTTTGGTAAACTTACCATCCTTTTCAATACTTGCAGAAGTGTGATTAACTAACTTGAGAAAGTCATCTCTGTTAGCCATATCAATATCTACATCAAAATCAATCTTCACTAAACAATAAACTCCACTTCATTAGTTTTTCTTTTTTAATTTTTTTACGTTCTTCAATTTGTTCTTCGCTGACAAGACCACTATGTTTCATAATATCAATCATACACATAACATCACCAATCTCATCTTGCAAATTACTTATATCTTCTGGGCAACTATCCTTTTCAAATCTAATAAGTTTACTACATGCCTGACTAAGTTCAGCACATTCTTCCATTGTTATTACTAACATTTCTTGTCTTTTATTCATTATTCTTCCTTAACAAATATTCCATCTACCATACGACCTTTTCTGTCTTTTATATCGTTGTATGCTACTGCTAAACATTCTTCTAATGTTGTGCCTTCCCTTTTAGCAATATTAATTAAAATAACTAAGCAGTCTCCTATATCATCTTTAACATCTGTACCTTTACAAACACTATCAGATAATTCTCCAACCTCTTGTATTAATTTTAACACTTGATCTTTACTTGTTGCGCCATCTATAAGATTTCTATCAACGTGCCATTTTTCTGTTAATTCTATTAATTCGGGCATATTCCAAAATTCCATTCTATTCTCCTTCATATTCCTGCAACCTCACATGCATTTTTTACTTCTACTACTTCTTCTTTATTGTTTGCAAACTGTTTCATCCAAAACGTTGCATCAATTATGTGTTCTATCATTTTAACCTGTTCATCGCTAAACTTTACTAATAACTCATCTCCTGATTTGCAAAGATAAATCATCCAGGGAGATATTTTTGCACTTCTAATATCGTGTACTGCTCTAGAAGATGAAACTTCTTTAAAATAATCTTGCCAAGGTTTATTATTTTCTTTAGCCCAACTGTCAAGATAAATGATTGTTCTTTCTAATGCCTTCATTCCAGGCTCTTTTTTAACATACACCAATAAAAATTCATCATATAAACTATCCTTGTGCCAGTCTGCTAATTTTTTACCTTCCTTTATAAGCCATTCTGCAAATTGTTCTGGATTTAAATATTCGTTTGTTACACAACTTCTACCAAACTTTACAAACCCTTCATAGTATTGGCTTTTTACAAAATCTTCATAAGTTTTTGGTTTAGTGGCCGCTGTGTTCATTTCATAAAACATTTGAAAAACTCTATAACCTAATCTTGTATGTGTTAAATCTTTATCTGCCATACGTCTTTTCTTAACACACATATGAACACTAAGAGTTCGTTCACCCTTAAAACTTTTTCCACACCATTTACATGTGAAATTATTTTCCAAAAATGTCTCTGATTGATTTGTCATCGTATCCGTGTGCTTCTGCTAATTCTTTAAGTTCTTCTTTACTGTTTATTTCTATTAAATTATTAATGTCCTCTGCTTTCATATGTGGATATATACTGTATATAAAATCAAATACTTTATTATTTTTCTTTTTTGCGTTAGGCGGTTTTAAAAAAGGATGAAATTGTATTTTACCTACACCACATGCTGTAAATAATAACCATTGCAATTCTGGGTGCTGTGGTATTTTGTATTCAACTTTATGATATCTATTAAGTAATTCATTTGTCATATAGATATAATTTGCGGCATCTCTACCTTGTACACTACTGCAATATCTCATCATCATCCAGGCACTAAATGCCTTCTTTTGTTCAGCACTAAGATTAATATAGAAATTTCTATCCTTTTTATCTATTGCCGCCATTACATCTTTTAAAGGCAAGGCTGGATTCTTTTTAGGGGACATTATTCTTCTTTAAACTCAATAAGTGTATTAACATTATAACCTTCGTTCTCTATTATAGCACTTCCTCCTAAATCGGGCAAGTCTATTACGGCCAAAATTAAAATATTTTCTTTAGGTATATTCCAACATTGACAAATTAAACTTGCTAATGCCTTTGCTGTACCACCTGTAGCAATTAAATCATCTATAATTACAATTTTATCACTAGGTTTCAAATCAGAATTTTGTTGTATGTGTAATGTTGTTTCTCCGTACTCTAATTTGTAATTTCTTTGATATGTAGGGTTGGGTAATTTACCTGGTTTCCTTGCAAGTGTTAATGGTAATTCCATATCTCTTGCAATAGGACTAGCAAAAAGAAATCCTCTGCTTTCTATAGCAACTATTTTTGTTGCATTAAACATCATACAACTAGCAGTCATGTCAATAAGTGCTTTGTTGAATGCTTCTGGGCTTTCTAGCATACTTGTTATATCTCTAAATTGTATACCTTCTTTAGGAAAGTTAGGTACTGTTCTTATAGTGTCTTTTATATTCATAATGTAAAATCTTCCCAAGTTATTAAACTATTTCCTGTATTTGAATCTCCAAAATGGCCGTAATTAGTTGTATCAGGTAATATAACATTTTCTAATTCTAAAGCATTTATAATACCCTTAGGTGTTAGGTCAACTTCTTTCTTTATCATATTAATAAAATCTAATCTTAATTCTCCATTAGTATATATTAATAATGATGACGGTTGTTCTATTCCTATAACATAACTTAGTTGCACAAAACACTCTTCTAATTCATACTTGTGAACAATATTTTTTGCTAACCATCTAGCCATATAGGCCGCACTTCTATCTACTTTTGTAAAGTCCTTACCTGAAAAAGCACCTCCTCCATGTGGAGCATACCCGCCATAAGTATCTACAACAATTTTTCGTCCAGTGATTCCTGTATCTCCATCAGGCCCACCTATAACAAATCTGCCTGTAGGATTTATTTGATATTTTGTTTTTTCTGTTAAAAAATCTTTAGGAATAACATCTTTAACAACTTCTCTAACTAAATCTTCTACTTGCTGTTGTGTAGCATCTGCATGGTGTTGTGTACTTACTACAATATTATTAATATCTATAGGTGTATTTGGTGCTCCATAATTTACCGTCAACTGGCACTTACTATCAGGTAAAATTATATTTTTATATTTAGAATGTGTTTTTCTTCTATTAGACAATTCTTGTAATATTTTATGTGCATATGATATTGCAAAGGGCATATATTCTTTTGTTTCTCTATTTGCATAACCAAACATTATCCCTTGATCGCCTGCGCCAAAACTATCTGTACCTAATGCTATATCTGAACTTTGTCCATGTAGATAGTATTCTATATTTAATTTATCCCAATGAAATCCTTCCTGTTCATAACCTAATTGTTTAACAGTATCAATAATAATACCTCTTACTGATTCCTCCACATCTTCTTCCCTATCTGTTCTATATTCTCCTGCTACTATTACGGTATTTGTAGTCACTAGGGTTTCTATAGCCGCTCTATTATTAATATTATGATTTATAAGCCAAGTTGCAATATGATCTGAAATTAAATCTGCAACCTTATCTGGATGTCCTTCACTGACACTTTCACTTGTAAATTGATACATTTTTTGTTTTCCTATTCTATTTAAATTTGTTTTCCATTATGTCTTCCCAAGTAGAATATTCAATACGATCAAACGATCCTTCAGGGAAAGCAGGAGGCACCCATTGTACCGTCCTTTCTCTTTTATATATTTTTTGTAACCATACTGTCTTGCCTGACAATAGTTTTACAGGTTTCCATGCAAACCACTTTTTCCAATCTGTATATTCAGCATCAGTAGGCTGTGGTTTCAAATGTGGATACCTAGTATAAGCAGGATGGTTATAGTTCCCCATCCTTTCTCATTTGTTCTCTGATTTTGGTTGCACTTATTTTTTGTGTTTCCTCATCAAGAACTTCCTCTTCAATTTTATATCCTACACCTCTGCCGTAAGTAATATTCATAATATTTGGTACAGGATAACATCTAAATTTACCTGCATATTCATAAAGTTCTTGTTCTATATTTTCGCAAATATCTTCAGGAGTCCAAGGATTATTTTCACTCAAAGGCATATCTCGAACTAATATTGCTACCTGTCCGTGTTTTGCTAGTGCCCTTTTAAATAACTTTTTGTGTCCTTCATGGAATGGTTGAAATCTTCCCAGCATCTGTGTAGTAGGTTCCTTAGATTGAAACAATGGGTCTTTAATATCCACTGCAATTAACCTAGCCCATTTTTCTATTGCTTCTTCAGTCCACCAATCTTCTTTGTTAATTTCTATATCAACATTTACAGTATCATCTGGTCTTTCAAATACTTTATTGGTATCTTCATATCGACCTTTAGATATAGTGTTCATCCAAATTACATATTCAGGTTTAAATTTTCTTCTTAATTCATTAGTAGGACAAACAAAATCTGCTATAGCATAATTACCATTGCCTACTGTTTTTAAACAATAGTCGTTCATTCTTTTCATTTGTCTTTCTCTGCCTTCTGGAGAGAAGTCCCAATCATTAAAAAGTTCTCTTATTTCATCTGCATTATGCCATTTAGCATTTCCTAATGTTTCAACTAGGCGTTTTGCTAACGTAGATTTACCTGAGCCTGGTAGGCCACATAGTAAAATTCTTCTATTCATTTAATCTCCAATAGTTTATCTATTTTCCCTTTCCCATTCTGCATTATCTTCAAATTCTGCAAGATATTCATCCAGGTTTTCTTGTATGTTTTCCTGACTGTCATGCCACTTAGTATTTAACCAGCCTACCTGTGCGTCATAACTTTTACCGGTTGTATCATTATAATCATAGTCACAATCTAATTCTACTTTATCATAAAATACAGCATCAACAAATTCTGCTAAATTTGTTTCAACTACACCCATACCAAGTTTGAATTCATCAAAAGGCTCGTCTGTATCCACAAACCAAGCACCAAAAGAACCTTTCTCACAACTGTGGAACATCAACACAGGTACATATTTGTTGCCGTCTTCATCCTCTTCGTTAATTACTTCTGGTTCTTCATCAGTATTAAAGTATCCGCCTTCTCTTCCATATACATGGATTGCTTCGCCTTCATATACTTCTTTATCATAGTCCCAATCATCTGATCCATCTGCTGGAACTTCATATACTGTGAATCCACCATCAGCATAGGCACTATTAATGTGTTCAAACTCATCATTCTCCCACATGTTAAAGTAGTCATCTGCATCTGCGGCAGGACTAGGTGGAGTTTCAGGATCTAAAAGAGCATCGTCTGGTTCTTCATCATCTCCATATCCCATTTGATCTGCTTCTAATACAGCATCAATTAATTCACTAGTATCGTCTAGTTCTGCGTAATAACTGGCAAATGCTGGATTTACTGAACCAAAAACAAGTTCACCTCCATATCTACCGCCTTCTATTCTATATCTATATTTTGCCATAATGTCCTCCTAACTAACTAAATCAGCAACTTCAATATCTTTTACTTTATTTGCATCTTTTACAAAAAAAGCACACTTTGGATTTTCTCCAGACTCTAAGGGAACTGCTAATAAATGTCCATTTTTAAGTTTAGGAAAAAACCATTTTACATCTTGATAAACATTTGTAATTTCTATAGGTTCACTATTAGGAAGTCTACTTGTAAGAGGATTCATTACTAATGCTCTAAATTCTCTATTATTAAGACTTGCTAAAGGAAGTGTCTCTACACTATCAAAATCTTCATCACATAATAACACACTCCAGTCCATTGGCAATTGAATATTAAATTCTCCAATTTGCAAACAAATAGCAGGAGCATGAAAACTCTCTAAAAAAATTAAAGGTAAGAAATAAAAGTCAACCCATTCTGGATCGGCTCCATCTAAAATACAATACCTAATATCATCTATTTCATCAGGTACGCAATCTATATCGTATGTATTATTTTCTACTGTTAGTATTTTCATTTATATTCCACCTTAGTTACTGTATGTCTAAAATTCTGCTCTCGGTAAAAAGCCTTTCTTTTTGTTAAATGCCTTTTACTATATTTTAAATTACTGGTAATGTCTACAACATTAACGTAATCTTTATCTTGTGCCTTTCTAATACCTCTTCCAATACTTTGTATTACTCTCACAAAACTTTTTCCTGGTTCTATTAATATTAAATTAAAGATCCTAGGAATGTTTATTCCTACCGCCGCTACTCCATATGTAGCAACAATAACCTTATTGTCCATTTCTGAAACGTCATCATAATTATCTTGCCTATCTTTTTGTTTCATAGAGCCTGATACGAATACCCAATCTGGATTATCTTCTGCTAACATTTCGCCTGTTTTAATTCTATCTATAAGAACTAGTGTATTACCATTTTCAGCAAAACCATTAATAATTTTAGATAGTTGTTCTATTCTTTTAGGATCTGTTACGAGCCATTTAAGTTCTTGTGCATAGCCTCCAAACTCAATCATACCATCTTGTAGTTGTAATATACTGATATCTAAGTCTGCTAACACTCCCATATCCTGTAATTCTTTACTGCTCATTTTTCCTATAACAGGACCTAAACTACAAGTACAACCTACTGCTTCATATTCATCTTTAGGGATAGTTCCTGTTAATCCCCATCTGATAGGCACATGAGCAAACACACCACTCAATAAGTTTCTTAATACATCTGCTTTGGCTTTGTGTACCTCGTCCACCATAATACAAGCAACATCTTCTAAAAACTGATCTATTGGAAAATCTGCTTCGTAGTTTTTGCTTTTCTTTTCTAATATACTTAAACTTTGCCATGTACAAATAGTATGAGTTTTATCATATTCCTTTCTATCTCCATACAATACACCCACATCAAGGCCTAAGTTTTTATAGTCTTTTTCTGTTTGTACCACTAAATCCTTATTTGGTACTATAACTATTGTTCTGCCATATGGTTCACATTTATGACTTAGTACGGCAGTAATAAGTGTCTTACCAGCACCTGTGGCAATCTCTTGCAAACATTGTGTATTTTCTAAAAATCTATTTACAATATCTACTTGATAGTCCCTTAATATAATAGGTTGTCCTTCTGCAGGATGTTTCTTAGGCCAAGCCACATGTTCATAACTTGTTTGAGATACTTGATCAAACTTGAATTCCCATGGTTTACGCAAATCCTTTATTTCTATTTCGTAACCTTCCTCGGTAACGATAGGAACAAGTTTGTCTAATAAATGGAAATATGTTCTGCCACCTATGTCGCAATACCTCACACAGCCGTCCCATCTACCTAATTTATAAGCAGGCATATGATATGCATAGGGAAGAAAGTATTTACAAGCATCAGAAATTTTACGCCTTGCTTTTACATCAAGTCCTGTGAAACGAACATTAACTTCGTCTCTAATTTCTAGAACACATTTTGCCATACTGTATTATACTACCAAGTGTACCCTAATGTCAAGTAATATTCTGTACCTTGTGTATTATAAAAAGGAACAACTTCTACTACTTCGTCTGTTATGTTTTCTGCTTTAAAGGAAACTGTTAAACCATTTGTAAACTCTTTGGTTACATACAAGTTTAACTTATTTAGATCTTCCAAATACTCCTGCCCTTCTTCTAATACATCATAAGGTCCAGGTGCTCTATCTAAATTAAATGCATACTTTATTCTAAAGTTCACATCAAAAAAGTCTTCGCTGTACTGTAATACACCAGCAAATTTAGGTACTCTGGTTTGATCTGTATCTGTATATTTTAACATTACAAAAAGAGGACCAAAGTTATTTGCATATCTCATACCTGCTGTGGTGTATTCTCCTGTGTTAGCATAGGTAGGCATAGTATAAACTGGATTATTGTCTTCTACTAATGTATAAACACACCCTAATGGCATACCATCTGATGCTGTATAATTAGGATCTAATACACAACCACCATATGTGCCGTCTGTATTTACGGATAGATCAGGATTTAGTTCCAATGTTGTTGTAATAACATCTGTGTAAAATCCTGGAACATATTCTATTGCTTCTTCAAAATCATACATGAATACACTTAATACACCATATCCTAATTCAACACCTACACCTTTTTCAGGCTCTAGTTCCTCATTGCCTTGTACAACTCCATCACCAAACTTTTCATATAAGTTAGGTTTTCTAAAACTGTTACCAATGTTAAAAAAGAAGTCTCCTTTTTCTATACCCAGTCTAAGAGCATTCTGATCATCATTACCTAATCTAATACCAAAGTTATAATTTAAAATAAAGTTAGCATTGGCTTGAAAATATATACCACCATTTTCATCTGAGTACTTTAGATCAGTTTGTGTTAAGGTGTAAATACCATTTCCATCAAGTACTTCAAAAGGATTATTTAAATCTGGTTTTAAGAAACCGTCCCATAAAGGCAACAAAGTACCATCATTATAACTTAAATTGTCATCTGTATAGGAACCTGGTATTGTATTGTAACGTTCGACAAGTTCTGTGCCTTCAACATTTTGCCAACTGCTGGTGTTATAATATTGTTTTTCTACATCTATACCAAATGCAACATTTAAACTATTACTAAGTTCTACTTGATTACCAATCCTAAAATAATCTCTATAACTTTCATTTGTATACGTAGGGTCTAGTTCTGTAAAGTATTCAGCAGTATTATAGTTTCTACCTATTGTGATATAATCATTTCTAATAGCAACATTGTATCTTTGTCCTTCTTGAACACAATCATTGTTTTGAATAAAATCATAATCAAAACAGTTGTCATAATCATATTCGTATTCTGTAAATTTACCTACAATACTGAAGTCACCTGCATCTACATTAAACCTTGCTGTTTTGTTTTCGTAATTGTCTTCTTCGTCATTGTCATTACGAACACTACCCATACTATCTTTAACCATACTAAACTCTAACTGATCAACAGGAGCAATTCTAAAATAGTTTACTTCATCTTCTGCTCTAAGTGTTAATCCACGTTCTATAGTGTCTTGTATTAGTACGGTTCCAGCCATACTACCTGAGCCGTATAAAACACCGTTAGCACCAGATATAACTTTTACTGTTTGCCCACTAGCAAAATCATGTCCAAAGTCATACCAACTTGCTCCAGGGTCGTTTGCTGGAATACCATTTACATAAACTGATGTATGTGATGTTTGAGCACCTCGCTCATTGTATCCTACAAAGCCACCATAGCCACCTGCATTCCAGGTAAAGACTGGCATAATAGCACTCATTAAACTACTGCTAGTAATTGGGTCTGCTTTAATTGTTTTTTCTTGTTGTGCTGTCACAACAATTTCTTCTATTTCATCTGCAAATGCCCATGCAGTAAGAAGCGGTAAACATATTATAAATGTAATCTTTAATATGTGTTTGTGAAAAAATTCTTCAAAATTCATTTTATCTCCGTGACCATTAAGTCATAATAGTTTTAGTATTAATTATACACGAACAATATATTTTGTCAAGCATAAAAAAGAAGAAACCCCCAACTAATTGAGGGTTTCTAAAAGTGTTCAAAGTGGGAGGGTTTTGAACACTAGGGGGAACATGAGAGACCTACTTATCGATCAGTCTCCTCATGCAAGTTGACTCTGCCAATTGTTTCCAATTATCGAAATCCATCTTGGCCAAGTCAGCAATTTTAAGTACCATTCTTAAACTAAGTTCCCTAAGTCTAGCACTTTTCAAAACCATAAAGTCTACTATTTCTTTTTCAAATTCTTTACTAAAGCCATACTCTTTAAGCATACCGTCTCTAATAATTTGATTAATTCTAATAAACTTATCACTAGTAGTGTCCATTCCAAGATCTATATAATGACATCTACTCATTAATGCTTCTAAATGATCTTTAATCTTTTTACTTCTAACATTTTCAAAATTAACATTAGTAATAAAAATACAACCACCTTGGAATTCAAACCTATCAGGTATACCTTCTCTTCTTAAAGCCTGGGATTCTGCTTTCCAACTAATTGTTCTCTTTTTACCAGAGTCCAATACAGCCTTCAACATGTTCAAACAAACTTCGTCAAACAAAATACTGTCACAGTCATCAAATACTAGGATATCACCTTTGTTTGAATTGTTAAACAATGTTTGATACAATCCAATTGGAGTCATCGAACCTTTAACTACTTCAGTTCTTGGAGGTTGTCCAGCAAGTTTAGTCATTGAGTCATACTCATCAAGTATAGTTTCTACACCAAAACTTTTACCAACTCCTGGAGGGCCACTTACAATTAGTCCTCTTACAGTACCATTTGCTACTGCATCAGTCATTTGATCTAAAACAGCAAACCTACCTGCAATTCTATCCATTGCCTGTTGTTGCGTTTCTTTTCTCTTTTTAGTCTTCTTGACTGGCATTACAGAAATGTAATCTTCTTTACTAGCAGGTTCAACACTAAGTGGTGAGTCAACTAAAATTCTAACTCTTTTAGCATTTGGTCCCATTAAAGAACTACCATCTACAGTAACAAAAGCACCTTTCTTACCAAAGGTTAAGGGTTTTACTACTGGGAATACCGCATCTTTAATAGGTGCATTACGGTAAGTACCTTTTTTTATTTTTACAAAGTTTTCCATTTTTCCTCCCACGGATTAATTTAACTTATAAAACTATTATAACAAATTTTAAGTATTTGTCAACCTTCTATTAAGAAAAAATTGAGATTAAAATTAAAATTCCTAATACAACACCAAAGAATTCTCCAATACCTTGCGATGCTAGATCAAATATTTCACTAAAAGTCCAAACTATAGAACCTATTATTCCTAGTGTTGCTAAAAATGTTATCATATATTACTCCTATTTCCTAACTAACTATATATAGTATAGCATTTTTTGGAGTATTGTCAACCTTTTTATTGATTTATTAGGAGGGATTGATTGTGTTTTAAAATGGGCATCATGTCCCAATACATTTCATGTAGTTCTTCTATAGGTTTGTCATTAAGTTCTTTAATAACATCAGTAAACATATCTACTTTCTTTTTGGGGTCTGTTTCATTATCGTAATCTTCGTTCCAATAATTACTAAATGTTTTATAACCCATACCTTTAAGATGGTCTAAGGTGCCCGTACAACAATAAATTAGTTGTGGGTGTAAGTTTAGCATAGGACGAGTTGTTTTTTCTGTTATAAACATTTCTGTATGAAAAGGTTTCAAATAATTATTTAATTTTTCATCATTAAATTGATCTGCTAATGTATAACATTCTGAACTTTCAGTTGTAACAGTAAAATAAGAGTTCTCATATACATACCTGTAATCACCTACTTTATTCCAATCTCCACCGTCATCACCTGTCCAATCTATTACTTCAAATAAAGTATCAAATGCTGTTTGCCAATCACCTTTAATATCGCATTGTATAGGTAAAAGATCTAAAAGTTCTTGTGGTATAGAAAATTGTTCCATAGTATCTACATCTTTATAGTAATGAAAACTTGTTAATTTATCTGTTTCTATTAATCCTTTTTCCCACATTGACAACATAAACCTTTGCCTATGAGGTAACATATTTCTGTTGAAACAATTAAATTTATGCTTTCTTATTTCTGTAGGTGGCTCAATAGTAAATTTTAAATTATCATAATATCTTTTGTTTTTACCATATAATTCAAAACCAAAATGCTCATAACTACATTTAAACTTGCTATCATTAGGAGCATGTAAAGAATGCCATTTATTATATGAACTTTCTACTGTAGAACTTCCTGATAGAAACGTAATGTTTTCTAATGGTATATCATATTTTTTTGCAAATTTATGTATTGTGCCTGCCCAATACTCACCATTAACTAACCATAAGGTACCTTCACTGGTGTACCTAAAGATAATATCTATTTCTTTAGATTGTTTTGGATTTGCTTTTAATTTATCTGTAAGATCTTTTGTTAAGGTAACTGTGAAGTCTTCAAAACTTTCTTTTGATCTTTCTTCACAATTCTGTAAATTGAATTCGTAGACTAGTCTATCACTATGTCTTCCATTCCTGCTGTTCTCAATCTCGTTATGTGTCCTATCTGCCATTGCTTTGTGTCCAATCCTTTCATTATGCCTAAGTATTTATTTCGTAAAAGGCTGAATTGGTTTACAAGGTGAGTTAGATCTATAACTGATTGTTCACCATCTACAAACTTATCTGCATCTCTACTGCTCAAAGTTCTATTATAGTTTTCTAAATATTTACGGAATGTTTTAGAACGTTCTCTGCGAAGTTCTATATTTAAATGTTCGAGTATTGCTTCAATCTCTTGTAGTTGATTGAAGCGAAACTCTGTCAGACCGGGTAGGGAGGCGGAGGCTTTCTCCAGACTCCCTTTGATCTTGACTTCCCATCTGGCTTCGTTCAATTCCTTTTCGTAATACTCGATTGCCGGAACTATATTACCTAAGTCTTGAACAATTTTATTATAATGGGTAGCCATTAATTATTCCCAATCCTTTTCGTCATCATCTTCTAAACCGAATTCAAAATGACTAATTAGTGCTGTCTTCATTACTGAATCAAACTGGTTAAGTGCATCTTCTACTTCTGATATATCTAACATATCATCAAATGTTCTTACAATTTCTTCAGCAACATGAAGTCTTTCTTTTACTGAAATGTATGGTTTAATACTATCCCATACATTATAAAGTAATTCAGTTTCAGGATTCATCTGAATATTCCTCCATTTCTGGCTCTAATACTTCTGGTTCAATATCTTCTGGCACACCTTCTTGTGCTATAGGATTTTGACCCCATTCATCTAAAATTACTTGAAGTTTATCATCAGTCCAACCTTTTCTGAACTCTTTGATTTCCTCACCAGTTACTGGTGATACATAAGAAAGTTTGTTACCCGCTTTAACCACAATGCCTTTTGCTTCTAACATTTCTAACATACCACTATAAGGGTCCATTCCTGTTTCATATGGAATCTTGATTTGCACACCTTCAAAAGGTTTGCTATATCTGGACTTCATAACTTTACAGGCGGCTCTTATACCTTGTACTGTAGATACTTTGTTTCCATCTGCATCTTCTTTTAATTTTAGTTTCTTAATTGCTACAACAATACTACTTGCATATATAAAACCCTGCCCGCCTGATATTTTATCATCAGGATCAAACATGTCTTGTGATGCATAAGTATGGTTTGTTGCGACAATACCTATTGGAAAGGGTGCTATTTGGTTAACTGTGTTTCTAACTAAAGACGCCAATGCCTTTGGTTTTCTACCCATATCTCCTTTCATATCACCTTTCTCAAATTGTGTTACGTCTGTAGGCGTTAATAACATACCTAAACTATCAATCACAAATAATAACTTAGGCATTTCTTCGTAAGGAAGATCTCCATAGTTATTTTTATAATCTTTCATAAATTCACTTATTGCTTTAGCAACATCGTCAATCATTGAAACACTAATTTTTAATAGTTTTTCTGGTGACGTATCTACATCTAATGCCTGTAGCCATTGTTCATCCAATGCATTTTCAGAGTCAAATAATACTACTTGGCATCCTTTATCTTGTGCATTTTTTACAATGTTTCCAGAACATATAAACGATTTACCAGAACCTGATTCACCTGCAAATACACTAACTTTACCTAGTGGGATACCTCCATTGAAGTCCCCACTTATTAGGTAGTCTAATGTTTTGTTACCAGTGCTGATCCAATCCTTTGGGTCATGGAAACCAGCACTAATACCTGAAATGCTTTTAGTTAAACCGGTTCTGAACTTTGTTAAGTCAAATGGTTTTTGCATAATTTCTCCTTACGACTGTCTGTTTCTGATCATGTTAAGAATATCATCTGCTGATTTCTTACCAGTATCTTCTGCTGGAGCAGTTGCTACTGTTTCAGCCGCTGGTGCTGGAGCAGGAGTTTCTACTGCTGGTGCAGTTGTTTCCGCTACAGGAGCCACACTCTCTGTTGCAGGTGTCTGTACTGCTGGAGCAGGTTGAGCCGGTGCAACTGTTGATTGTGTTTGTGTACCTGTATCAAGTCCATAGGGTTTGAAAAAGTTACCCCATTTTGCTGGGTCATATAATTCCCCATCTACACTTGCTTGGAACATTTCTGCTATTGCTTGTACGCCTTCTGCTGTTGGTTTAGCAGGAAGGAAGTCGTTTAAGTTATACAAACCATGTGTATCAATTGCCGCAAGTTGTTCTTCAGTAAGAGAACTTTCTTTTCTTGCCCACTTACTTGTAGAATAGTCTGCGTATTGACCTTTTGTAGTTTTTGCTAAACGGAAATCAGTACCTGCAACATAGTCTGTTGGGAGGTTTTCCATTTCTGGGTCCATAAGTGCTGATTTGATTATGTTAAATATTTGAGGACCAATTACAAATCTTCTAATTGGATTCTCTGGTGCAGTTTCATCTAAAGGATTTTCATTTACAAACCCTTGGAAGATGTAACTTCTTTTTTTCCAATACTTTCTGCCCATGTCTTCTAAACTTGGATCTTTAAACCAAGGACGTACCTCAGTTAATACTGGACAATTTTCACCAAACATTTCCATACAAGGAACTTGTACAGTAGTTGGTTTTTGATCGCCGCCTACAACTCCAGGGAATGTAAGTCTGATCATTTGTCGTTCAACCCAAAAGAACGTGTTGTTTGGATCTGAGTCAGGTAAGAACCTTAGTAAAGTACTACTACCTTCGTCTATGTTCCAAAATGGGTATATTGCGTTATCGCTTTGAGCTTGGGAATTACCTTTGGAATTGCTTTCCATTGATTGTAATTTTGCTCTTATTTCTGCTAATGAGGCCATGATATTTTCTCCTATATTTGCCATGTTCGTAATACCTTCTGTGTTTAGGGTATTACTATTTTTCTATTATAATGCCAAGATGTAAAAAAGTCAACACCTTTTTACAACTATTGGTAAATTATTTTACCAACAAATTTATTTATCTATAAAGTACTATATTACTCTACAAATTGGTCAATAAATGCTTCATATGACTCTTCAACGTCAACAGGAGCAGTTTTTACATTGTGCTGACCTGCACTTAGTAAACAACTTTTAATAGTACCATATTCGAATTGGTTAAGTTGCCCACCAGCACTAATTTTACTACTAATGCTATGTAAATAATTTGATAATGTATTGTCTTCTGCTGAGTAACCTAATTGGCTAACTTGATACCCAAGTTTACCATGTGGTGTATCAAAATCAACAATATCATTTTCACTTAATAAATCTTTGATATTTGCAAAAGTTTCTGATTCTACTGCCTTAACAATTTTATTTTCAAAACTTTGTTTTCTACTCGTCATTGCTTTTAGGCTATCCATAACGTTTGCAACTTTTTCATCAAAATGTGTTTCTGTAAATTTGCTTTCTAAATCTATATCATCTTGTAGTATTTCTACATTATTATAATTTAATACTGATTCTACTGCGTTTGAATAACTCTTGACGCCGCTTAATCTTTTTAAACTTGTTTTAATATCATTAATGTTTTCTATTGCCATAGTTACAAATTCTTCATTTGTTTCATTTACTAGATTTGCTTTTCTAACATAATTTACAAATTCTTTTAATTTTTTAAACTCTCTTGACATTTCTGTAATTGCTTCACCTATTTCGTCAAAAGTTTCTCCGCCATTGTGCAAATGCCTTGCCATTGCTCTTGCGGCTGACAGATTGTTTTCTGCCATCTTGAATTTCTCTTCTCCACGTTGTATTAATATACTGTGGATGTTTCTGCTTCTAGCACCACGTACTTCTTCGTTTACTTCTTTATTATGTCTAACAATTATTTTTACATTGTCTGCTAGTGGTTGATAACTGGACTTTCTGCTACCAGTCATTTTACCTAAACTTGCTTCAGTAACACTTTCTTTATTCTGTTGTTTTTTAATTGCCTTCATATGTCTCATGTATTTGTCATAAGGTGTTTCATCATTAGATATTTTTTCTATATCTTTTTGTTGTGAAGGGCCTTTGCTTTTTAGCATTCTGTCTGCCAAATCTTTTTCAGTAGATTTGCTGTAAGGTACTGCTGGTGCTTTACCGTCTTTGCCTAATGCTTCAGATACATACCTTTTAAAATCACTTACATATATTTCATGTCTTTGACTTACAATGTTTGATTTTGGTTTGTCTCTTGAAGTTTTCATTTCCCAATCATAATAATCTTGGAAACTTAACGGAGTGTGATCACTATAGCCAGGCATCATGCCAACACTCGTTTGGAAAGATACTATTTTCTTTTCTTCTAAATCTACACTAGCATTTACAGTTTGATTGTTTTGCGATACCGATAAACCTTGATCTCTTTTACCTGCAACATAATCTGCTAGTATTTTACCACCATATATAGCGGCGGCTACACCTGCCGCTGGTATACCATATTTTGCTATAATAGGGCCTGCTTTTTTAATTGTTTCTGGAGTAAAAGCATTTCCAACTGCTTTACCTAACCAACTTATTGCACCTTGTGTGGTATCTAATTCACCATCGATTGCGTCAGCGGCAATAGTTGTTGTTATAGGTCTTTTTGCACCTTGTTTTAAAATTTGTCCTAAAAGTCTTACGCCGGCGTAAATAGGATTTTCATTTAGATTTTGTTCTTCAGTTACAATTTTACCATCATCACAATGCTCACAACCTTTTGCATCACAGTCTTTACAAAGTTCACATTTGCAATCTGACATATCTTTGTCACATGCTGTACATTTATCTTTAGTATTTTCTTCTAAGCCTGATAGGCGTCTTAATATATTTAATTCTTCATTCATATCAATCTCTTGTCTACGAGCAACGTCTATTTCTTCTCCTTTAGGTTTTAACTGTTTGTCAAATACTCTAAAGTCAAAAGACAATAAACTATCTTGTGCTAATTCTTTTAATAGATTTCTTAAATTATGATCTGCAAAATCTTCACTGGTTTGCATTGATATTTCTTTTTCCATGTCATCTACTCTAACTAAAACATTAGGTTCATCACAGACAAATCTTGTACCCTCTTGTGGGTCAATTACAATTTTACCTTCTTTATTAAAAGACCTTATATTCAATCCATGTCCTTTTAATAAATTAAATATTTTTTCTGAAATATCTTTATAATTTGTTGCCATACAAGTATTTATCAGATTATGCCAATTGGCATAGGATCATCATAGTCATCATCATCGCCACCAGTAGAATAAAGCGAATCTACACCCAAACTGTTATTGACTGCATCATATACTTCGTCTTCAAACGTACTTACATAATCTATTACTCTAACAGCAATCATCATACTCATTACCAAGTCATCTGAGTCACCTGGTCTGGCCGCAAAACTATTACCCTTTGCAACAAAATTTTTAAATTCTGATAAACAAGCCTTACTATTAATAATAAGTTTATCGTTTTCTATAAGTCTTTTCATGTTTATACATGATTCCACTTTAACTTTATGTGTTGTGTGGAAGCCACGTCTACCTGTTTTACCTTGTATTCTTTTAGGTTCGTGTAGAAAGTCACCAGGAAAAGCATCTTCTCCAGTGTCTCTGATTACCACAAGTGCGGCCTCTCCAATTGCATTGTTTTCAACTGTCCAATATATAGTATGAGCACCTTGTTCCTTTATAAAATGCATTACTTCTAACATGACCTTTATCTGCCCTTCTATAGGCGTTTTGTTATGGCACCATTCGCCTACCTGTATCATAGAGGGAAGTTCCACAATCTGTATAGCGGCATTATCGCCGCCTGTTCCTGTACTTGGATCTAGTGTTACCACATAGATGTGTTCTGGACTAGGATACTTGAACCAACGTACATGACCCATTTTCATTATTGGGTCTTTACCTGTAAGTTCTAATAGTTTTAATTGATTGATGAGTGTTTCATCATAGATAACAAATTCACATTCGTGTTCACGTTTAAAACGTTCTGTACCTATTCTACCTCTTTCTTCTATTGCCCAGTTGGCATCTCTATCAGGATGTTCGTCCCATTTTGCTAATAAAGGTTTAAATCCATTTACACCTACATCTTGCTCATTACCATGTTCATCAAACATTTTATTTGCAGAATTCCATATACTAGCAAATGTGTCTTCATCTGAGTTTGGTGTACTTGTAATTATACATTTACCACCTGTTGCTAGTGTTGGAGACAATGCAGTCCAAAACTCAGCCGCAATACGTGGTGGTACAAAGGCAAACTCGTCTAAGTAAACTAAGGTTAATGACATACCCCTACCAGTATTTTCAGTGGTAGTTGCACTAACTATTCTACTTCCATTATCAAATGCCATAGAACCTTTATTGTATTCTGTTACACCTGCTCTAATATGATCAGGAACACTTTCGTATGCATATCTAATACGTTGCATAATTTCAAAAGCACCAGCCGCCTTATGAGCCGCAACTAATATTGTGCTGTCAGGCTTAAACATAGCATACCACAACAAGTATCCTGCCGCCACAGTGGTTTTACCCATCTGTCTGCCCAGCATATTAATACTGTATCTGTAATTGTTGTAGTTTTCTATTAGATCTAACTGATATGAAAAAGGATCAAAGTCTATGCCACCTTTTGTAGGATGTTGAATTTTTACGTGATTGTTCATAAAATACAGAGGCCCGTTCACAGGATCTGCACAATTTTTAAAATCTTCTAAGGAATCTGGTGTATATGCGGTTTTACTATAGCCTTGTTTCACCAGACTGGTATCTGCTGTTCCTCTTGCCATAATAGTATTTATGTTGTGATGATGTTAAGAAATGCTTTTTTTAAGTTTATCTTTAATATAATTAATTAAGATTTCTTTATCTGTTTCGTATGACATTTTGTCATCTGAACTATCACAAGGAGATTCTTCTTTGTCATCTTCATGATCTGGTGATAGTAAAACATCTTCTTGTTCTGGTTCGTGATCGTCTGCTGATGCTTGAGGTTCATCTTTATACATGTCTTGTGGTAAAGTAAGTCCTGCAAGTTTAAGTACATCTGCTAAATCTTGCATTGTATCACCTGCCGCTTCAATACTTACTGAGCCTTTATCTGTATTTTTATGTTGTTTAAACTCTACTGAACCTTCTACTTCAGGTTCTGCACTTACAATACCGTATGCATCACTCATTGCTTCTTTAACTACAGAATTATCTTCTTCTACAGATTCATATCTTACCATTCTATCATATTCTTCTTGAGTCATTCGTAGAGCCGCATTTACGTTAGCAGTTTTTCGCCACATTCTCCAAAATGCTTCAGCATACATCTCACCAACCTGTCTTTTTAACATGTTGTATTGATCGACAGCCTTACTATCCTCTGCTGGATCGTACTCGTATTCTTTTAAAATATGATTTATTTTCATTATCTACTTCTTGAACCGTGTTGTGCAATATTATCTACTTGTTTGGCCTGTTCTGCACCTCTACCCATATTAGGCATTCCTGTAATTGCATCATACATAGGTCTTAAATTATCACCCATTAATTCGTCTTTACTAGGATAGTTGCGGAAATAATCTGCACCTTTTTCTGCTTTAATTTTTTCTAGTTCTTTTAAAAATGCTTCGTTAAATTCTTCACCAAATCCAAAATCTTTTGCATCTATTCCATCTTGTTGAGCTTCGTAGTGTTCCATACTTTCATCATTTAGTAAAGCATCTTCTTCACTTACTTGTCTGTCTTGATCATTAGCAAGTCTTTCTGCTTGAATATCTGCTTCTACACGTCTTGGTTCTTTAACACCATAACATAGAACTCTTTCGTGATCTATACCTAAATTTACTGCTAACCAAACTTCTAAAATTCTTTCGTTAACTGGGTATTTTAAAACTACATCTGTGCTACACACTTCTGATGTAAAATTGGCATTTTTTGCTCTTTGGAATTCCACTGGATTTTCTTGAATTGGAGCTCTTTGAAATGGAGATGCACTGACAAAATTATATTTTGCTAAACATTTTTCTAACATATCCATTTGATCTGAACCACAGTCGTGTGCAAGTTTAACTCTATAAGCATATTCTTTTTTAAATGATTCTGCTATATAATTCTTTAATTCCATATTATAACTCCAGTTAGTATACTTATTTATCATTTTAGTTTAAAAATACCCATCAAAAATTATTATGCTAAATATATGCATGGAGTTAGATAAAAAGTTATTACAGTGGAGTAAATATTTACCATATAAAAACCAAGAGTTTAATAGGCTCACACAATCAGAACCTATAGTTAATAAAGAAATTGATCTTACATACAAATTTAATAGTAATGGATTCAGAACACACGAATTTAACATCAATAATACTGAAGATTGTTGTTTGTCATTAGGTAACAGTTACACATTTGGTATAGGAATGCCTATAGAGCAAACGTGGCCTTCTTTACTTGAAGAAAAAATAGGAATGAAAGTTTACAATTTAGGATTAGGCGCCTCTAGTGGAGATACATGTGTAAGATTAGCATTAGGTTGGATAGATGTCCTTAAACCTAAAAAAATTTTTGTTTTATGGGGCGGAACTAACAGATTCGAATTATTTACAAATAAGACTGAAAAACGTATTAAAGATATTAGACAATCTTCTGCAGAAGAGTTTAATCCAGATTATACAAATACCGATCCTTTTTTAATAAATTATTTTAAAAATCCTATTAACGGAAAATTAAATGCATTTAAAAATAAAATTATTATGAAAAATATTTGTAAAGAAAACAATATAGACTTATATGATTTTACATATATTGGTCAACATAAATTGAGAGAAAAATCAGTAACCTTTGCAAGGGACGGAAGACATAAGGGAATAGACTTTCAAAAAAGTGCTAGTAATTTATTTGAAAAAATGTTGCTGGACTAAATTACTCTGGGGATGAATCTTTAGTATTAATAATTTTTAATAGTTCGTTTCTATCAAATACTGTTGCTTGAACTGACTCTGCTTCTGAACCTTTATTATCAAATTTATCTATTCTTGCCTTTTTCAGCATTAAATCTATTTGTTGTAGTTTGGCTTTTGTCTTGGCATCACTGGCATCTAAGGCTATTTTTAACATATTACTTGCTTCTGCAAATACTTTGCCGGCCGCCATATCACTGACATTCATTCCTAAATTCATAAGTTGCTCGTAACTGTCTATGGCCTTTTTGGCTATATCGTTCATTTCAACTTCGTGATCTTCTAGACCTTTTATTTCTTTAAATGCTAAATTTATCTTTTCACTTACACTTAAGGCACCTTTAACTTCTTCTATGGTTTCCTGAGTTTCTTCTACAGTAGGTAATGTTTCCTGTTGAGTAACTTCTTCAATAGGAGGCAGATTAAATTCTTCTTCTAGTTTCTTAGTCATACTTCTATTTATTTGATTCTAGGCTTAGAAATTCTTTTTTTCGCCTTACGAGGTTTCTTATTAGAAAATATTTGATCTTCGTTGATTACTTTAAATCGTATTCCTTTACGTTTGCACCACTCTTGTGCCGCTGTCCACTTAGCCGCATTTATTACTGTTTGAAGTTTTTGTCCCTGTGATCTAGCACTTTCCATTGTGGTCTGATTACGAGGTTTAATCTCTATTAATTCTACATGTGGATTTTCATTTTTATCTACATATTGTATCATAAAATCAGGCACATAATTTGTATAGTTTCCTGATACCGGATGTCTATATGGAATCTTTACATTTTCACTAGCCCATTTTGTAATATTAGGATGATTATCACACATACGCATAAATGCTAATTCCCAACTACTTCTATAGGTAGGATTTCTATTACCAACAAATTTTTGTTTGTTGACTACTTCATATTTTCCTGTAGCGAATTTGCCCATATTAGGCCTTGATTAATTTAGCAACTTTACTTCTTGAATTATCTATTGTAGTTTTTAGGTCAACTTTATTACCTGCTGGACGTACAGCATTCATGGCTTCAAATGCATCTACACTTAATTTTAAAACATCTGCATTCATATCAAAATAACTAGTTGGATCTACATTTTGTACATTTGATATTTGTATGAGAACTTTTGCCATTGCATTAGCATTGGATTTACCAAAACCTATAGCAACTAATTTTGTTTTTATAACATCTAATTTTTGAGGATCTATAGCAACTTCCTTTACTTTAGCCAAATCTGCAAGAATTTCAGAACTTGCCTCCGGAAGAGGAAATTTAACACTGGCGTTTTCTAGATATGCTTCTAATTTTCCTGCTGTGAATTTGTAATTTATTTCACTGCCAAATGTTTCGTATAAAGATGTACTCATTAACTGTCTCCATTATCTTTTGAGGGTCTAGTTACTGCATTTGCTATTCCACTAACTACACTATCAATGAGATCATTTTCTACTTTTTGTTTCCAATCACCATATGTTGGTTTGACTCCAACAGCACTTTCTAAAGCATCACCTAAAAATCCGCCCACAGTATCACCTAAATTATCTTTTAACCAATCACCTATAGGATCACTTGGACTTTGTAGAGGTTGTGCAGATCTAGGTCTTGTACCAACACCCGGTAAACTGTTGCCTGATTTATTACCAAGAAACGCAAAGTCTGTTTCAGTTTCAAGTGATATAGGTTTGAGATTTTCTTCGCCTGGTAAAGTAAAGTCGCCTATATCTTCAAATCTATCTAAATCCACAGTTGCTAAATCAAAATTTACAATATCGAATGTAGTAAAGTTTTCATATACCAATTGAAGTTGGAATTCCATAAAGTCACTGGAAGCATAATCTATATTTTTTGGAGCAAATGATTTAATCATGGGTTTCATTATACTATACTGAACACCTTTACCGCCGGCATACAAAATATAATCTACACGTTCAAAAAAGTTTTGATCAATTTGTAAATTTATACCTGCTTCGTTACTGTTAAAGTTTCCTTTAGCACCAAAGCCTGGTGTAAGTTCTTCTGTCATAGGCGTATAGAAACTGATATCTCTATTACCAAACGTATTTTTATTTCTAGGGTCCATGTGTAGATATGCAAAATATTTCATTAACACGGTTAACCATTCATTATTTACTGTATCAAAAACAGTAATATCTACAGGATTATAAGAAACACCAGTAGTAATATTTCTTTTCTTATTGAAATTGTTTTTTTCTTCTATATTAAATTCTACCGAAGGAAGTTGAGCAGTTCTTACCAAACTGCTCATACTTGTTTTAAATGTTAGATTCTCATTTCCTAATAACTGTAACACATTCCTGTTGAATATGAAATTAACATATCCTTGGAACTGCTGTCTAGGAGGATTAACTTCAGGTCTAAATCTGTAGTTATTCCTAAAGTCTCTAGCATAAAAATTGTTTACTGTATTTTTACCAGTAAAACGTGTATATTTCACTAGAGTACTCCGTTATTATACTATAACGCCGCTATTATCTGCTAGTGTGTTATCATCAGGGAACGGATTACCCGCTTCAACTCTTCCATTAACATCATTATCGCCTTGGAAGTGTGTTGCGTTATCATAACGTATCATCATAGTAACAGTCTGTTGTTCGTTAGAACTATAGTCTGCTTCACTGTAATCTGATTGTGTTAAGAAACACCCTTCTAAGAACCAAACTTCACTAGCACCTGCATTAACACCGTCTAATACTTCAATTTGCATATCAAATTTATAGTCGGAACCTGCGGCTGGTGTTGTTTGTTGGAAATGGTTAAGTTGTCTTTGTACCTGTGCACCTACCAACTTAGCAACCTTATTCTGTATATCATCCCTAATTGTTACACTAATTGGGTCCCAAGTATGTTTACCTTGTAAATAAGTTCTTGAGTTGTAACTATCAATAACTACTTCCTCATAATTTATTTTAGGTCTTACAACACTTTGAACATTCTGTGTTAGTGAAACAGTATTAGTTGAACCACCAAAGTTGTTTAGAAAACTTACACGGAATCTATACTTTAATTTAGGCATTAAGATGCCAGAAGTACCAGTTCCTGTAGGTACACCAAACTTACTTTTGGTTTCTGTTGTTGCTGATGATGTTGCCATTTTTTACTCCATTTGTTCTTTATGAACTAATTATACGAATATTTATCATCTTTGGGTCAATTTAATTAACTCTAGTTTTAATTCTGATACAAAAAAGGGCAGAAAAACTGCCCTTTAAATGTTTAAGTTGTTAAACTTATGCTGTTGAGCCCAATGTATTTTGGATTCTAATTGGAATATAAATAAATTCAACTGCTTTAACAGGTTGTATTGCTACATCTATATACAATTGATTGTTATCTATTCTAGCCGCCGTGTTATTTGTAGTATCACAAACTGTGATAAAGTCAAATAAACCTCTTTGTGCAACTAATTGTCCTAAGAATCTGTCTATTACAGTTTTGGCATTTGCTCTTGTTACTTCGTCATTTGGTTCAAACAAGAATGGCTTAACGATATCATCAAGTCTTTCTCTAATATAAACCACTAAACGTGCAACATTCACTCTGTCTAATGCACTTGCAGTAGGATTCAAAGTCTTCTGCCCAAATATAGCGATACCTCTTCCTGGGAAGTTCCCAATTGGATTAACTTTGTTACTGTAAAGACTGTCTCTTTGTCCTTCACTTAATGCAACCGCTTCAAATTCACTTGTTGCTGAACCTAAATATCCAACACTTGAAACGTTGTTTACTAATCCTCTTTGGAATCCTGCTGGTGCAAACCATGGGAAAGCCACTTGGTCGTTAAATGCAATAGTTCTTAAAGCCATATAACTTGCTGGAACCATAACATTTGTGCCGTCTAAGTTTGTCGCTAAACCATGTGGGTAGTATACAGCCGCATATGGTGATGAACTAACAAGTCCGTCTTCGCCATTTACATCTGCAACTGCTGTATTGTTTGCCCAAGCCGCCGTACTTGTAGAATCAGCCGCTAATCTTAATGGTGCATCACCAATAACAAATGCAGTATTTTTTCTATCTGTACTTAAAGTAATCATCTCATCCAAAAGTTCCGCATAACCAGGACATGCAATTAGATTAAATCTATTTGTTTCATTTCTGATTTCTGAACTTGCTGTAATGGCACTTTGAAGTGCAGTAACAACTACTTGTCTTTGAGCTTTACGCATCATGTAAGGTGAACCATCGTTTTTGTTTCCACTATGATCTTTCCATAATCCGTTTGTTGCATCATATTTTTTAACATTACCAACAGAAGCCATCTTGTTCCATGCTAACATACCACTTGGGTATAGTGCAGGATTAGGCAATCCGTTTGCAGTTGATATTAAACTTCCGGCACTACTTGCTCTAAAGTCTGCAAATAAAATACCATCGCTAGTTACTTGATCTGTATTATCTACTAATACCCAAGCACCTGCGGCACTCCATTTATAAATTTTAGGGAAGTTTTCTAAATCACTACTGTCGATCCATAAATCACCAGTTGATAAAGAACTTGTACCATCTGCTTGTTTAGTTGGTGCACTTGCGGCAAATTGTACATCATTAGAATAAGTTGCCCATGTACCAGCATTTTGATATAAGATATCTATGTTTGTATTAGAAACATTATTATCATACCAAAGATCGCCCTCTGTAGCCGCACCTGTTAGTGTTGTTGCACTTGCGGTGAAACTTAGATTTTTAAAGTTACTGTATGTACCAGCAGTAATGTTAAGATTTGATGTTCCAAAACCTGAAACATTACCATCTGCTAACTTAATATCTTTACCTGTACTTGTTACGAATGTAATTTTATCACCTACATTTGATACAGAAATAGTATTAGCAAAAGTTGTGACTGCATTAGCACTTGATAATGCTGATTGGATATCAGTTACCAAATTATCAACTGTTGCTGTTGCACCACCTGTTGAAAAAGTAACAGGAATAGTTGTGCCTTCATTTATTGTTAAATTAAATGAAACATTTGAACCATGTCCTGAAACATCTGTTGTAGACAATGCTGATGAACTTGCTACTGAAACAGTAGATCCACCATTATGTCTTTGTAAAGTAATGTTTGCTATACCGTTTTCTCCTTCAGTATTTGCCCATAGATCACCAACTACTGGATTACTATAAGTATTTGTGTATACTGAATCTGATTTAGAGTCTATAACTATTGATTCTGTTGTAAATTGTCCAGTTGTTGAACTATACAATTTTACTACAAGACTTGAACCGTTGTTTGCTGATGTTGTTCTGATATGTACATCACCTGCTGTTAAGGCTCCACCACCTGATTTTGTACTTGGTATTGCTAAATGACTTGCAAATTGGAAGTCACCCGCTGATCCACTAACAGCACTTGACCATGCTGAGGAACCAATGTTATGCCATGTACCACTTAGTTTCTGGAAGAAACTAATTTTAGGTTGTGTTCCACCTGAAGTTGTTAAATAAACAACACAATATTCACCGTCTTGTCCAAAACTTGTTTTAGGTGTTACACCATCTGTATCTATATCAGATGCTGATGTTTGTTTAACTGTTTGTTTTACCCATGCACTTGAAACATATTCATACACACCCCAACTAGTTGCGGATGTATCTAACCAATAAGAACCGTTAGCAGGTTTATTTGTAGGTGCTGTTGCACTTGATGATAAATCACCTAAATCTACATTTGCTCTTAAAACGTATGCTCTATTGGCTATGCCCAAGAAACTATAGGCTGAAAGTAAACCATATTCATTTTGCTCATCACCATGTAAAGGCGTAGAACCACTTGATTTGAATGTTGGGTTACCATAGTTCTGTAATAACTCTCTTTGACTTGTAATCAATTTAAGTTTATTTGCGTTTGCTGATGTTGTGAAAGCGGCTGTACCACTACCGTCAGGTGCTGTTTTGTCCTGTGCTGTTGCAATAACAATCAAAGGGACTGAACCGGCACCGGCGGGGGCGTAAAAACTTTCGTCTGTAGTCGTTACACTTACACCAGGACTTACTAAAGTTGCCATATTGTTCTCCTTAAGAAATATTTCTTACATGTATTTATCAGAATACAATATTTTGGCGTATTTACGAAATTTCGGTGGTATTATGTGGTATTATACTAATTTTAGTGTTTGTTTAAATTCACCAGTTTTCCAATCTCTGATGGCTTCTACTTGTTTGGCTAGATCTTCGAGTGTACCGTTATTATCTATAATGTAATCAACAGGGTAACCTGCCCAGTTCCATTCACTTTCGTGTACGTCTCTATATTTGGTTGTCATTATTTTTCTACTTACAACATTTTCGTGTGCCGTTTTTGCTGTTTCAAACCATTCAGGAAGTTCTCCACGTTGAACCCAAATTATAACTCCGCCCATGTTTTTAATTAAATCTAATTCGTTTCTAAAACGGGCATCACTTATAACAGTACAAGATACGTTTTTTGTTTGTTTTCTAATACGATATTCTAAACTGTTAAGCCAAATATCTTGATCGAAAGTATTTCTAAGTACTTCTGTGCCTATAAGTTGTAATGCTAATCTAGGTGTAAAGTTTGGCACACCTAATTTTTTAGTCCAAAACATATCAGGTGTTTCTCTATACTCTCTACTTTCTACAGTATCTCCTTCAAGCATAGATCTATCCCAACCAAAAATACTTGAACATACGTCTTTTAAAGGGGAGGCAAAACTATCATGAGCACATCCACGTTCTACAAACATATTGGCAACTGTATCCTTGCCACTGCCTATAAAACCGGTTACTCCTATTAACATTTTATCCTATCACAAATCCTAGAGGGGCATTGCCTTCTTCTTTCTGGAAAATACTTTCTCTTGCCTTTTCCATTTCTGATATTGCTTCTTGTTTCAATGCATCGCCATTTAACTGTATGGCTCCACCTGCTCCAGGAAGTCCACTAGCATATTTACTTCTTGCTTCACCTAACATCATTTTAGACTGTGCTAATGCATAAGAGGCCAACCAATTCGCGGCATATATGTCTTTTAACAAAATACTTTCTGGTATGAAATTATAAATGCCTACAGCAATTTCTTCTTCGTGTCTCACATTTCTTAAAATTTTAAGTTGTTTGGTATTCCTATTCCATAAGAAATTATATTCACTACCAAATACTCTACCTAAAACTTCTTTATATTGACTAAAGGCATCAAAGACTGCTAGTCCACCCATTTGGCCTGCTTGTAACAAGTACATATTATTGAATGCCACATCAAAAGGATCAAAATTTGTACCGCCACCACTGTTAGTCCCAACACCTTTTCTGTATAATCTACGTACTTCCATTACCTCATCTGGCAATGTGTACTCCGTTACACCTTCTTGTGTTGTTAAAAACAGGGCACTTTCTTCTACAGCACCTGAACTTAGTTGTCTATACAAAGCAAGTGACTTGTCTATAGCCACATCATAATGTGCTCTATCTAGTTCAACGTCCACAATACCGTCTGCCAGACGTAATTGTAACTCGCTTACAAGTTCTTCCCTGTTATTATATCCTATTTGATCTACTGGCATAGTACTATTTATCTAATTTTCAATTAAAACGCCTGTAGTATGATTGTGTTATCGTTCATTCTACCGTTCATCTTTATACTACTAGTAGTCAATTCGTCAAACGCTTTAGCAAACTTTGTTTTTGCTTTACCAGTCCAATTGTTAATTTGTTCTTTTGGTTTTCTAAGAGTCTTTTGTACACTAGAGTCTTCGCAGAAATCCTGTATAGTTGTTCCTTTTACCATCAAGCCGTCTCTGCCCATACCCTTTGGATCTTTATTTTTAGCATGGTATACGCCTAACTTTCTTGTTTTAGTATTATAAACCCATAACTCATTAGCATGAACAATCTCTGTAGGATGAATACTTGCTATACCTAATTCACTATCATTAATTTGGAATTTTAATTTTTTAATAATACTTTCTTTACTTTTAGCCCTAGGCTTACGAGCCTTTCTAGTTGTCTTTTTAGTTTCTATAATTGTATCACAAGCAGTATTGATCTTTTCATAAAACTCTAAATATTGCTTACGTTGTGTTGCTGTTAGATGGGCATACCCTTCTTTTATATCAGGGTCAATCCATTCTTTTACTTCTAATGCTTCTTGGTATGCTGGCTCAAAATCATCTTTTATAATTTTTGCATGAGCGGCTTTTATTTCAGGTTGATAAACTAGCATATTTTTATATGGATCAAAATCTTTTAAATTGTAATTACCTTCTACTAGAAGATCTAATTGGTGTTCCCATTCAGCACAAAGATCATTTACTTGCTGTTTCATTCTTTCTTGTATGCTTATAACTTTTTTAGGATTTTCTTTGACCTTTTCTTTCTTTTCTGCTAGTTCTTTTTTACCACGTGCTATCCATTCTTCTTTTCTTCTTTCGTGATAATGAATTTCTATACTTTCTGGCATATACCCAAGCCTTGACCAAACATAGCAGGACAATCCTGCCGCACTAAAAGACCAATCAGGATTTGCTAAGATTGTTTTGATATCTTGTTTGTCCCAGCCTGATGCATCTCTTATCCATTTTTTACAGGCTTCTATTATTTTTTTACGTGGTATTTCTGTTCTTACAAAATATTCACAACCTCTAAATGCCTTTTCCTGCTCTGCAGAATCTGTAAGCATCATTAAGTTTTTCCATTCTGGTTCTTTAGTAACGTATATACTTCTGGTCTTTGTTTTTCTTCTTGCCATGTATGTGTTTAGTCCTCAAATAGTTCTTCTCTAGGATCAGTATACAGCATTTGTATTGCCATAGGCCAATTTTTAAATCCTACTATTTTACTTTTATGTTTCAATACTCCCTTGGTGCGGAAAAACTGAGTGAGAGACAACATTCCTTCAAATCTGCCTTCCCTTTGGCCTGTTTTATACATAAAGTATGAGTTGGCCATAATAAAGATACCAAATATAAAATAAATCTCCATAATACTCCTTACAAAAAATTTAGTCTAACAGAACTTTATTTATTTGTCAAGACTTATTTTATTAAGATGCCAGCCTCTTCGTCTTCCAAAAAACAACATATCTAAATGTTCCTCTTTTTCGTCCAAGTAGTCTCCGTATCTATCAGAAATAATTAAATTTGCGGGAAAAAGGTTGCTTTTGACTTCAACATGGACAGGTTTATAGATATATGATCCAAATTGTTTAATTTGTAAATTTGATATTTTTACATAATCATTTAAAATATCTTGTGTTGTAAATTGTTCAGAAAATTCTTTTACAAGATTTATGTAATAAGATTCCAAATTATTAGATTGTATCATTGGCATAACAGAATGGAAAAATTTCCAACCCTCTACAAAGATACCGTCTATTTTAGTTTCCATATATCCTGAT
>Ga0075475_10000026_pt1 | contig 44599 bp, 23 predicted proteins | sample DEB08_DNA_10_FD_76342 | JGI IMG/M metagenome (GOLD analysis project Ga0075475, IMG submission 76342) | Aqueous microbial communities from the Delaware River and Bay under freshwater to marine salinity gradient to study organic matter... | ecosystem: Environmental > Aquatic > Marine > Coastal ... | reverse complement strand
CTTGCATTTGAAAAATATAAATTTGTTGAGCCTTCAGTTACATCATCTGTTGTACCACTTAATTCACTGAGTGCATCTTTAGTTTGTATCTGTGCATCAACGTATGCTTTAGTAGCCGCGTCTTGTGCCGCAACTGGATCATCAAGGTTATTGATGTTGTTGTTATCCATATTAACATTAGAACCAAATGTCCATCCACCGGTACCACTAAAAGTTACACCAGAATCTGCTTGTACATTACTTTGAAAATTTACAACACCTGTACCACTGGCATCTAATTCAATATCTCCTGAACCAGATGTAGAAATTTTTAAACTTTGATCTGTAGTTGTAGATATTGTTATTTTGTCAGAAGCATCTTCTATTACTTTTTTGCCATTAATATATAAGGACCCTGGACCAATAAAAACATCTTTCCATACAGATGATGCACTACCTAAACTGTAAGTGTTATTAGCACTTGGTACAACATTACCTTGAACAGTTTGGTTGTTCATGTCCAATGTGCCACCTAACTGGGGTGTGGTGTCTTCAACTATATTACTAATACCTCCACCAACTGATGAAGTATCTGCAGGTGTAAATGTAAATGTGCCTGATGTGTTATCATAAGATAAACTACCATTTCCACTAGGAGATGCAGTGCTTATTGTAAAACTTTCTAAAGTTACATTTGCCGCACCACCAGAATTTGTGACGCTACCATAATCTTTAGTAAACGTAACTGCTTCATCTAATTGTCCATAATCTTCAACTAAAGAATCATAATAAAAATTAGTTACATCAAGTGTGGGTACGGAAAGTACTTCTGTGGATTTATCATAAGTTAAATTAGCATGTCCACCAAAACTGCCGCCATCATTAAATTGAATTGAAGTGTTGCTACCACCTGGTGTTCCACCAGCACTAACAGTGGAGAAACTTAGTGTACCGTTTCCGTCAGTTGTCAAGACTTGATCTGCACTGCCATCGCTTGTTGGAAACTTATATGCGTTGTTGAACGTAATAGCGCCACTATCATTACCATCAATCTTAAGTTGCACATCGTCGTTTGTACTGGCTTCAACTGATGTACCATCTGTGGTAACTGCAACCGTAAACTGTGTTCTGTTGGCATTGTTGGTGTTGTCAAAAGCAAACTGTCCACCAACAATAAGTGCCGAACCATTCCAGTATTCGTGGTTACTTCTATAAAGATAATCACCTGATTGTACAGCACTTGGTGAGGCAATATTGCCTCTATATCTTCTTGTTCTTACATCTGGAGCGTCAGCACTATCATTGTATTGTTCCATACGAATTTGTGCTGTTTGAGCACCTTCGCCTGTCATATGTAATGTTACTTCAGGTGAGGTTTGGTTAATACCTAGATAGTTACTAGCAGGGTCTACTGATAGTGTCGTATCTTGTATTAAATTATTGTCACTGCCCACAATCGCAAAAGCGTTTTGTGTGGTAAAGTTATCAGCACGTAGAGTACCACCTGTGATATTACCAGTGGTTGTAATTGCGCCAGTAAATGTAGCCTCTTTGGTTGTTTGATCAAATGTAACTGCGGTGCCGTTCTCGCCGTTGGTGGCAAGTATTAAGTTATCAGTTGAGAATATTCTAAAGTCGCCGCCACTGTTATCAAATGCACCCACATTGGTCATTCTCAAACCAGTGCCGTTTTCGTTAATTCTTAATGTGTCAATACCAGTTAATGTTGCGTTACCGCTGAATGTTGTTGTCTCACCTTGTACTTTAAATACTTCTGAAGTATTGTTTGCTGAGTATATTTTAAATATTGGATCACTGCCACTGCTGTTGTCTCTGATTCTTAATTGTGTGGCTGATCCATTAGAGTGCTGTACATCTAAATATGCACCGCTAAATTTTAATGTTGGGTTTGTTCCTAATCTTAAACTACCATTTACAAATAGTTTATCATTAGAACTTGTTGAGCCGACGGAGACTGTATCGTTACTGCTGTCTACATATAATGTACCAGAGTCAACGTTCAAGTCCGTTAAAGTACTTCCTACACTTACCCAGTCACCGTTATATACTTGTAAAGTCGAATTAGAACTATCTATATATAAATCACCGTTGGAGATATCGCTTGAGGGTTGAGTGCCTGTGGATATTTTAGAACCGGTATCGTTCTTTCCAATAGAAAAATCAGATTGAGTAGTACCTTTAAAATTTCCAAATATTGCCATACTTTTTGTCCAGGTCAGTTCATCGAGTTGTAATAAGGACACCATGCCTTACGAACCGATGTCTGTGTCTTTATGGCCAATCCATAAATGACGACACAGTCTTCTCCGTCAATACTATTTATCTTTATATGGAATTTTTTATAGTTTAAACTACTATTTCGATTATACCTGGTTGTGCATCGAGTTTAGTTTCTAATGCCCTACCAATTATCTGTAGTGGACTCAAACTATGTGGCATAGCACCTACCATTGCATGTCCTGGTGTATCACTAGCAATTAGTATATCGCCTTTATTGACATTACCTGTAACTTTACAAGGTACTCTACCGCGTAATGCAACTGGTACACCATTTGCTTGACTATTCATCAAGTATGCTGGATCTGTTGAAACAACACCTATAACTTTATAACTGCCTGCTTCATCTGTTACTGTGACTTCTTTTTCGCCACCTATAACTAGAACAGTACCTGGTTCGTAATCTGCGTCTGCTTCATATATCTCAGCCAAATCCGCATAGTGAGCCGAAGTTGCTGTACCATTAAAGTATGTTGCCGCAACATTACCTGCTCCGTCTCTTGCAACTACTTTACTTGCTGTATTTGTAGTTGTGGCGTCAACAGCCACATCATTTGCATTTACAACAATATAACTACCTGCACCAACATTTAATGAGCCTGATGTAGTGACCGACCCAGTTAATCCATTACCGCCATTTACACTTGTTACAGTACCAGTGTTTGTTGTAAAGCCTGAATCGTTGTTAAAATCACTTAGTGTGATTTCACTAATTAATTTTCTACTTTCAACACCATTATCAAGTAAGATAAGTTCATCTTGTGAACCATCTACTGCACCTGTCATATCTGTAAGTTCTGATAAATCTAAAGTAATGTTTGGAGTAGTTGTTCCATTGGTTACATCTAACCCTGTACCAACAGTTAAATTTGTTACTGTTCCTGTTGTTGTGCTATATCCGTAACTTAGAATCTTATCTTCAATAGCCGCTGATGTCATAATGGAAGTGTCGTTATTACTAAATGATTCTCCACTTGTTTGTAACAAGCCTGCAGAAAATTCTGAAACTGTTAAATCACTTACAGCAAGTGTAACTGCACCTGAAGTACCGCCACCGGATAACCCGTTACTTGCAATTACTTCAGTAATATCACCTGCATCATTTGTAAAACTAAATTGTCCTGTTCCACTATCGTAACTTAAATCGCCACCAGCACTAAAGAACGATCTAATTTCTGCTTGATCGGCTGTAATGGCACCAGTTCCACTATTGTAATTTACACCAGTACTACCACTAAAGAAAGATCTAATTTCTGCTTGATCGGCTGTAATGGCACCAGTTCCACTATTATAATTTACACCAGTACTACCACTAAATAATCCTCTTACGTCTGCATTGCTAAGTTCTATATCATCTGCATTAACAGTAATACCATAACCGCCGGCCGCATTAACTGTTACTGCTCCTGATGAACCACCACCTGTTAAACCGTTACCTGCTGTTACGGCTGTGATGTCCCCTACTGGAACATCCTGAGAAATAGTAATTGTATTACCACTATGTGTAACATCAACGCCTGTACCACCAGATATTGTTATTGTTTCACCACTTGTTACTGATTCTGTACCAGCACTATCTGTTGTGAATCCCCAACTGCTATAGTTGTCTGCTGAAGTAGATATAACACCTGTGCCACTATTGTATCCTATTAAACCTGTACCACTTATGTGGGCTCTTGTTTCACTTGCACTAGGACCTGTATATGTGAACACACCATTAGAATAACTTAATGAACCATCACCGCCGGCGTCAGAAACACTAAATGCATTTCTAATTGCTGTTATGTTTCCATCTATTGTAATAACATTACTTGATTCTGAAGCAGTTGTATAAGTGCCACCATCTATACTTCTGATATAATATCTAATTGTTCCGTTACCAAGTGTTTCACTGCCTTGTAAAATATCAACACCTGTACCACCTACATCAACACTTTCAATTGTTCCTGAAAATCCTGTTTGTGATAGCACACCGTTTGTAGCACTCAATCCTGAACCTGCCATTGCGGCTACTAAATCTGAAATAGTTTCTTTCTTTGAACTATTATCAGTTGCATCTATAATTGCTATGCTGTCTGCACTTACATCAACTGCCGCTGATGTTAGTTCATTTAAATCTAATGCAAAAGTTCTACTTGCTGAAATATCACCGCCGCCGCTTAGACCATTACCTGCTGTTAAAGTTACACTAGTGTGATCTATGTGTTCGTTTGCTACAAAATTTTGTAACGCATCGTGATCAATTGCTACATCACTTGCACTTGTAATTTGTCCTTGAGCATTTACTGTAAATTGTGCAACATCGTTGCTTGTACCATATGTACCTGCACTTACGCCTGAATTTGTAATACTTATAGCACCACTACTTAATGTAATACCTGTACTGCCACTAAAGTGTGCTCTAGTTTCACTTGCACTTGGTCCTGTATATGTAATAACACCTGTACTATTATTGTAAGCAAGTGATCCATCTCCGCCTGCATCTGTTACACTAAGGTGAGCTCTAACTTGTGTAGGCGCGGCTGAAATTCTTGCATTTGCTTCTGCTTGATTAGGTCCAGTGTATGTAAATACTCCTGCTGAGTAAGTAAAACTTCCGTCTCCACCTGCATCACTGGCACTAAAGAAACCTTCTACATCTGCTTCTGTAAGCATATTATAGTCTGTAGAACCATCATTACTAAACTGCCATCTATCTGTTCCTTCGTCCCATTTTAAATATACATTTGCAGTAGTGTGTTCTACTTGTATTTTTGCGTCTTGATCAGAACCACCTTTGTTAAGATAGATATTATTATCTGTTACTATAGAATCAGTTTGAGTTACAGTATCAATATTCGTTGCTGTTATATTTCCAGCAAAATTAACATTACCAGGTAATGTTGCACCTGATAAATCTACCGTACCTGTGAATGTTTTATCGCCTGTAATAGTTTGCGTACCAGTTGTTCTTACAACTGTACTATCAACTGCTATATCATCTGCGTTAGCAGTAATACCATCACCGCCTACAACATTTAATGTTCTTGTAGATGCTATTGTGCCTCCACCAGTTAGACCATCTCCTGCTGTAATACTTACAGAAGTATGATTAACGTGTTCGTTTGCGTCAAAATTTTGTAAGGCATCGTGATTAATATTACCATCGTCTGAACTAATTTCGCCTAAACTAATGTTTATACCCGTACCAGGTGTAAAGTGAGCTCTAACGTTACTTGCTGAATTGTCTATTCTTTCTTGTACTTCTGCAAGACTTGGACCAGTGTAAGTAAATACACCTGTTGTATTGTTATAACTAAATGAGCCATCGCCACCTGCATCTACATGACTAAGATGTGCTCTTACTTGTGTAGGTGCCGCCGCTATCCTGGCGTTTGCTTCTGCTTGGCTAGGGCCAGTATATGTAAATACACCAGAAACATTACTGTATGTTAAACTTCCGTCTCCACCTGTATCAGTTACACTTAAATTTGTTATTTGATCTGAGGTAATACTAATTGGTTGATTAGCCGCCGCTGTTAAACGTCCTTGTTCATCAACTGTAAAATTACTTACTGTAGAAGCATTGGCTCCATAACTTGCCGCTGTAACGGCCGTATTGTCTAAATTTATTGTAGGTGTTGCAGACTCTCCACTTGTTACGGTAGAAGTTAATCCTGTTCCACCTGTAATTGTTGCAACATAATTACCTGTTGTATCTGTGCCTAACTCTACTGCATTAGCAGTAATAGTAACATTTAAAGAGGGAGAAGATGTATTTGCATTTAATCCTAAAGAAACACTTCCTGATACATCACCTGTTAATGTTAATGTCCTATCATTTGTTAGAGCACCTGCTTCGTTGGCAACACCTGTAAATATATTACCAGTTAAGGTGGCACCAGAGTCAACCACCAAACTACCTGAATTAGGTATTAAAATATTACTTGTAATTGTTTGGCTTGAAATTAAATTTGTACCAGCAAAGGTTAAATTAGCAAAATCACTTCCGCTTTTAATTGCTAATACCGAAGTACCTGCATCGCCGTCAGCATTAATTACAAATACATTTGATTCTACACGGTTTACTTCTTGTGTGGATTCTATTTGGGTAACATTACCCTCAATCGTTAGTCTACCCTTGACTACTAATTCTTCATCAACACCGATATAAGTACGTTTTGTTGCCATTTAAAATTTCCTATGCTCTATTAAGTTCTATAAGACTATTTATCATAAATCTTAAATATGGAATTCCACTCAAAAAAAGAGCCCTCAAAGAGAGCTCTTAATTTATCTAATAAGTCTTTCGGCTTACTGGAATGTTACACCTGACAATGTGACTGCGTCAACATAGTCTGCCGCATTACCAAGAGATGAAGCAGTATTTGTAAGTTCTTTATAACCGTATCTGGTCATGAAACTTACTACTGGTTCAAATGTGCTTGGGTCCATTACTGGGCCTGTGCTCATTAATGGAATGTACGGACAATAGAATGCTGGAGCATCAGTTTCGCTTGATCCTTTGTAACCAACAAGAACTTTAGTTCCGTCAGCCGCATAGTTATCAGCAAAAACTTTGATTGATCCGTTTAGTGTACCAACAAATTTAGTATTTGTAGGTGCTTCAAAAGATCCTTCAGTTGTTCTAGCAAATGTTGAAGTACTTGCAGATTGTAGTATTGTCAATGCTTCTGGAGAAACAACAATATAGTTACCAGCACCACGTCTTGTTCTAGCCGCGATTCTGTTAGCCGCTCTGTTAATCTCGATTGCTAATAGAGCATGTCTATCACCAATATATGCTGGAGTACCTGTTAGGGAACCACCGAAGTTCAAAGTTGTACCTGCACCTGCAAGAGTTCTTAGTGAACCGATAATTTCTTGGTCGATTTCAACTACGATTTCTTGTGCTAATGCCTGCATAATTTCTGCTTCGACGTCTACGCCATGCATTGATTCTGCGTCTTGAGCCGCCTCAAAAGTCCATCTAGCACTTAGACGTCTTGTCTTTGCTTCAACGGTTTCTTTTAAGATTTGAATGCTCATTTTTCTTCCTGCACTACCTTCAGCAGTTGCCGTAGCATCTGGAGATCCTGCATATGAAGAAGCAAGTTTAAATGGGCTTAGAGCCTCATCACCTGCTGTTGCTCCACCACCAGTTTCCGCATAACGTACTCTTAATGTGTGGATTTGGCCCACTGGACCACTCATTGGTTGTACACCAACAAGTTCGTTAGCGATAACAGAAGGCATAACCCTTCTAATTAACGGTAACATTACTTTGTTTAAAGTTGCGACTGAACCTGCACCTGTGGCACCTGCTGTTGCGGCCTCTGACAAATGTCTTTTTGTATTCTCGAGGACAACATCTAAAGAAGATTTTCTGTTTCCAGAAAGACCTTCTAGTAAAGCGTCTTTAGTTGCTGACCAGTTGCTTTCAAATAAGTCTGCCATTTCTAACTCCTATTAATTTATTGAAAGTCCGGCTAATTTACGAATCATGTCAATTTCTACAACATCATTCGCACTTTTGTCATCGGCTTCTGTTATTACAGTTGCCTTATTACCAGTATGTTCACTAGTAATTGATTCTGACAATGTCTTCTTCACTCTTGGTGTTTCTCCATCTAAAACTGAAGGCAAGTACTTGTTAAAGGACTCTTCCAGTTTTTCAGTTTTAACACTTTCAAGTAAATCTGACATAATTTCTTTCTTTTCTTTACCCAATGGGGCCATCAATTCGTTTAGTTTTTCCTTTCTTTCGAAACGATCTTCTGAAACTCTTAACTTAGATTCAGTTAATTTAACTGCTTCTTCTTTCTTAGCAATTTCTTGCTTAGATTCGTTAAGTTGATTTTCCAACTGAGTTACCTGTTTTTGTATTTTCTTGATTTCTTTTGCTTCATTCAAATAGCTCACGCCATATTCATTTGCAAATGCTTCAAAAATTCTTCGACCGAAGTCATTTTCACGTGCTTTAGTGATATCATCACGGAAAGATTTAACTTCATTAGTAATAACGTTATTAACAACGCTTTCGACCTTGTCTGCCGCTTTCTTAATGAAATCTTGTTTGGCTTCTGCTAATTGCTTCTTGCCTTCTCTTACCATTTTGACTTTCTGTTCTACAAGACCTTTTTTGTCTTCGTGGAACTCTGATAGTTCATTAGCAAGTTGCTCTGCAACAAAATTATCTAATTTAGTTACATGTTCACTTGTTCTTGCTCTATCTGCTCTAAGTTCCTTAACTTCTTTAGCAACCATTTCAGTTACAAATTTGTCAAGTACTTTGGAGTGCTCACTAATTGCTTTCGTGTATTTTACTCGATCGTTCGCAAGGGCTTGTTTTTCTGATACAATTTCAGAAATTTCTGCTTCTACTTTTTCAGAAATAAAGTTGTCAACTGCTTCTACTATTTGACCTTTGTCATGTTCGTATCGCTGTGCAAACTCTTCTCTAAGTTCCGCAGTAAGTTCTTCTCTTGCTTCAGAAATTTTACCTTCCCATGCTTCTTGAAGAGCAGATTTAACGTCTTCTGTTAATTCTGCGTTCTCAAGTAGTTCTGTAAAATTCACTGCCATAGTAGTCTCCTACTTATAATTTTAAATCATTGATGAAACCAGTGATTGCTTTCACCAAGTGTTTTTCTGCACTTTTATCGTGTGTTAATGCACTAGCGGTCTCAAACATTTGAGCTCCGCCTCGCATATTAAATAAACTTTCATATATAGATTTAGGATAGGCATCAGGAGCACTTGGTTGTGCCACAATGTCCACTGTAACAATATCAAAGTCGCTTACTTGTCCACTTCCGTCGACGTTTCCACTACCTCTACTGCTTACACCAAGTTTAGCGCCTGCTTTTAATAATGCTCTCGCAATATTACCCATCGGTGTTTCTATAATTTTAAGTTTGCCCAAACCGTTTGAATCGTCATAAGTCATTTCTTGAATTATGTGACTCACACGGTCTAAATTTATTTGTAATTCTTCAGGGTGATCTAACTCACCCATCACAGTCTCACCTTTGGCAAGACGTTCTTTTACACTATCAACAGCCTTCTTAATTTCATCTTTGGGATATACTCTACCATTTTGGTTTTTTACATCACCTTGTATGAACAAACCCTGCATATATAGGTCCTTACCATCTTTTGATTCCATTATCTGGACATTAGATGCTTCTGGACTTAGATATTCATAAAGTTTATTAGCCATTGTTTAATCCTCAGTAATTAAAAAGACTTATGCCTTTTTAGGTTCAACTTTAATGTTGTCTGATGGTGTGTGATCTTTTGCTGACTCACCTTTGTTGCCTTCGCCGCCGTCTTTTAGGACTACTGCTTTAGTTTTACCGTCTGCGATTTTAGATGGAGCAGGCATTTTCATACCATGTTCGTTATCTGCATTTCCGCCACTTGGTGCCGCTACATTGTCAGAAAGTTTAGTTGCTTCTTCAACAACTTCATCTTCTTCTGCAACTTCTTCGTCTAAGTCATATTCGACTGACTCTAGGTCCATTTCATCTGGCATTTCAGCATCCATTTCTGCTTCTTCGCCGTCTTCCATATCGCCTTCTTCGTCGTCTGCTAATAATTTTTCAAATTCTGCTTTGAGGTCTTCTAGCTCGTCTTCGATATTATCAACTTTATCTTCTAGGTCTTCTTCACTGTCATCTTCAGCGTCTAACTCTAACTCGTCTTCTGCTTCGTCTTCAAATGTACCTTCTTCGTCTGCTGAAATATCATCTGCAAAGTCATTTGATTGATCAATTACTTCATCAACTTCAATTTCTTCTTCGACTGCTTCTTCTTCTGACTCTTCTGCTTCTTCAACAGCCTCTTCCTCAGATTTCTCTGATTCTTCTACTGCTTCTTCTGATTCTTCAACTGCTTCTTCCTCTGAAACGTCTTCGTCTAGAACTTTTTCATATTCTGCTCTTGCTTTAGCAACAACATACTCATGAAGCAATTCTTCCGCTTTTTCGTTTTCTTCGGCTAGTAATAGTTCAAGAATGTTTTCTAATTGTGTTCTTGATTCTGACATTGTGGTCTCTCCGATTAAATTTTTTTTTGGTGGCTCAGACGTAAGTGTCTAAACTACCCTGTTAAGTACTTATATGATGTATGTATATTTGTTGCAAAACGGTGTGAAAATGATGTTTTTGATGCGAAAATGATGATTTCGCATTATTATGTCTTAATATTTACTATTTTAGGTGTTTTACTTAAAAACTAGTTTAAATTAAACCGCCACCTGCATCGCCTGAAGGAGCCGCATACATGACCTTAACAAATTTATCATGTTCTGTTTTTTCTTTGTCTTTAAGGTCCCTTACTTTTCTTAATTTGCCTAACTCTTCCAAAGTAAGTTTGGATTTTCTAGTGTCCTCTTTACTTCTTTTAACAAACTTGTCAAGTTCTGGATTGTAAAATTCTATTAATCTCATTATAAACTACCTGCTCCGCCTGGTGTTATTGGAGGCGTCCCTTCACCTGTATCATCAGTATTTATGCCTTCTTCACCGGCTGTTGGATCTGCCAATGGAATATCTCCTGCTGGTATTTCAAAATTAGGATCTACTGCCATTGGATCATTAGGTCTAATACCCAAGTTTCTAAGTTCTGCAGATTTACCATCCTGTGTATCATACTTTTCATATCCGTTTTCAGATCTCCAGAGCTCTTCGTTTTCTTTTATCTCTTGTTCTGTTAATCCTAAATATTTTTTAAGTTTAAATTGGTTGGATAAGTGTGGAACTGCCGCTACTGCATTATATAATTGAGCACGTTCTGTATCTAATTGTAAGTCTTTATAAGTACTAAAATTAAGTGGTTTATTGAATTCTATATTGAATAATGCACTATCTATATCAATGCCACGATGCTTTAAAAACATCTTAAATTCTTTATCTAGGTCTTCTTGTATCTGTCTTTGAAGCCTTTCTACGTATTTTGCAAACCTATATTCCTGTATATAAGCAACACCTACTTTACCGTCATTGTATACTGCTGACCCGTCATCAGGCCCTGTAGGTAAGTAAGAACTTGGTATTCTAAGTCCTCTTAATAGTTTATTATTAAAGTATCTTAAGTCATCTATTTGTCCTAAATTCTCTCCGCCTGGTAGTGTGTCAACTTTTGAACCTCTACCATCTGCCGTTTGTGCAAAGAAGTAGTCTTCTAACATACTCATTGGATTATATGCGGCATCTACAACACCACTGCCGTCTGCTTTCTTATTAGGTACACGTTTTTGTTGTACTTCATATTTTACTTGTTCTAAATACTGTCTTGCTTTGTGAGGTGGCATATTACCAACATCAATCATAAACACACGTCTTTCAGGTGCTCTGTGTACCCTGTATATAATTATAGAGTCTTCAAGCAATTCCTTTTGCTTGAAAACCTTAAATATGGGTTCTAATATACTAACACCAAATGGCCATGCATGGTCCATGCCCTGTGTTAAACTTACGTGAACAATGTGTTTAGCATCAACAGGTGTGCCTTGATCTGCACCATCTATTGCTCCAGTACCATAAGCATTTGCTGTACTGTTTACGCCTGCCATTACACCTGTAAGACCCTGTCCACTTCCGTATGGTCTTGCATGTAATCCTGCTACACTTGTTGCTGTTAATTCTTCAAATAAAGGTTCTAAATTTTTAATAAAGTAAGTTTCAATCTTCTTACCTTCACTTTCGTTTACAATAACCTTTTCAATGTTTGCAGGATCAACCCAATATAACTTATATGTTTCTGGGTCTCTGATAAAGAATTGATCTCCGTATTTAATAGTACTTCTAAATATACCAAATACTCTTTTGTGTAAATCGTTTAATTTACTCCATTGTTTAATTGTTTTGCTGATAATGGAATTTTCTGTATCTGTAGGATCTGCATTAAACTTGACTTCAAAAGGTAATCCTGTATATTCATCTTCTTGTGTGCCAAATTCTGCGACTGTATCCAAAGCGGCATTTATTTCCAAATCGTTATCCATTTGGTCATACTGCATATATCTCATTAATCTGTTGGGAGAACCTGCATATACTTCAGGTAGCCAACTTGCATATCTGCTGGAAGCCGCACCAGGACCTGTTTCAGACTGGTTGCCTGTTACATTCAGTGGTAATCCACTGTTGTCGACTGATGTAAAATACTTTTTCCAACTCATATAAGATTCCTTTTAGTTATATTACACTATTTATCTGAAGTTGTCAAGAAGAAACTGGAAGTCTTGGCTACATATTGCCTTGTTCTATGGTTTTTGTTTGTTTTCTTGTTAAGAGGATAAGAGTTTCTAGATATTTTTTCATTTCTTCATTGGATAGTCCTTGCACGTTATCTGTGTCGAAGGATTGTTTAAAATCACGACCGGATATACTCCTCATATTATCTGGACCTCGTGCCGCCTGCATTTGTAATTGTGTCTCTAACTGATTGAGTTTGCCTTCATTATGTAATTTCATATACATATCCATACTCTGTTGTTCTTTATTGCTTAATGTTGTAGAACCCAAACTGATTACTTGAGCTGGAGAACTTTGAGTACCCGCTGTATTTAAAAATCTTTGACCCTGTACGTCTGCTAGGTAACCAGGTGTCGTTTTACCATATTGATTTGTTCTGGAGTCAATTATATCTTGGGTGTCTTTTTTGTCTTTTTTCGGGGGACCGATAAATGCTGGATCTACCGGATCATTATCTTGAGTGTCTTTTTTCGGGGGACCGATAAATGCTGGATCTACCGGATCATTTTTAACTATGCCTGCCTTTTCTGCAATATTTTGTGCTGTGTCAAAACTGTATTTTTGATTTAATGAAGTTTGAATTTCCTGTCTTTTAGCATCTTTTCCTGCTTGTATTTCTTCTTCACTTAATTCATAAAAAGGAAGCAATGCTGACTTTATTCTTAAACCTATACCGTGAAGCATTACACCGAATTCCATTGCTATCATATCAAACAATTTTACAAGAGCTGGTTTTACAACATCAGTAAATGTTTTGAAAAATCCTGCATCTTTATTTTTATCTAAGAAATCCTGTACCTTTTGGTTAAATAATCCAATTTTCACAGTCATAAAGTCTATTGCTACAGGAAGTTTTTCACCTAAACTTTTTGCTATTTCTGATTGATCACCTTCTATTCCAAAAAATGTTTGTGCTAGTTCTGTTACTGCATTTCTTAATGCCTTAAAAGAATTATTAAATGCGTCGTAATCTATACCTTCTATAAACGACATTATAAACTTATCTTTTACAGCACCGAATGTGGTTATAAGTTGCGTTCCTGTAGAAGTCAACAAATTCATAGTTCTTTGGAATTCCACTGGAGTTAGATCTACTCCGGCTTCTGCTATTTTTTTCACCGATTTTTCAAATTGCATCACACCTTTAGCCAATGCCAGAGCCTGAGCATCACCTGTTCTGGCAATAGCAAATATTCTCTGTTTTTCTCCCTCGGTCAACTGACCCATGGTTTCTGTAAATTGTAAAGCAACATCTTCGCCGTCTAATAAACCACGGTTAAATCCTTGTACTACCCTATTAAAGTCTCCTGCTAGACTAGGTAATACAGTTACAAATCTTTTTGCGGCTTCACTGAATCCTATTGCACCAAACGAACCTGCTTCTATGGCCGCCGCGGCTAGTTCACCACCTAGTTCACCGCCTGTTGCTCTTAAAACACTTGCAAACTCCTGGGTGCCTTTTATCAGTTCCTGTCTTGCGTCTTCATTTAGCATTAACAGTCTTGCTTGAAAGTCTGATTGTGATTGCAATAATTGTATAGTAAATGCTCGAACAGTTTCAACACTTTCCCCTAATACACCTGAATATTCAATTTGTGTTTCTAAAAGTTTTTCTGTTCGTTGTATTAATCTAGTTCGTTGTTTTTCATCTAATTGGCCAATATTTCCCAATCTAGTTGCAAAGTTTATTTCTTCTCTTAAAATATCTATGTTATCTTGTAGTGTTAATCCAAAATCGGCACCATTTGCATTTAAGGCATTAAACTGTTTAAGTAAATTATTAACAGAATCTCCTCCCAATGCCTGTATGGCTCCTGCCGCACCTAGAGTAAAGTTAGTGGCTTCCTCTAAACTCATACCCAATGATCTCAAAGCAAAATTAGTATCCATAAATTCGTTGGCTTGATTCAATCCAACATCAGTTAATCGGTTAAGCGATGCAGTATATCTAAATAAAGTATCTGTAGTTAGAGCCGCTATAGCACCAGCAAGTGCGGCAGAGCCCTTCACTACTGTTCCTATAAATCCGCCTAAACCAACTCCCAAAGCCACAGATGCGGCTCTTAATTTACCATATTCTTTAACAGTATTTTTAACTTCTTTTGTTTCTTCTTTTTTTGTTTGTGTGGATTCTTTAGAGGCCTTAGATGCATCATTGGCATCTTTATTACTACCCTTACCTCCTGTAATTGCTTTTATTAACTTTTCGTTTTCGGATTGTATAGTACCTGACAATTTAGACATATCAGACGCCATTTTTTTCATGGTCACTTCTTTAGCCCAATCTGGTACTACTGTTTGTCCATTATCTAAATTAATTGTATCCATCTACTAAAATTCCATTATATGCTGTTTTAACTATGATAAATATATCGTAGATAAACTCATATAGTATTTATCAGAAGAATTAACAGGAGTTTTAATTATGACGAATAAAACAAATCCATTAGCAGGACATTTTAGACAACCTAAATTGTACATGAAATTACCTAGTGGAGGTTTGTTCAATACAGACGAAGATCTAGATTTTCCAGAAAGCAAAGAAGTTGCCGTTTTTCCTATGACAGCAAAGGATGAAATCTTAATGAAGAATCCAGATGCATTGTTGAATGGTGAAGCAGTAGTACAGGTTATTAAGAGTTGTGTTCCTAGTGTATTGAAGCCACAAGAATTAACAAATATAGATGTAGATGCAATACTTATGGGTATTCAGTCTGCTACCTATGGTGACGAGATGGAAGTAACTGCAAAATGTAAAAATTGTGAGGACAAAGAACTAACAGGTACAACAAGTATACAAGACTCATTGGACCAAATACAACCTTTAGAAGAAATTAATATTGCAGAATGGGAAGGGTTAAAAGTAGCACTAAGGCCTGTTAAATATAAAAGCACTATAGAAGCAGGACTTATAAATTTCCAAACAACTAGAAGTTTACAGGGAATATCAGAGTTGCCTGACGATATGGACAAACTGCGAATATTCAACGAAACATTTAATAGAATTGCTGTTTTAAACTTTAACTTAATTGCAGACAGTATAGAAAAAATAATTATGCAGGAAGGAGAAGAAACTATTGAAGTGACTGATCGAGAACATATTATAGAGTTCTTAAATAACTGTGAAGCATCTATTGGAAAGAAAATAGAAGAACAAAGCAGTAAAATTTCCACAAATGGTATTAAAAAAGAAATACAATTCATTTGTGAAGATTGTGAAGAAGTTACAGAAAGTACAATAGTATTAGATCCTGTAAATTTTTTCATGGCTTCCTAGCGACAGCCGAACCTGAAGAAATAGTTCAGTTCCTAGAGAAGTTAAAAACAGACAGATCGGCACTTTATAAGAACATTGTAGAATTAACAATATACAGTGAAGGCAAACTTTCTTATACTGAAGCATGGAATATGTCTACTGAAGAAAGGTCGTTATTTATAGAAGTGTTAAGCAACTACACCAAAGCAAAAAACGGCGATAGTTCTGAAAGCAACGAATACTTATAATGTGGTTATATAAACAAAAAGAAGTCACAGAATTACCAGAAGACTGTGAAGCATTTGTATATCTTATCACAAACAATACCAACAATAAAAAATATGTAGGTAAAAAACTTGCAAAGTTTAAAACCACAAAACCCCCTTTAAAAGGCAAAAAGAACAAACGACGTGGTTATAAAGAATCAGACTGGCGTACTTATTGGGGTAGTAATGATTACTTAAAAGAAGATGTAATTAAGTTAGGTGAAGACAATTTTACAAGAGAAATATTATATTTTTGTCCAAGTAGAGGTGTTGCCAGTTACTTAGAAGCCAAAGAACAATTTGATAGAGAAGTACTATTATCAGACGACTACTACAACGGAATTATCAACGTTAGAGTAGGCGGTTCAAAAATCCTTAAAGAAGCATTGTCAGACTGATAACTATTTGCTGATAAGAACTCATTATGGCCCAAACAGACACCAAGTCAAACTAACACAGGCACACATAGGATCATACACCGGCCCCAACCGAGGCAAATTAAATCGGGCTCCTTGACAATCCGTTAAACACGGTGCGGGATTCTGGAGATGTATGACGGCAAAGATACAAACACACGTTAAACAGTATTAAAAGGATGTAGGCAATGAGAAAAAGCAACCTACGAGTCATATGACTAAACTTACAAAGGTTATATGGCTTCCGTGAGATTCGTGACGGTAGTGTATGGGGACAGAAGGCTCACCGGTTCCTAATAGCACCCGAAGTTAAGAAGGCGATGGCATCACATGATGACACCTTTCTCACCTTGTATAGGTGAGTTATGGCTCCAACATACATGATAACGGTCTACTTTAAAAACTTTCAAACAAATGAAAGAGTTGAGTGAAACGAAACGATTGAATGTAGTTTGAAAAGGTCCGTAGGACCTATTTACTGTGTTGCTATTATAGAATGAATATATCTATTTTGTTTGATAAGTTCTTTATTAGGCTCGTGTGTTAATTTTCCTAATGGTAATTTACCTATTGCCAATCTTTTGTCTTCCAAGGGATAAGGAAGTTTATTATGTATTTTTGCTAAGAATCTTTTTTGCATGATGTCTAGTCGTTCAGTCCAAATTCTGTCAGGATTAAACCAACCGAATAAATCATTTTTAAGAACACTTGTAGGCATTATTTGTTCTGCGGGTATATCAACATCGTTGTTTTGATAAATGCCCATAATTTCTTTTCCTACATGTGGGTAGTTCATATATAAATGATTCTGCAATATATTTTTATCAAATAAATCGTAATCACTAATCTCTAGTGGTTCGCCCTCATCTTCGGTGGTTGTAATAAATCGAGTTGGCAGACCTATATCAAAGGTTTCTAAATGGTGTATATCATAATTAAATTTACTTAACCAGTATCTTGCTTCATCTTCTTCGGGAGATAAACTACGATGTACTTCTACAAAATTCTCATGTAGATAGTTTAAATCATCTTCGGGTAAGTACAAGTCAGGTTTAAGTCTTTGTAAATTTTCTATATCTTCTTGTAGTTTAATTTCTATTTCTTGTTTGGTTTCACCAAAGCCATAGAATCTATCGTGACTTAATAGTTTATATTCCTGTTCTTGAAATCTTTGCCATATACGTTTGGCTACTCTGTGGTCAAATAACTCGTAAACGAGTGTATAATTTATATTATCTTTTCCGAGATTGACATTAATTAACATATTCAGTATCTGTGTTATAACTTGTAAACCCGCCTTCTTTTACAACGGTTAATACATTATTTACACGACCTACAAGTTCTTCCTTATGTGATATTAACATAATATTTTTGCTGGATTCTCTATGCATTTTCTTTAAGATACCTAGAGCATTCTCTACACCCATGCTGTCCATACCACTATCAATAAGTTCATCTATACACATCAAGTTCATAGGCCTGTTAAGACTCTCGTAGATATCTCTGAAACTCCAACTTAGACCAAGTATAAGTCTATTACGTTCTCCTCTACTTAAATTATCAAAGTCTAAATCTCTACCGTATTCAGTAATCTCTACACCTAGATCACTTGCAAATTTAACATCATGTGGTAGTCCTAATTTGTCTAAGTAATATGCCAATCTGTGATTTAAGTATGCTATGTTTTGGTCTATAATTCTTTTACGGATAAAACTGTCTTTACTAGTAAGCAATTTATATAAGAAATCCTGGTGTTCCTGTAAATGTGTAAGCTCATTCATTAGTTCAAAACTAATTTCCTGTATGCCTGTAGACTTTAATCCTTCTATTTGTTCTATGTAGGGATTTACATCTAATGCCATTGTTTCTAAATTTGTTTGCATTGTTTCTACATTATGTTTATGCTCTAATGCTTCTTCTAATGTATCATAATATACTTCTGGAACAGCAGGAATATCACCTAATTCATCTATCGCTCCACATGTTTTTAACAGTTGTAACTCTAGATCATCATAGTATTCTTTTTCTGCTGTGATTTTTTCCTGTAGTTCTTCAGTGTATTCTTCATGTGTTTCTAAGTGTGCTGTATCTTGGCCACAAGCAGGACATACACCTTCTTTAGCACTTGATAAATTATTTTTTAGTTCGTCCAGTTTATTTTTACTGCGATCTGCACTATTGGTCAATCTTTTCTGATCTGCTTCTAAAGTATTCTTTTGTGCAACTTTATCTTTTATAATTGACAATAATTTATGATTTGCCAATTCTGTATCAATATCTATTCTTTCCATGCGAATTATTTTTTCGCCTAATTCAATAAGTTTATCTTCCTTATTCTTTTCCCATGCTCTACTGCGACTTTCTATCTCGTTAATATTTTTTTCAATTCTTTTATTACTTTCTTCTACAGCATTTATTCTGATTTCCTCTTCTCTGATATTTTCTCTTGTATGCTTTTGTCTTTCTTTTAGTACTTCTGCCTTTTCAGATAATTCTGTAATACCCAACAACTGTTCAATCATATCTCGTTGATCGTTGTTTTTCATAGCAAGAAAAGGTTCTGTATATGTGTTTAAGGCAATTAAATGCTTGAACATATTATGAGGAAAGCCAATGATCTTTTCTATTTCTTTTTGTGTTTCCCTGCTATCGCCTTGTTGTTCTTCATTAATTGCATCTTCACCATCTATGTAAAATTTTAATACATTAGGTCGTCTGCCTCTTTCTATACGATAAGATTTACCCTCTATTTCAAACTCTACAGTGGTAATCATACCTTTACCGTTAGTTTTGTTTATTAGATTATCTTTTCTGATATTAGTTAAGGCATCTCCATAAAGAGCGTAACTTAATGCATTTATTATAGTAGTTTTACCAGTACCGTTTCTGCTACCGTCTCCGCCCATGTCTAAGTTATGACCTAATACAAGTGTAAGTTGGCAGTTGTCAAAATTAACTGCCTGTGTGTTGTTGCCAACACTCATAAAGTTCTTTGCTGATACGTTTTTAATCTTTAACATTATTGAGTTTCTATGCTGTTATAGATGTCTATTAAAACATCTTTATCTACTGTATTACTTTCTATTGTTTCTAATTGTTGTATAACAATTTGATCAACACTTTCAAAACTTATTTCACCGCCTTCATATTCCTCTTCTTCTTTTATAGGAATAAGTTGTAGTTCTCTAACTTTATACTGTTCAGCCATTTTCTCTCTTATGAAGTTTGCTTCTTCATACGAAATACTAATGTCTAATTTCACTCTTGCATAAGTGTATTGGTCTAATAAGTTTGCATGGTCGTCTAATAATTGTTTAAGTGTAAACACTTTATACTTAGGACATTCTGCCCAATTAACATACAAAGGTTCTTCTCCCCATGTTAAGAACATGGCGCCTCTTTCGTTATCATCTACATCTGCGTAATTATGTGGGAAAGCATTACCTATATAATGTATATTATTTTTAAACTGTCTTTTATGAAAATGCCCACTAAACACATACTCTGGCCCACTTAACATTTTATCGTTAATGCCACCATGGTCTGGCATTTCTACCATCGCATTCATTTTAAAGTATGGTAATTCAAAATGGCCAAACATGTATTTGCATTCCATTTTTTGTACTTGTTTGAATTCATCACCAACAAGCCAAGGAATAATCGCTACATCATCTTGTAAGAAATGTTCATCCACCATTACAAAGTTAGACAAGTCTCTGGCATACTCGATGCTGTTTAATTCACGTTTGTCTTTATAGTATAAGTCGTGGTTGCCTGTTATAAAGTAAACAGTTTCAAATGCATCATTTAATTTTTTAAAGTCTTGAATAGATGCATTCATTGTTGCAACACTAATACTTGCTCTGTGATGATTCCAATCGCCGAGGAATATACAAGTTTCTGCATTTCTGGCTTTTGCTTCTGCAATAAACCAGTCCACAAACCTGTGACAATCTTCTATATGTAAACGACTATTCTGCTTTAATCCGTAATGAATATCCGTAAAGCAGGCCGCTGTCTTAAACAGTTGCGCCATAAATTAGTCTTGTGTATCTTCTTGTTGTGCGGCCTCTCTGAGGACACGCATTTCTTCTTCATGTTGGATTTGTCTACCGTAACTTGGTAAATGTCCACTGTCGATTAGAATATCATCTCTAATCATCTGATTTCTTTTCTCTAAATTTAAAATTCTTGTAAAACTATTATTAACTGCGGCAGTATAATATGCAAACGGATTATCTGATTTTGCTTCATTAAATTGTAATCCAATTTGCGATAATTGAACTAATGCCTGACCTCTCATTTCGTCAACATAAGTATATCCTCTCCAGTTTGATCTGTGTGAATAACGTTCAACTAGTTTTAGGAACATAGTTCCCAATTTGTTTGTAATCCTTCCATGATCTACAGAGAACTCACCATTACTTAAACTACCTTGCCAATGACTTCTTGCAACTTCTTTTAATTCACCGCCTATGTAAGCATAATGTTTAAAGGGAGGAAAGTTTACTTTTGCTTTAGTTTCTGACTCGTTTCTAGGATTCTTTTTTCTACCAGGTTCTTGAGGTATATGATCCATATCCATAACTCTAAAAACTAAATCTTCTTTGTCTATGCTTTTAGGATCTATTGCAAATTCTTTTTGTTTAGGTTTATTCTTGTAATCTTTAGGGTCATGTAATGCCATTGCGGCTTGGTACCCTGCTGATTGTATTTGTGCCGCTCTGTTTTCTCTAGCAACCTTTATACTGTTTCTATTGATTTTATTAACATCTTCTAAAATTACGTCAAAACCTGCGTATTTGTCGTCTGCTACATAACAGTAAGTCATCTTACTTTTGTGTATTTCTTTTAGAATGTCTTTGTTGTTAAGATAATTAACCTTTTTAGGCTGTGCCATTATAACTCTCCTCAAAATTATCGTTCATTTATATTGTGTTATTATACACAGTTCCTGTGCATTGTCAATAAGTATTTATAGAAACTGGCAAATTAAAACTTGTTTTAATGAATACGATAAATAGTTACATACAAGGAGATTTAATGCCAAGCGGAAAAGATTACTTAAAAGGATTAATAGGCGGTGTAGGTAATAACCTATTAGGCAAAATACCGGGCGGAACAACAGTTACAGGTGCAATATTAGGCGGATTGTCTGATGCAGATTTTTATTCATTCTTTTATGATGGTAATGCCGGTCCTAGTAGGAATCCAGGTAGTAATTTGCTTTTTGGTGCTAGGCAATTAAGTGAGCAACAATTAAAACAACAGTTGGGCCAGCAAAGTAATCAGGCCGCAAGTTCAACAGCAATTAATCCAAGTGAAGGACAAGGATTTACATCAAACTTTGATTGGAGAGCGAGACTAAGACCAAAGGCCGGAGGTGCTAAAAGATTTTACGGAGAAGACAAAAACTCTGTTATGCAACCTATTAAGTCATCAGGCGGTTTAGTTTGGCAGTACACTCCACAAATTTATGTATCGGCATCTGCAGAATATGATCAACAACAGATGCAGGGGATGAATTATCCTATTAATACGTATCAAATGTCAACACCACCTAGATTAACAGTAGTATCGACATTCTCAGTTAATAATATAGACGAGGGCAGGTATTTTGTGGGATTGATGCAATTTGCCAGAGTAGTAACTAAATCTTTTTATGGTGATCAATCGGTTGCTAACGGAACATTTGGTACCCCGCCTCCTGTAATGTTATTTGAATATTTAGGTGATCACGGATTTAACAAAGTTCCTGTAGTTGTATTGTCTTATTCAATTGAACTACCGCCCGATGTTGATTATGTTCCTGTAGAAATAAAAGTAGGTAACGAAAATACTACAACGTATGTACCAACAACTTCCACAGTTACTTTTGATTTATACCCAACTTACACACCACATAAATTGCGTAAAAACTTTAATCTCGATACATTGAGAAATGGCAAAGCATACAAGGACGGATATATTTAATGGCAGATTTTCATAGAAGTGATAGTTTTTTAAGAAATGCAGGAACATTTGAAGGATTTCTGGATATAAATACCTTACCTAAAATACCAACAGATTCTTACGAAATAGATTTTAAAATCAAAGATGCACATGTAGGTAGACCGGATATTTTAGCAAATGAATTATATGGTACTCCCAGACTATGGTGGGTATTCGCACTTAAGAATCCTGATATAATTAAAGACCCTCTCAATGATTTCAAAGCAGGAGTTGTAATAAAAATACCATCGCCGGAAACAGTCAAAAATATGATGGGCTAAAAATGGCAGGAACAAACACAACTAAAAACGGATACCTAGGTGATATACCAACTAATCCCTTAGACAATTTTGATAATGTTACATATAACATAAAGTTATATATGATACCGCCTGTAGAAGATCAAACAGAAGTTAGAAGCGATGATACCGAAGGAGAACCAAGAACAACCACAGGAGGAGAAGTTACATCTAAGGGCGGATTCTTAAATGGCGCCTATTCGGCTAAACCGGAAAATACTGTAGTACTAGCACAAACAGGCGTAACCGGAACACTTATAGATGATGTTGAAATAATGTCAGTTCCTAGTGGCACCGGTGGCAAAATCACAAAAACTATTGATTGCACTATAAAACAACCAGGTGCGGCTAACTTTTTTGATATGATAGTATTAGGTAGACGTAGACTGGGTATACCAGCCAATTCTGCCAGAGGTGTAGACGGAGCACCCTTCTTTTTTGAAATTAATTTTCAAGGGTACGAAGATGATATAAATGATCACGATAACGGTGGGCAAATTAAGGACATAGCAGGACCTTACAGGTTCAAGGTACTTTTAAAAACAGCAACTTTTGAACTTAATAGTACTGGCACCTCATACGATTTAACATTTGCTGTAGCAGATGAAATTGCATATACCGATGCAAATTATAAAATTCCAACAACAATGACCACAATAGGTGAAACAATAGATGAGCATATAGATAGTTTAGTTACACAATGGAACCACTATATACAAAGAACATCTGCAGAATCAAAAGATACTATAGATGAAATAGTATTTAAAAAGGAAAATATAACAGGTTCCGGCCAAACAATTATTAAAGATCAGACATTACAAAGAGAATCTGATTCAACATCCATTGCAAATTCAGATATAGATAATAGTGGAACATCAAGATCAGATACTCAACAAACAGAAGAAGGTACCGATTATAGTGGGGAAACACCCGAAACAAACAAAATAAAAATTGAAGTTGCTAGAGGTGAACCTGTTGATGCTTATATTGGTAAACTACTAGCAAGAAATAAAGACTATACAAGCAGTATTACAAGATCACAAATTGATCAAAGCGGAAAATTTAAATATGATGCAACTAAAACTTATATTAATGATTTTAAAATAAACGCAACTGTACAACAATTAGAATACGATAACAAAAGAGGAGGGTATAATAAAAGAATACAATTCCAACCAGGCGTGTTTACATCTGCATCAGGAAAACAAATTGCTACAGTCGAAGAACTAGCACCAGAAGAACAAGAAATTAGACGTAGGATAAACAGTATGGAAATAACAAGAGCATACGAATATATCCTTACTGGTAGAAACGATCAAATATTAAATGTTGATATAAAATATGATTTTGGTATAAACTTTTTAATACCACCTGGAGGCAATGCACAGTTTGGTAACGCACTATTAAATAATATTGGAAATTTTAATATAGATCCTACAAAATTAGGTGATCCATTGGGTGCTAGAGGTTTAGCAGAATTGGCCGGAAAACTAAACGATGTTAAAAAGTTTTTAAAGATGTTCAAAGCGGCAAAAGACGGAAGTATCAGAGATCTTGCAAGAGCGGCCGGATATGACGATGCAAAAATAAAAGAAGTACTTGCAGATAAGGCAGGTGCGGCGGCTACTGATCTTATAAACAGATTGTCTAGTAGACAAATAAATGAAGCCGTTATAAAAAAATTAACTCCTAAAGGTGCTAGAAGTCAGTCTGGTACAGAAACAGAAAGTGATAGACAAAGGCTTATTAACGACAGTTTAGATGAAGAATATACTCCTACTGCAAGTGGTTATGTATATGGAGGAGATTTACTACAAACAAATTCATATCAGTATTTAGATCCAGGTGATATCGATAGTGCAGAAGTTCGAGATGCAAAAAACAAAGAAGACTCCGAAAATAGCGGAACCGGTACGTTGAGACCCGGAGTAGACGAGGCTATAGTTAGTGATTCCAGTGCATCAGGTGGACCCTTAACAACACAACAAAATTTATTTGGATACATGTACGGACAAAAAAATACTGCTGACATGTTACTTGTTTTGGACATGGTGGTAAGAGGAGACCCATGGTATTTAGGACAACCAGATAGATCAGGCGGGATAAATTATGATAAGGTACCTGCTATTAAAGATGAAAGGTCTAATGCAGACGGCATTAATACTTATGGCGGAGATAACTTTATTTTATTTGAGCTAAGGCAACCTATGTATTTTGATCCTTTTATAGAAGATGAAGATTTAAATCAAGGTTTATATCCAACAGGTAAACAAAATTATTTCATTACTGGGATATATAGAGTATTAGAAATAGTAAATAGTTTTAACGGCGGTAGATTTACGGTAAATTTGCGTACATCAAAAGAATTAACATTGGATCTATCTAAAATAAAAAATAAAGATGATTTATCGTTAGATGATATAAGATCCGAATTTGAAGCGACTATAAGGGTTAAAGCGGCCATGGAAGCACAGGGCCATAATACGGAAGATGATAAAATCAGATTTAACGATCCGGACTATACTAAAAGTGTTTTAGATTTCGGATCAGGTTTGACTATAGAAGAATTAACAAGTACTGGTTTGATAACCTCAGAACAAAGACAAATATATGAGGACAAATATGGAGGATAAAGATGCCTAAATGGTTTTATGTTTTAGATTCCATGAAAGCCACATATAGCAATCCGTTTGCTCAGAGGAACTCCACCGAAAGATTCTGGGGTATCTACATTGGTGTTGTAGACTTTAATAAAGATGCTAGTAGAACCGGTAAAGTTTCTGTAAACATACCTGAACTTAACAAAGATCCCACAGAAAAAAACTTGTTTGAGTGTATGTATACATCACAGTTTTACGGTGCATCAAATCCTAATTTAGTAAGAGATGATGATATTACATTGGATGAAAATTCTTTACATTCTTACGGCATGTGGACGCCACCGCCTGATGTAGGAAATACTGTTTTAGTAGCATTTGGAGATGGTCTTCTATCTAAACCTTTTATAGTAGGCCACACGATGCCAATACCTTTTAACAATGCGGTACCAGGTATTGCCGGTGGTCCAAGTTTTCAAGGCGGGCCGTTTAATACGCCCACAGTAGAAAAAAATAATTACGATACAGATACAAGAAACAATCTTAAATTAAGACCAATATATCACGATTTTGCAGAAACTATAACAAAACAAGGACTTATAAACGATCCACTAAGAGGAGCAACATCCAGTAGTGCAAGAAGAGAAACACCAAGTGAAGTTTTAGGTATATTAACAAAAGGACCAAGAGACGAAAAAGGAAATTCTATAGGACCGGGTCATCAATTTATAATGGATGACAATCAAACTAATTCCAATATTAGATTGAGAACGGGTGGCGGCAATCAGATATTATTAGATGATACAACCGGGTGTATATATGTTATTAATAAAAATGGTACAGCATGGTTTGAACTAGATAAGGACGGTAACATTAATATCTTTGGCGAAGGCAGTATGAGTCTTAGGGCAAAAGGAGATTTTAATTTACGAGCAGATAAAAATATTAATTTAGAAGCAGGTAATGATATCAATATGAAAGCCACTGGCGATAATGATGCAGGAGGTTACAAAGGAATATCAGGTAAATTGGGTGCCTTGGGTGTTCCACCTTTAGGAACAGGAGGAAATTTAAGATTTCATTCAGCCGCTGATACATCCATACATGCAAATTTAAATACACAAATAACTGCCAATGCAGGAGACATGCAACTTAACTCTGCAGGTAGATTAACATTAACAAGTACAATAGGTGCGGCGATACAATCACAAGGATTTACTACAGTACAAGCCGCAGGTAAAGTTGACGTCCTGGCCGGTGGCGCCGCAACAGTTTCTGCAGGTGGCGTAACAAACATTTTTGGTGCAAGTATTGGATTAAATAATCCTGGTGTTGTTCCAACACCTGATCTTATTCCGGCTGTACCGGCACCTCAACTAGGCGGCACCGAAAAGCCCGATCAATCATCTGCTCAACCAGAATACGACAGAGAGTCTGAGAACCCAATATTAAATGGTGGCCAACGACCTGAAAAAGGACCTTCAATAAATACTATTGTAGGCAAATTAATCACAGCAGAACCTTATATAGGTCATGGTCAGTATGATCCTAGCTCAGAAGATCCTTCCAGTATAGTAGAAGACGAGACTGTAGAGAATGAAACATTAGAAAACCAAGTGGACCCAACAGACGACACACCAGCAGATGCTGACACTCCTGAAGGGACAAAAATAGGTAAAGGATTTGCAGAAGCAAAAGATAAATTCGGAGAGGTTAAATCAGTTTACGATGAATATAATGCAACACTAAGTAATTTTATGTCATTAAAAGATGTTAATTTAGCAAGTTTGGAAGGTATCACTAAAGTAGCAGAAACATTAGGCATTGCTATTCCTCCTTATAGGGTTCCAACAACCAATTCTATAATGCAAAAAATTATAGGACAAAGTAAAATATTAACAGATTTAGAAGCAAAACTGAAACAATTTTCTTTAGATGGATTAGGATTACCTCTTGATTTACAAGATACTGTTGTAAAAGGTATGAAGAATGATATTGGTGGTGTCATCAATGATGTAACAGGCGGTAAAGCAGACGAATTTAAAAACGCAGTAAAATCTAAAATTCAGGGCGGTGGATAATGGCAGATAATATATTTGACACAGTAGTTGAAAGACTAGAAAGTAAAGGTATAGACGTATACATAGACGGTCCTACCATAATTTATATTCACAAAAAAACAGGCACTAAACTTGTAGAATTTATAGATGGATTAGGTCCTACAGGGCAAAGATTGGCATTAGAAGCAAACTTAAAGAAAGCAATTAAAGACATACAAAATTTAGTAAATGTGCCACTTAACCAAAACCAGATTGGTGCTCTAGCAAGTTTTGTGTCTCACATAGGTGTGGATAATTTTGCAAAAAGTAAAGTATTAAGAGCATTAAACGAAAGACGATATGAAGCAGTACCAAAACTTATGCAGGCATTCAGAGTAGGTAGAGTAGGTAAAAATCCTAGAGCCACCGTGAGAGCAGATTATGTTTCAAGAAGAAAATATGAAGCAGAATTATTTGCAACTCCTGAGCATTTAAACTGGCAAGTAGAATTGGATGATGTTGAGGCGACTTTATATCCTGCTCAAAGAAGTTTAAATTTTGCGGAATTACGGGCAATTCTAAGACTTGCTAAAAAACGTGCCTACAATAAATTAGGAATTTTCTTTTAAGCAGTCTTTAGTATTTCTTTTTTAAGATCAGCATTTTCAACAAGCAATCTATATTTTTGTTCTTGCTCTTCTGCAACTGCTTTTTCCAACAATTTAATATGAGCTCTTAAATTGTTATTCTCATTGTTTTTTTCAACGAGCATAATTCTTAATTCTTCTTCAAGTGTTTTATTCAACGTATTAGTATCTGCCATATTATTTCTCAAAAATTATATCCTGTAGTATTTGTGTTACATCGTTATTTAACAGAACACCACTATGCCCTGCTTCTATATAGATATTTTCGGTTTTTTTAAATTTAGGTGGTGTTGCAGATTGACTGGATACCGATATCATTCCGTCATTTGCATGGCCTCCTAAACCTGCTAATGGATTAGCACCTCCCGTGCAGACAATATTTGTGTGTTTTCCAGTAAAAGTTTTTTCCTGTAATAAACGCAATACGTCAGCACCAGGTTTGGTATTGTCAAACACTTTTCTATTTCTAAAAATCATAGATAGTATTCTTGCTACTGGTGTACCCTGCCAAGGAGTTGCTATTGTAATTAAATGATCTACTTTATTTGGATATACACTTGCATACCAACTTGCTAGTAATCCGCCGAAACTATGCCCAACTAATACTACCTTTTGTTTGCCCCATTCTCTTTCTTTTTGCATTCTCACATGTTCAACTAAATCGTAAGGATCTTGTTCCATATCGTATGCAGGTGCAAAGAATGGATGTTCTGGCATCTTTAATGTATAATAATTAAAGTTGTCAGGGTCTGCATTTGCCCCATGTAAATAGATCACATTTTTCATGTCGTTAGTTTAACATCTTAATTTAAAAAGTCAAGTGTTTATTAAAACTATATTTAACTATTATGATAAATACTTACATGGCAACATTGTTCAAAGGTTTCAGTACAGTAGATAAAAATAGGGCACCTTATACCCTTACCGATACAAATCTTATAAAAAGAGATTTGCTAAATCACTTCTATACCAAAAGAGGTGAACGAGTCATGAGGCCTAATTTTGGTAGCATAATTTGGGACATGTTAATGGAACCAGAAACACCAACATTACAAGAAGATATAAAAGATGATATAAAAAGAATTGTTGATTTAGATCCCAGAGTAGAACTGGAAAACATAATTTTATACATAACTGATCAAAGCATACGAGCAGAAGTTGTAATAAAATATTATAACATAGATCAAGCAGAAACTTTATTTTTAGAGTACAATAGAAGAAATGCAGAGGAATATTAATGGCATTAGTAAATAGACAGAATAATTTATTTGCGGCAGAAGACTGGAAAGTTGCATATAAGGCCTTTAGTGAAGTAGACTTCCAAGCATACGATTTCGACACTATGAGAACCAGTCTCGTAGAATATGTCAGAACGAACTTTCCAGAAAACTTTAACGATTATATTGAAAGTTCTGAATTCATTGCAATTATAGAATTATTGGCATTCTTAAGTACAAGTTTAGCATTTAGAATGGATGTTAATACTAGAGAAAATTTTCTAGAAACTGCAGAAAGAAGAGACTCTGTTTTCAAACTTGCAAGAATGCTGGGTTACAATCCCAAGAGAAATATTCCAGCAAGTGGTCTTATGAAAATTACTGCTGTTAGAACAAATGAGCCCTTAACAGATAGCCAAGGAAATCAATTATCTAATCAAAATATTTTTTGGGACGATGCTAACAATCCAGACAGTTACGAACAATTTATAACAGTACTAAATGCATCTATGGGATCTACAAATAGATTCTCAGCACCAGTTAAATCAGGTAAAGTTGCAGGAATAAACACAGAACAATATGAAATTAGTACACCTATAACGTCTCCTATTGCACATGCATTTACAATAAATGTAAACGGCATAACTAGAAATTTTGAAATAACAAATGGAGATTTCTTTGACAACCAATATTTTTATGAAAAACAACCTGACCCAACAAATAATTTTGGTCTGTTCTATCGAAACGATGGATTAGGATTATCCAGTAACAACACAGGTTTCTTTTTGTTATTTAAACAAGGACAATTAGCATTTGAAGACTTTAATTATGAAGTACCATTGCAAAATAGACTGCAGGATATAATTAAAAAGAATATTAATGAAACTGATGTTTATGTTCAGGAAGTCAATACACAGGGTGTTGTACAAAATCAATGGACAAAGATACCAAATACTGTTGGACAGACTTTAAACTATAACAGCAAGGCACTTAATACAAGAAATTTATATGCTGTAGAAAATTTAAACAATGACGGCATTAGAATTAAATTCCCTGATGGAAACTTTGGAAATGTGCCTAGTGGTATTTTTAGAGTATGGCATAGAACAAGTGATGGTGAAGTATTTTCTATACATCCTGATGATGCTAAAAGTCTAAATGTTTCTATACCATATGTAAATCAAACTGGTGAAGCATATTCACTAACACTTACATTTGGTTTAGAATCCACAGTAAACAATAGTTTACCCGCAGAAAGTTTACAGAATATAAAACAGAGAGCACCGCAAACATTCTATACACAAAATAGAATGGTGTCAGCACAAGATTACAATGTGTTTCCTTTAAGTCAAACAACGAACATCTTAAAACTTAAAGCAACAAATAGAACACATGCAGGACATAGTAGATATATAGATATAAATGATCCTACTGGAACATTTCAAAGTGTTGAAACATATACAGAAGATGGATATCTTTACAAAGACAATGATCCTATAACAAAGGAATTAACCGTAAGTGATAACAATACGCCTGCAGAAGTTGTAGATAATACTATTGTAAACTACTTAAAAGAACAAAGATTAAACAATGTAATATATGACACATTAAGAGAAAAATGGAACAATTTCATACCAACTAAATTCCAAACAGATACTCTTAATATTAGATGGAAACCTTTACCGGTAGCAACCGACAGCACAACAGGATATATGACTGAAACATTCAGTAGTGCAGATACTGTGGTTATGGTAAACAATACAGAATCAACCAGAGTATTTCAAGAAAATACCTTTGTTAAATTTGTAGATCCCACAAATATTGCAAACTACAAATGGGTAAGAATTACCGGTGTTCAAAACAATGGTGCATTGTCTAGTGGATTAAGCACGAGCATAGGCCCGTGGACACTCAGTGATCGTGTTAATTCCGATTGGAGAGCTGATGAAGTAATTGCAAGTTTAAGAAAAACGTTTACAGCCGCTGAACAAGTACTGATAGAAAACGCCTTGAGCAATAAAAGTACATTTGGTTTAGGCTTTGATTTAACGGATCAATCTTATTATATTATTTCAAATGCAGACTTACTTAAAACAGGAAGTTTAGGTATTCAAAACGCAAAAGACACAACTTTATCAGGATTAGATAACAGTTGGTTAATGTTATTTGAATATACTCCTATAAACAATAGTAGTTACAAATATAATGTTTCTATAAGAGGTTTATCTTACGTTGTTCAAAGTGCAAACGATTTAAAATTTTATAATGTAAAATCTGTTAAAGTAACAGATAACACAACCCAAGCAGTTAAAGATAGCATAACATTTAATACACTAAATTATAAACCAGGTGTAACAGAAACATTTGTATGGGCAGATTCGAATGACGATAGTGTTGCTGATGCTTGGCAAAGTTTAGATAATTCAGCATATTATGATCCTAATGGTTTGAGAACAAATATTGCTTTAAGGACTAGAGATATAAAATGGTTTGATGTAAATGTTACATGGCAAAGCACATTTGGATTGATGAGAAATGACACAGTAACTGATAATCATACTCCTGCAAACATTTTGGCTTTAAATAGATTTGTAAATGCGGCAAACGTTTCTTTAAATCCGTATTTTGATGACGGTAATATATCAACAAACAATGTTACATTATCTAATAATGACGGGCGTATTTCAAAACTACCAAATAATTTAAACTTTACATTTGATAATACAACCTTTGGTTATAATATATTAGACGAGAACGGAAATATTACATATAAACAATATAACAATAATACCGGACTAACAGAAATATATCACGGTAATAGTACTATATTTACATATGGTATAGACGGATTGACAGGCAACGCAAGTGAAGTAGGAAGAATGTTCCTAACAAATGCGAATGCTTCAGCAGGTACAGGCACTCTAACGTATGATGAACTTGATGATAATTACCACTTATTTGCATCAGACACAACAGGTGCTATAAGCAGAGATAAAATTTTAGTTGAATACAAATCAGCAAAAGATAGATTAGATACAGATATTGTTTATGAAATTTCTGATATATTTAAATATTCAGATGGATATACAGATAATAGAAAAGTAAAAGTCGCACCAATAGATTCAGACGGAGATTTAGTACCGGATAAACCGTTCCAGTTTAATGAATTCGTATCAAGTACAGATCTTATAATATTTGAAAATTACACAGACTTTGACGGTTATGTATACGATCGTCCGGTAAGTGGTGTGGTATTGGATTGGAGAGGAGAAACAGATTGGGATAATACTCAAGCCAGTGGTAACCCTGGGACTATATCTCCTATTAGTTATTCAGACCCAGTGGAATGGAGTACAGTAAATTATATCCTAGTGGACACTCTTGCACTAGCAGAAAAATTTGAAAATACAGCAAATCAATATTTTGGTATAAAAATTTATGTAGTTGAAAATGAAAAATTCTATATAATGACAAGAAGTAGTACTGACGCAGATAATATTAGTTTAGTAGAAACTACAGATTATTTTGTAAAAGTGGGTAGAGGTAAAGATCAAAATACTAGACTACCTGATATAAGACCATGTGTAATGAAATGGGATCACAAAGCACCAAATGATGTAAGAATAGACCCTAGTATTAGTAATGTTGTTGAGATGTTAGTATTAACAAATTCCTACTACACAGAAATACAAAAATATTTAAATGTACCGGGTACACCATATCCTTTAGCACCTACTAGTGATCAACTTGCAAACGAGTTTCAAAATCTAGAACAATTTAAAAATGCAAGTGACACACTTGTTTATAAAAGTGCGAAATTTAAAAGATTATTTGGTGCAGATGCTGACGAAAGTGTACAGGCTAAATTCAGAGTAGTAAAACTTTCAGGTACAACTCTAAGTGACAATGAAATAAAAACCAAAGTTATTAGAGCATTTAATACTTATTTTGATGTAACTAATTGGGAATTCGGTGAAAATTTTTATTTTACAGAATTAAGCAGTTATGTACATCAACAATTAAGTGGTATAATAGGAAGTATTGTAATTGTACCTAAAACAAATTCAGGAAACTTTGGGGATTTATTTCAGATAAAAGCAGAAAGTAATGAATTCTTTGTTAATACTGCAAAGGTTTCGGATATAGAAATAATTGATAAAATTACTAAAACAACGTTGGCTAATTAATAATGGCAGATAAAATTTATAAAAAACTACCCGGAATTCTACAGACTGATACAGTAAAGAATTTCTTTGAAGGCACAGTTGAGCAATTATATAGCAAAGCAAATATAGAGCCTATTAGTGGCTTTGTTGGTAAGAAAACATCTAAAGATAAATTAGTAGATGGTACTTGGATATACGAAGAAGATTTAGACAAACAGTATTATAATCTATTACCTACGGTAAACAATTTAAACGCAAATACTGGTGTAAGTGAAAATTTTATTTTTTACGATGAATTTATATCTATACTAAAAAATTACAATGTAGATGTAAATGAACAAAATCAATGGTTAAGATCTGAATTTCAAACATTTTTACCACCAATAGAATTAAATAAATTTTTAAACTATCAAGAATATTATTGGGCTCCTGACGGAATTATTACTTCTATAACAGAAACTGTAGATGCTGATGCATCTAGAGTACCAGGTACATACACAATAGATAGTAGCAAATATACCACTAGTGGAAGTGGACAAGATGCAATAATATCTGTAGTAGTTTCTTCAGACGGATCTGCAAGAATCACAGTATCAGCAGAAGGATTATTTTTCTCTAAAAATGATACTATAACAATTAGTGATACAAATCTAGGTAATGGCGGTGCTGTAGATATTACACTTACAGTATTGGAAGTTTTAAAATCTCCAACAGCAATATCTATTTCTGGTAGTTCGTCAGCACCTATAAATGTTGACCGAGACATAATAGGAAAGAAACAGTATACTCCTACAGGCGGAACTGCATTTAAAAATGGTATGAAAGTAACATTTACCGGTGATTATGTTATTAGTAATTCCAAATATGTAGGGAAAGAATTTATAGTTGAAGGCGTAGGCGAAAGCATTGTATTAGTGGCAGTGGATGTAAGTTATGCAAATGGTATTGCTAATCCACAAACAGGAAAGGATTATGTAGTATTAGGAAGAGGCTCAGCGAATAAAAATGCTTGGAGTAGAATTAACTTTTGGTATCACAAAGATAATTTTACAGATGCAGGAGACGAACTTCCGTCTAGGACACATAGAGCCAATAGGCCTATCCTAGAATTTGATAGAGATTTAGAACTTTTTAATGTAGGTGAAAACAGTAAAGGTAATGTTGATGTTAGTTCAACTTTACTGTATAGTGAAGTTGTAGGATTAGATGCGAGTAATGTTGATATAGATGCAATAACTATTGAAACAGGAACAAAATTAATATTCCCTAATGATGATGCTACTATTTCTGCAAATGTTTATGTTGCAACAGTTGATTCCGGAAATGCAAATGCAATTAGTTTAAGTGTAAGTGAAACACTAACAACAGGTGATACTGTATTTGTGTCGTCAGGCCAATTTGAAAAAGGTAAAGAATATTTTTATAAAAATGGCCTAGTACAAGCACAAACTAAATCTAAACTCAACCAAGCACCCTTATTTAATTTATATGACGATCAAAAACGATATTTAGGCGACACAACTATTTTTCCTAGTAACAACTTTAGGGGAAATAAGATATTTGGTTTTGAAGTTGGAACCGGAGAAACAGATAAAGAATACAATTTGCCTCTGGCTTATAGAGCATTTAAAAATGCCAGTGAAATAAGTTTTGAAAATTACATGGAGACAGAAGTCTATAACAATGTTGTTATAGGAAGTTCAGAACCTACAAATATTAAAGGATATTACTATTATAAATTATTAAGATCAGTCACAAAAACATCTAATGATGGCACTGGTACTAGCTCACCGACTGCTGTAATAGGAAAAACTCCTGTATTTCATAATAATTTTAGAAGTCCACAATGGAAGAGTCAACAACGAATTGAAAAAATAATTGAAATTACCAGAACAATTTACGATAATTTTGAGCAGATATTTAATCTTGGTTGTAATGCTAGAACTGAAGAAAATTATCTAAATGGTATGAATATAAGAGTTAGAAAAAATGGAGACCTATTTCATGACTTTACTTTTATAAACGACACCACTAACGGCGATAAAATAGAAATTTTAAGAAAACATTTTAATATAGGTGACATCTTTGAAATTTCTGTATTTTCTAGAGGTCTAGACAATACCATAGATAATACCAGTAGGCATGAGATGCCTATAGCATGGGGCAATAATCCTTTCAAAGAAGAAATTACAAAAATTTCAGAACCTGAATTCTTACCACATTTTAAAAATTATATGGAAACACAACCTGGGTTTACAGGTGATGTTTTGGGTACAAATAATTACAGTTCTTTAAGTAGAGAAGAATTATACGGTGTAGATATAGTTCAATCCAACACAGATTTAATTTTAGGTGCTTTTCTACTAGATGACCAACCACATAATATTATAGATGCTTTAAGATTTAACGGTAGTGAATACAGAAAATATAAGAAAAGATTTTTTAAAGAATTAGACAATTATTATAATTTAGTTGATTTCAATAATTTTTCTAACGAAGAAATATTAGAAAAAGTTTTAAGAAACTTGATTTCATTTAGTGTAGGAAGAAATGTATTTGGTGAAACATACATATTACCGTTCGGTGATAATTATATCAAAGAATCATTAATTGTAAATGATATTACATTAGGTTCCTACACCCTTTCAACAGCATTAGATTTAGACAAAGTAGAAAATAGTTTATTAGTTTACTATACAAGAAATAATGTTAAAAAATTAATGACTGTGGGTGAAGATTACACACTTACATATAGTCCCTTAACTGTAACATTTAAAAATTATACCCCGGAACTTTTAGATGAATTAGAATTTAAAATTTATAATTCACAAAGAGATAGTGTAGAATGTCCTGCAACACCTAGTACAATGGGACTTTATCCTTTACACACTCCAGGTATAATCAGTGATGACACATTCCAAACTTCACAAGATTTAATTGTTGGCCATGATGGCAGTAGGACACCTATTTACGGAGATGAAAGAGATCAAATCGTACTAGAATTTGAAAAACGTATTTTCAATTCTGCTAAAGCAGAGTTCAGAGATACTGTTGATTATCCAGAACTTAATGCAATAGAAGTAAGACAGGGTAGATGGAGACGTGAAAAACCAGAATGGAATCTATATCATGATTTACTTCAAACAAATTTTGAAAATTGGGTTATAGAAAACAAAGTAGATCCTATTGTAAATGAACATTACGATAATAATAACGAATGGACCTGGAACTACAGAGAATCATTTACAAGTGGATCAATTACATCTGGAGATGGCACGATTCCAGGACATTGGAGAGGCTGGTACACATATTATTATGATACAGTAAGACCTCATACACATCCTTGGGAAATGTTAGGTTTCTTTAAAAAGCCTACCTGGTGGGACGACCAATATATCACCGTAACCTATACAGATTATAGCAGTAAAAATGTTCCTATGTGGTCTGATCTAGAAAAAGGAATAATTAGACAGGGTCCTAGAGAAAATTTAACTAATGACATATGGAAAGATATATTAAATCCGTTTAGTAGAAAATCCAGAAATACTAGAATAAATCTATTAGAATACTTACCAGTTGATGAAAACGGTAATTTGAAAAAACCTGTAGACATAGTTAGCACAGGTGTAAGTACACTAAGAAACATATGGACCGAAACAGAACCAGATACCTCACAAGGATACAAAACAACAAGTTTCCTTTCCACAGATGGTTTAAGTGTACAATTTGATTCCACTCATAGATACATTACTAGTTATGATAATCCAAATTACAGCAGAGGATTAATAGACCAAACATTATCACCTACAGAATTTGATTTTTTTGCAAAAACTTATAGATTACCAAATAATATTAATTTAAATACAGTAAGCAATGCAACATCAAATAACGGACAAGTAAATGGAGCCAGTGCAATATTAGTAAACGGATTACCTTTACATAGTCCTATATCTACATCATATGAATATGACGACACATGGACATATGAATTAGGATTTGAGACAGCCGAAAGCAGAGCAAACGGAGACGTTGCTCAAACAGATGAAAACGGTCTTACTTATACAGCAATACCAACAAAAGAGATGAGTAATACATCAGTGTGGGGAGATAGTTCAACACACTCAGGTATTATAGGCTGGGCATTTGATGGCTTGCCTATTTATGGTCCATATGGTTACACAGATCCTATGGACATTTCATCGGCAATTACAAATATTAAAAGTGGATTTGTTTTAAAATCCGGTACTAGAAGCAGTGGCCCAGGCGGAGCACATACTGGTGAGTTCATACAGGATTATGAATTAGGTTCAAATGCAGGAACTAACGGATATGCAGACAGGTGGAATACAAGATACGGGTTTACACCCGATTCTCCTAGTACAGCAATTCGCTATTATGTAGCAACTATAGATGATAACGATAAACCAATGTTTCCTTATGCTGTAGGTGGGACAAAACCAGGCGTAGGAATAACATGGGAAGGGAATTATTATGCTGAAGTATTGGATATAGACACAAATAAAAACGGAACTGCACCAACAAATTCTTCTGCAACGTTTGCCAAGAAAAGTGAAAAAACAATAAGAAAAACCATAAGTGATGATGTTGCTCTTGATAGACCATGGACATTTGGTGATGGTGCACCAGTTGAAAATGCTTGGAAGTACAGTGAAGGATATCCTTTTGCTATTGCAGAACTGTTGTGTTTGTCTAATCCTGGTAAATTTGCTACAGTATTTAGTGACCCATCAAAGATCACAAAAGCATCAGCAAATTATAAAAAATATATCAGTACCAACACAAGAAAAAATTGGAAGTTTTTAGACACCAGTGATTTTGAAATACACGGTGATATAGACTCAAACGGAAATACAATCACAAATATTGGTTATACTCAATTTATAAACAGTTGGTTAAAGTTCCAAGGACTAGATGTAGTCAATAACTTTGTTTTAAAACTAAGAAATTTAAATGTTAAATTAGGATATAGATTTTCAGGATATATAGACAAAGACACAATGACTATGTCTATGGATCAATTCAGTACAACAGGCAGTAGTACAAATTTAATTATACCGCAAGAAAATATCACAGTAGATATTCATAATTCGCCTTATAAATCAAGAAACATATATCAGGGTGTAATTATACAAAAAACTACAACTGGTTATAGAGTAAAAGGCTACGATAAAAATTTAGGACACTTTAAAATTTTAGAAAGTGATCTAACAGGAAGATCAAGTAAAATACAGGTAGGCGGAGAAGCACATCCTTACGTAGACTGGCAGGCAAACACATCATACAATAAAGGAACAATAGTAAAATATAATGATGTTTATTATGAAGCAAGAGATTATATTCCTAAAGCAACGACCTTCTCTTCTTTGCAATATAAAAAGTTAAACAAACTACCTCAAATAAATTTTAAAGAGGGTGCGGTTTATTTAGATACAACAGGTGTTATTAAAAAAGTAGAATATGAAACTGTATATAAAACAGAGCAAGATGTATTTGATTTCCTAATATCATTAGGCAGGTATCAGAAATATTTAGGTTATACTTTTGGCGAATATGATATTGACATAAATGAAACTAGAGACTGGGTATATTCTGCAAAACAATTTTTATTCTGGTTACAGGGTAATTGGCAGACTAATAATACTTTAGAATTGTCACCGATGGCAACAAAGGTAACATTTGAAACAACAAAAGGATTCGTTGCTAAAATTAAACGTAATGAATTTAATATGTTTAATATAATGGATAAAGACGGTAAGTCTATAAATCCAAAAGAATGTGCTATAAACAGAGAAAATCTAAAAATTGAAATAATACCACCAACAGGAAAAGAAATTTATGCTATTTGTTTATTTGTAAGAGAAATAGAACATGCAATGGTATTGGATAATGTAACAGACTTTGCTGATACATTATATAATCCTTTATATAATCAAAGACAAACAAGAATCAGAATTAAAGGTAATAAAACTGCAAATTGGGACGGAAGATTTATCAGTGAAGGGTTTCTAATACAAGGAGATTCCTTAAAACCAAATCTAGATAATTTAGCAGAAAGCATGGGTAGATACCATGAGCTTGGATTTATACCGGTAGAAAAACAAGTCTACGAAACAGCAAGAAATTTATTTGGTTATCAGGAAAAAGATTACTTAGCAGAACTTCAAATAGATGACGATCAACAATTTGAATTTTATAAAGGATTTATACAGAACAAAGGTACTAAAACAAGTTTAAGTAGAATAGGTAGAAGTAGTTCCATTATACAAGGCGATATGGACATATACGACGAATGGGCAATTAAAGTTGGTTCGTTCGGTGACTTAGAAAATAATCAAAGTGTTGAATTAGCATTAGAGAAAAAAGATTTTGTACAGGACCCACAATTATTTACCTTGTCTTTTCCTGAAGATACAACAGGAGTTGTAGATAGAATAGATGTTTTAAATAACAAACATCAATATTTTGATGTACCAGAAATACAAATTACACAATCAACAAACGGCACCCAAGCAAAAGCAACAGCCGTACTGAATAGTAATGGATTACTTAGTGCCATTAAGGTTACAGAACAAGGCACAGGATATACTGATACACCTGGGCTTACGATTATTACAGGTGAATTAAGTATTGGGAATATTTCTACAAGATTGGCCAGAGTAAATGCTAGATCTTCTAATACTATTACATCAGTTACCCAAGACACTAATGGTAATATAATTAGCAGTAGTGTTTCAAACATTAGTTCATTAGGCACAATTACTATTGCAGATAATTTTGGTTCTACAGCATCTTTTAATTTAAGTTCAATAACCGATGTTGCAAATATTACTACAGCAATTAATTCAGATGCAACAATTAATGCTAATATTACTGCACACACAATTGAAAATTATATTTCTAATAGCGGAAATGTAATAATTAATAAAGGTCTTAAAATATCAGGTAATGACTTTACAATAGGTGGTAGTGCTAGTACGTTAGCAAATCTTAATATTACAGCAGGTAGATATCAACCCAGACAAAGATATGCATTTAATATTGCAAATAATACTGTTACTTCTAATATTGTAGTTTCAGTAAATAATGTAAATTTAACAAGTTCTGATTTTGAATTTGATGCAGGTGATAGATGGAAAATTACAGCACCATCTACAGTATCAGGAAATAGTAGTGCAACTTATGTAATAAACACAGGTATTGTTAATTCTAATACAGTATTTGATACTAATAATATTACAGAGTACGATGGACAATATCCATTTATAGATGTTTATCTTAACGGAGAAAAAATATTAAATCCGGGATATGAAACAAGATATCAAGTAGACAATACAACCACAATTACTTTCCCAGATGTTGGTTTACTACCAGATAACCAAATACTAGCAGGTTCAAATGTTTATGTAGTTGAACGAGCAACAATAGATTTAGAAGACACCTATCAAGGTGACTTACCTGGAAGTACACTATCTGTAAAAGCAATAACAAATGATGATATAGCAGTACATGTAAAGAGTGTAAGAATATATGAAATTACACCTGATGCTAAAGATGACGAAGTAATATTAATTGACATAGACGATACATCAAGATTTCTTAAAAAACCAAGTGGTGTAAGAGAAAGTAACTTATGGCCTAAGACAGGAAATGTTAGTTATCAAGGATTATTAGATAAAAAATACAATCCACTTCCAAATGCAGGATATGTAAACGAAAAAGATGTAAACTTTAGTGCATTTGATTTAGGCGGAGTTGCAGAACTGTTTGGTGACAATATAAGATTCAAACCTACAGGTAATGATTTTATTCATGTTGCTAAAAGCGAAAACTTAGATTGGAATGTATATAAACTTAAACAAGCAAATAAAGGTAATATATCCTTTGTGGAACAAGACGATGCAACAGAAACTGCACAATTATATACTGAAAGAAGCCTATTTAATTATGTTGATAGTAATCAATTATTAGGAAATGACTTATCAAGATATTTAGACTATGCATTGGTAATTAAAAAAGCAGATTTATCAGATGAATTTGTTGTATGGCAAAATGAAGATATTGTAAGAAGAAAATCTGTACAGATATCAAACTTTGGCAGAGCAAATATGATTACTGCTAATATAGGAAGTATAGCACCTACAAGAGTAGTTAGCATTTCCAATATACAACCAGCCATAAGTGCTTATACAAATGCAGATGCCAATATATTGGGAAGTAATATTGTACAAATTTCAGGCTCACAAGGCACACTAGCAAACGGAGATACAGTAGAGTTCTTTGTAACCAGTATAACTGATAGAATATTTACTACAAGTAACGTAGAGTATGTGACAAAATCTAATGTAGCAAATTTAAATAATACATCAGAAGCAAATAGAACACTATCCTTTACAGCAGATGAAGATTATGAATTTGCTAATGTAATATATACAGGTAATAGTACTGTTATACCGTTAGAAAGTTTAGAGATGGCAGTATATAGTAGTAATGCAAACAGTACGGTGAGCTACTTTAATGACAGTAATATTATTTTACCAGCAACACATTTACCTGCTACAAACACAAGTATTACCCTTACACAATTCCATACAGGTAAATTAAAACTTGGTGTTTCAAATATTAATATACATGGTACAGGTATTGTTGCCGCAAATAATGTTGTAAGATTAACAGCAGTGGATTCAACATATAATAATGCATCATTTACTGTTACTGAAGTAGATAGTGCAAATAATTCTATTATTATTGATATAGATATTTTAAACAGAGATATAGATCTTTTAGATGATTTTGATAACCAATTTTTAGAACCTGCAGATTTAGGTATTACAGGATTTGTATTTGAAGAACAATATCCTCTACATGCACAAAGACATACTGTTAGTAATGTAAGTTTAACAGGATTTACAGTTGAACAAGCAAATGTTACAGCAAATATAGATTCTGGAAACTTATCTTACGGAATATTTGGTAAAACACAGATTACTGCAATAGATCATGAACTAACATCTGGAGAATTAATAAAATTATCTGCAAACGCATACTCTGGTTTCTATTATGTGGAAAGTGCAAGTAAAGATACATTTAAAATTAATGCGCCTTATAATGCAAACATACCTGCAAGTGGAAATATAATTACTGAAGGCATCACAATTACGACAAATTCAGATCATGGCATAGTATCCGGATATAGAGGCAAAAGAATTGCTGTTCATTTAGCAGAACCTAGATATTATAACCAAGTTTACAGGGTAAGTGATGTTACTGCAAATACAATTTTAGTAGATAATGCTTTTGCATTCTATCCCTACTCAGTCGTTCAAGAAAACGCAGTGGTTACTACATTAGATCACGGTATGGTTTCACTTAATAATTCCATAATTAATATAAACAATGTAAACTCACCAGAATCAATCAAAGAAGAATTTAACAGACAAATAGATTTAAGAAGAGGAATGATAGATGACGAAGGTGTAACTATTCCTATGCTTAATAATATAGAATGTAGTGAAAAGGTTTATATAGGAGTTCCAGTAACAGGAATAGAAGGCTCAGGGCCTTATGCTCCTAGATCCCCCAATATGGAAGGACTTACACTAAAAGGTTATATGCCTTTTGCTACTGAAGACGATTTAAAATATGGATTCCCAGGCGACGATGTAGATGATATTGGATTAAATGTGCCTGGTGGCGGTGATCCTAATTTTTACGATCACAGAGTAAAACCCGGAGATTGGCCTGGTTTCGGATTGAAAAATCCTAGATCAGTTGGTAAAAATGCAGGTTCGGTTATTCCAAATACGCAAATACCATTATATGATATACAAGGAAGTGGTAGAAATAGACAGCGAACAGATTATGTAGGAGTACCAATACTTGATCCTACAAAAGCATTTGCGGCTCTGGATGTAAAACAATGTGATATTTGTGCTCCAGCACCTCCTCCTGTATCCTCAAGTGTAACCAATGCTAATGGCAAAAAATATATTAATAAAAATTACGGTGGAACTATTACAGTAAGTGCTACAGGTAATGGTAAAGGTAAAAGATCTTGGCAAAATGCGTATTCAGGATATTATAGAACTACAGGAACTAAAAGAGGACAAGTAACTCAGTACGGTGGTAGCAGACACATGCCAGCAGATGCATTATTAGGTGCAATCACATGGGCTGATAACGGTAGCAGAAATACATTTAATTTAAGTTGTACATTTAGCGAAGCAGGAACCTTCTATGTACATGCATATTACTCGGCGAAAAGTCCAGGCGGTACAAAATCTATTACAGTAGGTGGTGCTTCTATAACACCTAAATATTTAGGTAAAACAGATAGTAATTATTCTGGTGCAGGAGCAATATATGAATTAATTGTAACTGCAGGACAAACAGTGACAATCAGTGGTGTTGCACAATGGGGTAGTAATCATTGGAATTCTGTAGGATTCCATTTAAGTACTAGAGCCGGCTCTTTAAGTACAACAGCAACAATTGAAGATCCTTCAACTACAACAACTACAGAACCTGCAAACACAACTACAAATAGTTCTTTAGTACAAACAGAATTTGTTGAACAATCAACAAGAGGTTGGGCTACTGGTAATGCCGGTAAAAATGACGAATGGTTATTTAACCCAGGTGCAAGTGGAAAAATAGAAATACTATTTGATATGTATAGTGGTGCAGACGGAATAGAAGTTTTTCAAGGTGATAAAGTTACCCAATCTTCTTTAATTGCATCAACTCAAGCACAAAATTTAAGTGTATTAACAGAAGCAGAAAAAGATGAAATATTAACTAATGCTAAGACAAAACCAACGGTATACAATGCAGGTGTTATAAGAAATTATCAAATAAGTGCCATATCAGCACCCAATAACACAGGTGTTAAATTCGGTGGTGCTTTAAGATTTAATTATAATAAAACTGCGGGTGATTATATAAAGGTTAGAGTATATAAATCCAGTAGTGTATATAGATTTTTACTTAAATATCCTAAAGTAGGGGCAAGTATACCTAATCCAGGTGTAAATCCAATATCTACAGGACCATGTGATACCGCAAGTAACGGAAATACCAACGTATTAGGCGCATCTTTACCACAAACACCAATTAATACACCAGTAGGTGGCGGTGGAAGTGCCGGAGGCGGCGGCGGAACCGGAGGTGGTA
>Ga0075475_10000023_pt1 | contig 46062 bp, 67 predicted proteins | sample DEB08_DNA_10_FD_76342 | JGI IMG/M metagenome (GOLD analysis project Ga0075475, IMG submission 76342) | Aqueous microbial communities from the Delaware River and Bay under freshwater to marine salinity gradient to study organic matter... | ecosystem: Environmental > Aquatic > Marine > Coastal ... | reverse complement strand
CATACTCTTCATCGATCTCATCTGAACTATAACATTCTCTACTGTACATGTGTGTTGGTTCAACTTCAAACGAATCATCGTATGCCCAATCATCAGAACCGTCTGCTGGAACAGGTGTAATAGTCCAACTGCCATCTGCATAACAACCGTTTTGGTGTTCGAGATCATCAATGTCGTGCCAGTAACTGTCTAACATTGGTGGTGCATCAGGATCTTCTAATGCATCTTCTGGATCATCACTGTAATCATCAAATGATACTACTTGGTCAATGAGGTCTTCTTGTTCCTCATGTTTCCAATACTCTACAAAGTCTGCAGATACTTCACCGATAGTGAGTTCACCACCGTAGTTACCTGCCTCAATTCTATATCTAAATTTAGCCATTAATTCCACTCCTTGGTATCGCCGTCTGCTTCTACTTCAGTATAACGATAAGTTTCTATCTGTACTTTATCTATAAAGTATACCCATGCTTGTATTTTTGCTGAAGCAACATTAACAGAAATAACTTTCCTATTATAAAAATTAGGGTATCCTTCTATGGCATCAAGGTATTCAGCAGTTTCTTCATCAACTTCATATACCTCGCCTTTGATTTTGAATTTACCCTGAGTCACAGCAGGGAAAGAACCTAAGTCAACAATGTCAAACAAGTTGTCAGATGTTACAGCATCACCAAGAAATTCTGCACCTTCGAAATATTGCATTCCTCTAGTTTTGTTTCCTGATTTTAATGTGCCGTATACAAATACTTTGTTAGGTTTTCTCACTGATCTGTTCCTCTAATGCTTGAATACGTTGGTTCATCAACGTGAGCATGTTACTTGCTTCTGCATCCATAGGAACTGCCTGACTACTAATAGCCATTGCTTCTAACTCATCAATACGATCGTTGAGCTCTGCTATAATAATGTCTTTGTTTTTGATAGTTTCTATCAATTCTGACTTAGTCATTTGAGTAGTGCTTTTCTTCATACAGATACTTATATTAATAAAACATCATTATAACATTTTTTTGGTACTTGTCAACCATTCAGTAATCTGTTAATAAACAGTCTGTTAAAGATAAATAAAATTGTAACACGATTGTAACATTAATGTTGCATTTGTAACAGTACTCATTGGAGTTGAGGTTACAGATATTGATGTGCAATCTGTTTATACAATACAGGAGAATACTATGGTGAAGCCATTAGGCGTAGTAGCCATGCTAACTCTACTCATTAGTGGACCGGCATTGGCTGACGATCACATCTCAAAAGATGATGTGAAGCAAATTACATTTACAAAAAAATCTATCTTTTTTCGCATGAATGATGACACCTATTATAGAGGTGACTACATCAGACCTCATGCATGTGATATACAAAAAGGTCAAAGATATGCTTTCAGAAATCCAAACAGGATTAGTAATGAATTCGTGATTATACATCGTGAAGGATTTAGGAATTGCAGATTTTCTGACGTTGAGAGAATAGCATGAAGAAAGCATGGAAGAAATTTGATCGGCTAATGAAGTCCGGTAGACTTAACAAGGTTGCTAATTTAGTCTTGAATTAACGATAATAGGCGTTACTGGTATCTGTGTGATCAGTAATATCTTTAACGCCTTTAATCTCAGGCACTGCTTTCATAATAGTGTCTTCAACAACATGCTTTAATGTTGCATCAACAGCACTACATCCTTGACACCCGCCACCAAAACTGATAATGGCAACATCTTCATCTGTGATTTCAACAAGTGAAACTTCGCCGCCATGCATCTTTACCATTTCGTTTACATCATTGTATAGTACATAATTAACTTTATCTGATAAAGTTGCATCAGGACCTACTTGAGGTAGTTTACTGTTAGGTGCTTTGATAGTAAGAGTACCACCTGCAAAGTCTTCATCATAATTAATCAGTGCATCTTCTAAGTATTTTACACTATCAACCACTGCATATACATCAAGTGGACCAAACGACTCTTTTACATCTGTTTCTTTCACTGTGGATTCTTTAGCATAAGTTAATAATGTTTCGGCACGTGGTGTACCAGGCTTGTCCACAAACAATCTCACACCAATGGCTTCACTATTCTTGCTTAACAAATTGCTGAGATATTCTCTTGCTGATTCTGTTACTGTTATATTCATACTTTTATTACCTCAATGCCACTGTCTATTAAAAATTGTTTGCCTGTGCCTTTTGCGGCTTGATATTCTTCTCGGTAGTACACAGTGACTATACCACTTTGATGAATAAGTTTAGCACATTCTATACACGGCAAATGTGTACAGAAGATTTCCGAACCTCTGCTACTTTCATTGCTTTGTGCTACTTTAGCAATGGCATTTGTTTCTGCATGTAATACTTCAGGCTTGGTTTTACCGTCATGTTCACAATCGTTGTCCCATCCTGAGGGCATTCCATTATATCCTATACTTATGATACGTTTGTCTTTTACAATGATTGCCCCTACTTTAGCACGTTGAGCAGAACTCAGTCGTGCAAAACGTTCTGCAACATCCATAAATGCATTTATGAATTTATCTTTCAAAGGTCGCCGTCCTTCCTCATTTGTTCTCTAATTTTTGTTGCACTAATTTCGTGTGTAGCATCATCAAACACTTCTTGTTCAATTTTATAACCAACACCACGACCATATGTAATGTTCATGATATTTGGCACAATGCTAATTTTAACTTTACCAGCAAATTTTACCAACTGCTCTTTTAGATTACTAACAACTGCCGCTTGATCAAACGGATTGCTATCATCTTTTGGCATGTCTCTGACCATTAGCCAAACTTGTCCATGTTTTGCTATTGCTCTATCAAACAGTGCTTGGTGTCCATCATGCCATGGTTGCCATCTGCCTAACATTTGTGTAGTTGGTGCTTTGTTGTCCCAAATAAATTTTTCGCCAATAATCCATGCAATCTTTTTAGCATCAACATCACCACGTTGACTTCTCACAATGTAACTGCAATCACCTACGTTGGGTCTTTCAAACACTTTGTTAGTGTCTTCAAACCTGCCTTCGGCAATGGTGTCTACCCATATGGTATAATCTGCACCAAATTCTTCACGAGCTTTATCAAAAGGACAAACAAAATCTGCGATTGCAATTTTGCCTTCTTCTTCTGCACCTTCACAGAGCAGTTGCATTCTCTGTTTTTGTCTTAGTCTACCTTCGTCTGAAAAGTCCCAATCATTTGCATCACTGCGAACTTGATCAGCATTAAACCAAGCAACTTGATCTCCTAATATATTTACTAGTTCTTTTGCTAGGTACGTTTTGCCACTCCCTGGCAACCCAAATATTAATATTTTCATTTTTTCTCTATTTTAATGTTTGTTCCTGGGTAGTATCCTTCCTTGACCCATTCCAAACATTTACCACAATTAGTACCAATCTTATTTACTAATTCTGGATTATCTTTGAGCATTGACTCTGTTATTCCATTACATATACAAATATACATAATTATTTCTTTACACCAAACCTAATATGATTATACCAAAGTCTTTCGTGTGCATAATACAGCACAAATTTTATAACTAAGTCTGCAATAAAAACACCTCCAACTGCTTTAGGTGGTAGTCCAAAACCATAAGCAATTATTGCAGTTGTGATACTAGCAATAATTCTCCATGTGACTGCTTTTGCTAAGTGTCTAGACTTGGAAACATCTGTCATTTTATCCTTTGTATCGCTCGGTTAAATATTGTTCGTGCTGTTTCCATTCACCGTTATCTACAAATCCCCATTCTCTTAATTGGGGGCCTGGAATAAAAAGAGTCCAGCAATCAACGCCAGGTTCCAACTCAATACGGTGTAGGCTACGACTGCCAGCAATGCGTCCTTGACCAGGGGACCTCCATTTTCGCTCGCCAGTCGCAAGGTGCTCCCAATAGCCACCTTTAAGGATAATAGTGCAATAAGGCCAAGGGTGATCATGTAAATCATCTGGGTCTCCTTTGTGAAAGTTGTGTAAGAAAATGTTAAACGGAAACCATTTACGTTCTTTTAGAAACAAATAGTATCTCGTCAAGTAAGGTTCATTATCAAGTCTATCCATGATAACTCTCTTACGTCCTAATTTTTCCAGAAGTCTGAGTATAAAATTCATAATATAAGTATACGCTCTTTTAGTGTGATGTCAAGTGTTTGCTGTTTGCAAATAATATCCTTACACTATCAAACAATGCTAGGAACAGCATTGTGCTAACTAGCAATCTTACATCAAATAACATTGCTTCTGCTGTAAATGGTGCAAAACCATGCCCTGTAACGTACACAGATGCGTTTACAGCAACGTGCCAAATCAGTACACTCAATGCACCAGACACATAAATGTTCTTGTTAAAACTGCTTACAATAGGTGCTAGACCCATACACAAGTATACAATAGGCATTACATCGTAGAATCCTAACACAATATCAGATAAGAACAATATTGATAAAGGAAAAAGTACTTGCGTCAACCTGTTTGTTATTAATTGAGGAATAAAAATGGCTGACGCAAGTATGGGTGTAAAATTATCGGGTAACCCGATAAACCTACTCACCAAAATTGCACCAAATAATAGTGCAAAACTACTTAGATAATTGTACAACATCACTCCTTGTGTTTTCTTCTGCTTCAGCAACACGTCTTCTCAAACTGGTGCTACTAAAACTGTGGTCTCTACCATTGTAAATAATTTTGCTACCACGTTGTTTAGCAATGTCTTTACCGGTAAAGTCTTTATTCTTGTATTCGTCACCAAGTATACGAACATCAATAGGTAATGTGAGAAGCAAATCAATGAGATCTTGTTCTGTTGAATAGATAACAATCTCATCTACGTATTTCACAGCACTTAATTGTATCTGTCTTTCAACAATGGTTTGCACAGGTTTGTTTTTACCTGCCCTATCTAGTGTAGGATCAGTCTGCAAACCCACAATCAAGTAATCACAATGTCTTTTTGCTTCTTCTAGCATAGTGATATGACCTGCATGTAGCAAATCAAATGTGCTACATGTAAATCCTATTGTGCCTACGCCTTTATAATCCAGTTTCATTTTCAATACCCAATGTAATGTTTGGATTGGTGTTCTCATTGACAAAATCAAACACATGTTGTACATGCTTGATGTCATCTTCATTTACAACTCTGGTTACTTCGTTTGCAAAGTGTAATTCAACACCGTTGTCAACTGCAAGTTTCAGCAACTCATACCTTCTAAATGGATTGTCTGGTAAACAATAGATACTGCATAACACAATACCTTCAACACCGTATCCAGTAATCATTTTTTCTAAGCCTGGGAACCAATTGAGATATTCATTTTCAAATTGATAGTCATTTATTTCAATGCCAAACTTATTTGTATATTGTGCAATTATAGCACGTTGCATCGGTAAGGGCAAGTGTTCACTCCACTTGCTGTTCCAACCTGCATAAGTGATCCATTTTTTAGTGGTGTCTATTTCACGTTTGTCATCACGTTCTCCAACAAACCTAAAATAACCACCGGGTAGTTTTCTGTGATAATGTTGTCCTTTAGGAAGAATTCTGCCATCCATGCTCCAACGTGTGATCTCTGTGTCATTGTTGAAGTTACCGTGAATGTGATGTTGTTGAAACAAGTGTGCTTGTCCTGGATCTAGTGTTACAGGATAAACATGCTTACTGCATTCATCTTGAATCTTATCATAATCCCATTGTTCTCTGTATGCATTTGCTGTGAGCTCATCAGATGTTTCCCAATCCATAATTTGCATACTGTTATTGCCATAGCATTTTGTAAATGGTGTCCAAATTGTTCTAAGACCTAAGCCATTACCTACCCATATACCTTGATGGAATGCCAGTAGTCTACCTACTTTTGCTTGATTAGGTATAACAATTCTCACAGTAAAGAATCGTTGCAACATCCAATCATCTTCATCTATAAGTCCAGGTACATAATCCCCAAAATATGAATCAATTCTAGATTGTAGTTCTTCTGTGTCAAACTGCATTTGGCAATGTTTGCCCAGTTCGCTAATCTCTCTTGGTGAAAGAATTTCGTGTATTGTTTCTAGTTGTTCTATTTGAGGGAATTTGTCCTGTGCAACGGACAGCCAATATGCAGGCCAATTGTGTTTTTCGAGATCGTAGTTGAGAGTTTGATTATCCCATCTACTATCTAATTGATTAATGCTCATATTATAATTCCTCAATAATGATAAATACTTATTGTAAAATATCCGTTGGAGTAGAAATAAATGGCACAGCATAAGGACTATGGTTTAATTGGTGCAGGTAGAAATCTGCAACTTGGTAAACTAGGACCCAAATTAGAAGGTAATGCAGATTCAGGTGCAATCACTGTGAGTTCTGCAGGTGGCACATTGTCTGTTATGCGAGGTGCTAATGCAGAAAATTCTACAGATTTTGTAACCAAAGCACAACTTGATATAGTATCAAGTTCATCAGCAACAGACGGATTTAGTCTACAATTAGGCAACGTTGATGCAAGTGGTGACGGCGATTGGCATATCACACCTAATCAAGGTGACTATGATGGCAACAGCAGTGTGCTTAGACAGGGTGCAATAACATCATTTACCAACACTCACAATGTCTCAGAAGCAATTGACAAACTGAACGAAGCAGTTCTAAACGTATATAATAATACATTTGTGCGTGATTTAGATTTCACAGTTGATACTGACACGGGCGGTAGCCCATTAGTCAGCACATTAACTATTACTGCCACAGGTAATGCTAATAGATACACAATTGATTGGGGTGATGGCAGTTCAACAACTGCTACAACAGATAGCACTCCAACGCATACTTATACTGATAACACTAACTCACCATTTGATGTACAAGTTACAGCATTTAATAATTCAGGTGCTGGTGAGGGTAGTTCAGCAAGTTTAACAAAACAAGATTTCATTACATTATATACTGCTAACCCAGTTGCTGACTTTGACTTTTATGCGGCGGCAAGTGGTGGTTCAGCAGTGACATTTGTTGATGATGGTACAGCATTGTATTTTGAAAATACAACTACTAACATCGGCGATGCAACTGTACAATATACAATCGACTGGGGCGACAGTGAAGCAAACAGCACTATCACAAATGACAGTTTCCCAGGCGGTACAGCAGGTAGTAGACTTGCTCATACATTTACAACGTCAACAGAACAAGAGCAAAGTTATACAGTATTACTGAGTTTAGACAGTCACAGTACTGCCGACCCAGCAGTAATACCTTCTACTACTACATCAACAATTAAAGTTTATGATACGCATACTCCAGAAGTGTCATTAGATGATAACAGTGGTATTAACGAACAAGCAACATCAGGACATGTTGTTACCTTCACAAACAACACTGAGAACACAATTGGTAGTTATGCAGATTACGGAATTCAATACAGATACAACTGGGGGGATGGCACCACAACTACAGTGAATGTAGGTAGCGGTAGTGATGGCGATACAGGTGACACAATCAGTCACACTTATGATCTATCAGGTGCTCAACAAGCGGCAGGCACAGCAGTTGACTTTACAGGTAACTTGGAAGTTATCTCAAATCACAGCAGTTCACCATTTAAGAGTTCAGACTTCACTGTACACGTTGAACCAGATGTGAGAGCAACCATCACAGGTTCAAGTACAACTGCAAGCCTCAAGTCAAGCAATGACAGTGTAAGAACTGTGTACAAAGGCACAGACTTGTCAGGAGACAACCGTGCTGTTCTTACTGTAGATAATACTACACAAAATGGTGATAGTTACGAATATGATTTTGGTGATGGCAGTGCAAATGTCACTGTCACAGAAGCAAGTAGTGGTGCAGGTAGTGTAGCAGGTGCTAACATCACACACGATTACAGCAGTGCTTCAACAGGTAGCAAAACAGTCACAATGACTGCAAGTGGTACACCAGATCTTACTGCACAATCTGACAGTGATAGTTTCACAGTTGTTGTAGAAGATGTACCGGCCGCACCAGCAGGATTAAGTTCAAAAAGTATTACATGGAATACCTCAGCACAAGGTACTTCACCAAAACTGGCATCAGGATATAATGATGCAGGTTCAACAAGTTTAACAGCAGGTGACAGTCTAAACACTTCGACTGTTATCAGAAGAGACAGCACTGTGGCAATTGACACATCAACTGTGGCAGATGCATATAACAGTGCAACTGGTACATTGAGTGCATTGTGGGATGGTAGCACAGATGGTAGCAAAGCATTCAGTACAGCAACTGGTGAAACAGGCACATTTGATAGCCTTGTTATCACATCAGAAGGTGATGCATACAGTGAGATAAGTTCAACAACTTATCCGCAAAACTTCTATCAAGTGTTTAGTGCTAAGATTTCAAACAGCATGGCAGATCAAGACTATGGTGCTCACAAAGCCAAGTTAAGTCACGACGCAACAGGTGACACTAACGAAGTATTTGTGGTATACGATAACCTAACAACTACTCCAACAGTTGATATCAGTGGTGCTTCTCTTGTAGAAGAAACACAAGGAACCTATCGTTATATTTCAGGCATACCATATTACAACACAGGTAGCCCACAGGTCAAAGTTGTGGGTGCCACAGTCACTAACTGGATAGGACAGGCTTACAGAGATACTGTACAAGTTTGGTTTAACAGTGATGGTACCAACTATGAGAGTACATCACAAGCGGCTATCCAAGAAGAATACAGAAGTTATGCAGATATCAACGGTGCAGTAAGCATGTTGGCATCTGGTGTACCTACAGCAAACGTTGGTATTAGTTCAGCATACGCATTAGGCAATGTCACAGTTGATATCACAACAAACAGCAACGTTAAATCAGTTGAAACAATCAAGTTCCAAATGCAAAACGTTAATGGTGCAGGTGCAATGAGTTCAGAAACTTCTGAGAAAATACAAGTTTATACAGCAACACCAACAGGATTAGATGCAGAAGAAATTGCAGTAAGCGACAGTCTTGGTGCTACATTTGATGATGATGGTGTGAGAGTTACAGGATTTGGTGATGCATCAGATACTCCAGCATTTGATAACAGTGTGAACAACTACACTGCAAACGTTTGGAGTGGTGCAGAAACCATTGCAGGCACAAGTGAAGCAGTATGTAGATTTGGTAACCTTGTACATTATGATGTAGATCACAGTTCAGATTGGTTACCAGTAGGTCCAGACTTAGCAACAGGCAGAAGTGGTGCTCAATACTTTACTTTTGCATTTAGAAGAACCACAATGAGTAACTTCAACATTACATTTAGTGGACAACTAAGCGGTGTGTTTATTGCCGCACCTGGCACAGACATTGATGATGCGTCAGGATTAAATGGTTGGTTAGATGCAAGTACCACATACGGTGGTGCAGGTACTCCAGGTAGTGATACAGGTAATGGTGGTAATGGTTCGAATGGTTGTGCATTTACATCAGGTGATAGAATACCAACAGGATCAAGTGTAAGCAATCAAAGTTACACAATGACGTTAGGTGATCAAAACGCAACAAACTCAACAGGTAATAACATACTTGTTAGAATTAAATTAGAGGACGGTGACAGCATTTCTGCACTGAGTATAAGTTAATGGCAATTAGTGATAGTCAAAAGGTTGATTTACTTTGGAAGAAGGTGGGCTTTAGCAAAGCCAAGTCCGACTCCAATGCAAATAAAAAAGCACCCAACGAAGCCATTGTATCTGATTTTATTATTAAAACAAGTCAGATATGGGCTCAGTCAGGTTCAGTTCCAGGTGTTATCCCAACAGCAAATTCAAGTATTGTAAATGTTTATGCTGACAGCATCAGTGGTGCATTAGAAACTGCAGAAGATACTACTGCATCAGATCAAAGAACATGGAAAACAAATACCACTAACTGGATACCACCAAGTTTTGGTGCAACATATCAGTTGAAAGTGTATGCGGCTCCAACAGGTACAAGCAATCCTCAAACAAACGGTGAGCAATTATTTGAAACAGGTTCTGGTAATGATGACCAATGGTACTTTGATTATCAGTCAGGTGTGTTACACTTTATTGGAAACAACTTACCAACCTCAATAGGCACAAGTTCAGGTAACGTAATTTATGTAAGTGGTGCAAAGTATGTAGGCTCATTTGGTTTAAGTGCAGATGCTACAGGTGCCGCAACAACATACAGAAAAGCAAACTTAGCCGCAGTTTACTCAGACTCAGAAATCAACGAAGGTGACATCATTGAAGTTGGTGATGCAGGTGACGGTGAATATGCTGTATACCTTGCTAGAGTTGATGCTCCATCTAGCACAGGTGATTTAACACTTATCAGCACCAGAGATAGTTCAGGTGGTGACAGTGCAACACTAAGTGCTAACGTAACATACGATGGCGGTAATGTAACACTTGGTAATGTAAGTGCAACATCAAAAGCAATATCTGTAATGGTAGATGTTACTACAAGTTTTGATGGTTCAACAGCAAGTCTCACAGTGGGAGACGACAATGATCCTAGTAGATTATTAAGTGTTGCTTATGTTGATATTGCAAATACTGGTGTATATGTAACTAATCCAAGTTATGTTTATCAAGACGAGTTAGATGCAAACAATACTATTAAAGTATATGTTACAGACGGTGGTAGTACGCAAGGTGCGGCCACAGTAACTCTTCAATATACTTAATACACACTAAATATTAAATATGAACGCGACTCAAATTTCTTTTGAACAAATTGTACGGGTATGGCAAAATGAATTATGGCCAGATAGAGAGAGTCCTATTGAAACTCATAGTGTAATGACTTGGCCTTTTAGTTGGCCCGAAAAAGAATTTGACATGAGCATATTTGATTACGATGCTACATTCTTTGGTGTGTTCAGTAAACAAAAACTTATCGGAGTTAACAGCGGTCACAGAAGTTCTGAAGTAGAATATCGCAGTAGAGGCATTTGGGTTGATCCAGCATTTAGAAAAACAGGTGTATCACAACTGCTGTTTGAAATGACAGAGGATCAAGCAATGTCAGAGGGGTGTGAAATGATATGGAGTATTCCAAGAAAAACCGCCCTTAAAGCCTATACCAAATTTGGTTTTCAGACAGTGGGCGATTATTTTGGTACCGAAACGTCAGATGCTAACATCTACGTTATAAAAAGAATTTAACCTTTTCTTGCTTCGTCGTCTAGTCTTTTCTTTTCAGTTAACCATCTAGTTACTGTTTCTACATCGCTAACTACAAATGGATCGTCATCTGCGTTATCACAGAATCCTGGCTCAATAAAGAAATGCTCGATAACTCCGTCATCAACAACCGCGGCGTATCTCCAACTTCTCATTCCAAAACCAATATTTGTTTTGTCTACAAGGAAACCCATTTTACGAGTAAATTCTCCAGCACCATCAGGAATTGCTTTGACTCTTAGGATATCCAAATCCTTAAACCATGCATTCATTACAAAACTATCGTTTACACTGATGCAATATACATCGTCGATACCAAGCTCAGTTAGAGTGTCAAAGCCTGCTTCGAATCCAGGCAAATGTGTACTTGAACAGGTTGGTGTGAATGCTCCGGGCAGTGAAAATAACACAACTCTTTTTCCTTGAAAAAGTTCTGTGGTAGTCAGATCTTTCCATGCAAAGCCAGGTGATTCGTCAGTTTGTATTCTAGTTTTGAAGGTAACATTAGGTACTCTTACAAAAAACATTTTTTCTCCTTTGTTTGTAATGTTGATATTTATATTAATTTGTTCATGAGGGTAGTTAATTGCGATATTAGTGCATCACAATCTTCAAAAGTATTGTAGGGAGCAATACTGACTCTAACTAGTCCTCTAGGCGATAATTTATTTGCAATAGGGTGAGCACACATATTGCCAGTACGTATGCACGTTTTAGTATAAGTTAAATGTTGAGCTATGTCTTCACTGTGTATTGAAGGTACAAATGTAAAAATTGGATTAGCAAGTACATTGTCACGGAAAACATTAACAAATTTTAATCCAGGTATATTGTGTATACCTTGTTGCAATAAATGAGTTTCTAATTGATGTTCTTTACTAGTAATGTTTTCTCTGTCGTACGCAATTAATTCACATGCTGTACCTAAGCCAATCATGCCTGCAATGTTTGGAGTACCTGGTTCATGTTTTGTATAATCGTCTGCATAAATTACCTTGTCATATGTAACTGAGTATACAGCACCTCCGCCATATTTTAATGATTTTAGTTCACCTGGATCAAATTTTGTCCACAGTACGCCAACTCCTGTTGGTCCATACATTTTGTGTCCGCTAAAACAGGCCCATTCTATATCGTTGTGATCTAAATCAATTCTATGGTGTGAGGCACTTTGACAAAAATCCATGCATACACTGATACCATAACTGTGTGCAATATGAGATAATGTTTCCCAAGGCAAGTAATTACCTAACACATTACTAGCAGAAGTCATACTTAATAAACAACCAGGGTGTTTTGAAAACAATTTGTCTGCTTTTTCTAAATCAATAGAACCATCTTCTTCCACTTCTAATATTGCAAGTCTGCCATTACTGACAGTTCTATTTTGTTCAAGCCATGGTATAATATTAGCATGATGTTCAACATTGGTAATAATAACAGTATCTACATGCTCATTCCATTTGGCTACCATATTAAGAGATTCTGTAGCACCAGATGTAAAAATAATATTTTCAGATTGTGTGCTGAGAAAGTCTGCTACTTGTTGCCTAGCATTGTAAACTGCTTCATTGGTTTGGTCACCTAATACGTGACTACCTCTATTACAGTTGGCACGATAAGTTCTATAATACTTGTCCATACTTTCCAGCACCATGCTATGTGTTTGAGTACTAGCGGCACTGTCGAAATATAGTATTTCGGAATCGTTATCAAGCAGTGGGAAAAATGCTTTCGTGAATAGCATTTTACTGCGGTTCTACAATAATCTGTAAAGGGTGACCATTATGTCTACTCAGCAATGTTGCTTCTTGTGATTTTTGCTCAGCAATCTCATAATGGTATGTTGCAACAACGCATCTACCATCGTTGTGAATTTTAAGTGTAATATCTTTTGCTTGGGCAATATTCTTATTGAATACTTCTATCAGCAAATGAATAACAAACTCCATAGGAGTATGATCATCATTCAAAAAAATCACATTGTATCTTTGGGGATACTTGATTTGTGTGACTTCTTTGGTAGAATTTTTTGTTTTGATATTTTCTTTAGACATATATTATTTACTGTGTGGTGGAAGTTTGGCTTCCACAAACCATTCATGTTTATTTTTTACTGGGTTGAACTTCTTTAATTTTAACTTAATATTTTCAGATGTCAACCTTTTTGTTTTAACTGCGGTATAATGATATGTGTGACTGTCCCTGGTTTCTCCTTCAGGGATCAAATAGACTATAGTTCTTCTTTTATCTTTCTTTGCCATAATATAAAGGGTAGCAGATTATACTGCTACCCACATATTTACCAACAAAATTAAGAAATCTTAATTTTTTGCGGTTTCATTGCATCAGGAATATTTTTGAACAGAGAAACTCTCAGTATACCATCTTCCAATTTTGCGTTTTGCACTTCTACGTATTCAGCAAGTTTGAAAGTTCTAGTAAAGTTTCTTTCTGCAATTCCTTTATGCAGAAACTCCATATCATTATCAATTACATTAGACTGTCCAGTAATTTTTAATGTACCTTCTTCTAGTTCAATTTCAATATCTGATTTCTTAAACCCTGCAACTGCAAGAGTGATTTCGTAAACGTCATCTTTGCCTTTTGCAATGTTGTAAGGTGGATAACCAGATGTATTAACAAATGATGGCTCATTGAAGAACTCATTTACTAATTGATCAAAACCAATGCTGGCTTTATAAAGTGGGGAAAGTGTGTCGGTCGTGACACGGAATTGTTGCTTTGCTACCATAATAATCTCCTTAGTTAAGCAAGTTATTTTATATTAATAAGATGTTCAAACCCGTTCGGCGTAAGAACAAATCGCGAGTGAGGTCGTTTCCGGTTTGTGTGTTGTCTGTATCTCCTCACACACTTGTTACACTTCTTGGTTTCCTTTGATGTTGCCATCTTAGGTCCTTTGTTGGGTAACCTTAAAAAGGGCTAGTCGCTTTGCGTTTCTAGTTGTTCCCTCTTTCTAATCTTGGATGAATAGATCCGAGCACTTTTGAAGACTATTTCCATATAGCAATAGCCCGTGCTCTTTTGAAGATCTAATCTTCCAATACACAATATTTCTATTATGTAATTTTATTTATCCTTTTTATCTACTCGAAGTAGTATTTTTGGCCTAAATTTTGCATCTTTTTGTGTGGAAATTGGTTCAAATGGTTAATTTGGAAGTCTTTGCAGTCTTGATCATTTTCAAAATTTGCATATACCAACATTTCTAATCCAAATCCTTGTCTGTCATATTCCTGTGTAAATGTGACTTCAACATTAGCATCTTCTGCCCATTTCCAATAAGGTCGCAAAGTGTTGTGTAATGCATTTTCTGTTAAGTACTCGTAATCAGCATCATCATTTACGTTGGCTTTTATAATACATATACTGCTCATGATAATAACCCTGTTGCATACTGTGTTAGGAAATTATTAATTAACAGCAATAACCCAGCACCGTTCAATAGGATCAGTGCTCTATCCTTCCACAAGAAGCCAACCAACAACCAACCAGCAAGACCTATAATACTCAACATGAGATCGTACATTTGCAAACCATCAATGCCTCTCATACTGAGAGCAACCAGTACCACAATGCTACTAGCCCATTTTACATACCAACTGAGATCATGCTTTGGTGTTGCACTCTTTACAATTCTACTGGAGTGTTTGATTTCTCCTACAGTGAACTCTTGTCCCTTGTCTGTTTCAATTACCACATTGTCCAGTTTCTCACTATGACTCGGTACTTTACGTGTCATTAAATTTTCCTTATTTGCTTTTCTATCCATATAATTTCTGATGCCACTTTACTGGCAAACAGTTCATAATTGAAATCCACAATGTCCCTTACTAGAGGATTGTGTATCTCGTTCAACAATTGACTAGCACTTCTGCCAATCATTTTCATACGTCTCACAATGTCATCACACAAATCATATGATTCATCTATCACACTGTCAAATGTTTTGTATCCTAATTTTCTCAGTTCTGCAAGTGTTCCAGGTGTGCTACAAATCACAAACGGATGATTATTGTATATAGCATAATATGTTTTTTCAGTTATAAAAACATGATCAAATGAAGTTGTTTCTGGAATTATACTAATTTTTGATTCCGTAAATTTTGTTTCATCGTATGGAAAACCTTGACAATGTAAGTTGAGATTATCTAATTGCGTGAACTCAATGTTATCAATAGATTTGTTATACTTTGATAAAGCACTGTAACTGTACTCATCATTGTAAACTGTGTGCTGAGATAACTTTTTGAGATACTTGTCTTCGCATAATATACTTGCATAACTGTTATCTAGTAAACGTTGGCTATACAGTTCTACTAATAAATTTGCTCTATTGGGTTTGTCCGGTTTGCCAATAACCAGTCTAAAATCTTTATCTGCATTAGGATGAAATTTTAGATTGTGCCTTTGTCCAAATACTCTATGTAAAAATTCTGTGTACAATAAAAAATAATCACACCAAACAATATTCATAGTTGGCAACTTTGTCAATTCTTCTTGTACATAATAATTGTTTAACACAATAGTTGCATCTTGTATGTTATGCTTTTCTAAAAAATTGTGTAGTAACTCTAGTACAGGATCTGGAGTATAAATTTCGTGTGGCCTAACAAATAATATCTTTTTACCGTTAGACACATATGAGTTTAATCTGTTCCTAATACGATGTATTAATCCATCTGATATATTAATTACTTCAAACTGATTTATATCAGGTCCTTCCCAATATGGTGATTCAAACAACCAATCTAAATTGAGAAGGTTGTTATTGATCATTTTTTCTTACCAAAGATTCTATCCCAGCCATCTTCATATTTAGTTTGGCTTGTATCTTTGCGTCTAGCGGAACCTTTGCCGCCATGCCAATTTTTGAAATGATCAGTGCCACTTGGAGGATTGCGGTCAGTACCCATTGAACCTTCGTGAGTGGGTTTATTTTCCTTGGTCATTAAAAGTGTCCTCAGTAAACATAGATATTTGTTTAAGTAAATTATCAACTTCCTTAGAAGTTAGATGCCCTATTACATCTTCGAATAAAGGAGGCTGATATAATATTGCACCATCCTTTAGTAATGCCATTTCCCACTTGCCTTGCTTACCACCGTAAGTGTATGGTCCTTTGATTACACTAGCACCATAACCGTTAGGGAAAGTGTATACTCTGCGTATGCCATGGTTGAATTCTTCTTCGTAGAATGTGTACTTCACCTACGCATCCTTGCAATATCTTTTGCATGTTGATCATCAATAACAGGTACAGCATTACTCTTATGCATTGTTGCAATACCTTTTACAAGTGTGCCTGTGTACTTCATAGACTCTTGTTTGCGGCCGCCACCTGTATCTGTGCCAGTGATAGGCAAACTAGGATATTTCTCACGATGCAATCTGTCTTGTTCTGCTCGCCAATTAACTTGAGACTTCATTGGCTTGAAGTGTTTGTAATCACGTGGGTCAGGCTTCTTGATCTTGCCGTAGCAGTAATCAATATAGTCATCTAGTGTTGCATAACGCATGTCATGTAAGCCTCGTTGCTTCATGCTCTTGTTATGCTCACGCCAACGTACTTCTAACTCAGCCATCTTGGCTTTGGTTATTTTTACTTTGCGTTTCTTAGTATTGATTGTACTAAGTCCCTGAGCCAAATGCATTGTCATAAGTCGCCTCCCATTTTACGAAAACTACGTTCCATGTCTAACTCTTGCTGAATCTTCTTACTTTTGTAATCGTGCCAAAGTGAATGTCCTGCAAACACCCCAAACTCCACACTGAACCAAAACAGTATAATCATAGAAGTTACACCGGCCATTTGTTCAGCAGATAATATGGGTTTGAGAATTGCGCCTATGCCGTGAATGCAAAATATGCTCACTGCTATGCACAGACAAAGCATAAAAGTTCGTAGTAAATTCATGCTATTATTATAGCAAATGATAGGGTTATGTCAACCTTAAAATACTTGTTGGTTGAATAAAAACACCAATAACATCAATCCAAATACACCAACTTGTATTAGTGCAGGTATAACAACAAACAATTTCATAACATCAAAGTTACCAGTCATAAAAAAGTCACCGCCATTTTGCCAAGCATGTACTTCTTCAGGTGTTGCATCAGCAGTTTTGTTTAACTGCAATTCATTTTGTTGGGGGTATCTCATTTGATACATCCTTCTGGATGCCAAGGTGCTATCCAGTATTTGTAAAAAAATTTAATCATTTTGGTTCTAAGTAATATGTGGCATTGTTTACGTCTCTGAGTCCTCGTAGAACTCCAGCAATATTATCTGTTTGGACTGCAAACAAAAGCACTGTGTATATCATTGCTAGTTTCACAGTTGCGGAACCACGCCGCCAACTGCTAAACAAAAAATAGACACCAATGTAACTAGTTCTAACGAATCACGCAGAACTAGACCATCTACTGTTTTTAATTTAGTCTTGATTTTATCTGTCATGTTTATCTATTTTTATTAATAAAAAAGAGGGTATGAAAATTCAATACCCTCAATTTGTTTTGTGGAGTAACATATAAGATAAGTTTATAATACCTTATACGATCTATTTATGATAGTTAACAGATTACTTTAAGAAATATGGTAATTTTGGTCTATTTTGATTACATTCCGTTTTCAGGATATGTTTCTACGTTTTGACTGTTGTGGCCAATCATGGAATTGTCATCTTTCTTTTGCATCTCTTCGATCCATGATGTGGTTCGACCTGCTTTCTTTTCTTCCCAGTCTTGGATGGCACGTTTAATTGAATCCTCTGCTAACACTGAACAGTGTATTTTGATAGGAGGTAATTCAAGTGCTTCAGCAATTTCTTTGTCTTTGATTTGCTTTGCTTCTTCAATTGTAAGACCTGTTAACATTTCCACAAACATACTGCTAGAAGCAATAGCACTACCACATCCATATGTTTTGAATTTGACATCCATAATTGTGTCAGTTTCTGGATCTAGTTTTAGATCTAATTTCATTACATCACCACATGCTGGTGCCCCTGTCATGCCTGTTGCTACAGTAGGATCTTTTGGATCAAACTTACCAACACCATGTGCCGCAGGGTTATTTGTCACTTGCTCGAAACGGTCGATTACTTTCTTTGAATATGCCATAACTGTATTTATGACAAAATGTAGTTTTTCTCTATCAGATGTTGAGCAAGTTTTTCGCCCATGTATTTGTGACCAAGTTGACTGTAATGGCTATTATCCTTTATCTCAGGCACACGTCCCTTGATAGTATCCCAACCTAAAAGGAAGGATTCTTGTAAGTCTGTCTTTACATCTTGCCATATAGTATTCTCTGGGAACCTGTCTTCCCAATATTTAGAGTCAGAAGTCAAAATTAAGTTTTCAAATAAGTGATGCCAAAGTCCTGTGGTTCTGTGCATAAAATACATTAGTTTTATGTTGTGTTTTTCTAAGAATGCTTCAATCATGTAGTTGTTGGTTTGCCAATTGTGCATAACAAACCTTTCATTTACAGCATTTAATGTTTCAGTTGCATCAGATAAATTCTTTGCACTTGTAAATAAATGAGTGTCAATACCTAAATTATTCTCCTGATAATCATTAAGCAAAGGTTTGAAATTGTAATATGCATATCTACCAACTGTACTATCTCTAACCATACCACGTATACTTCCATAGATATATTCTGGCCATTGATCATTATCATCTATGTAATGATTAAACGGCGACATAAGTTCGTGTCTAAACGGATCAGGGAATTGTATAATTACAATATCTCCACTTTTTAATTTACCTTCTACTACACTAGATACAATAGATTTGTACACACGGTCTTTACTTGAACATCCTTGTGCAAGGTGTAAGTATTCCAAATTGAGATATTCAGCGGCAACTTGCCCCCAAGTTTTTCTAATGGAGTCGCCTGTGTAATCTGAAAAACTACATCCACATGCCGCTAGTGTTGACATTAACTGAAGTCTCTAAGCATTTTTTTAATTTCAAGTGCGTGTTGTTCTTCCATGCCAATTTGTCCTCTGGCATATTCTTCTAACATAACACTTGCATCAGCAACTTCTTCCAGTAACTTTTTATACATCATTACTGCTTGTTGTTCATGCTCTAAACTTTCCTGCAATATCTGCAGTATAGAATGATCATGATGCTCTTCGATTACAGCAATTTTTTGACTTGGGTGTCCACCAAATCCTGTGATGTATTCACCTGCCTGTAAGGCATGTGCTAAACTTTCATTTGCTTGTTCTTGTAGGAATGCTACAATAGGAATTCTATTAGGTCCTGTTACCATAAGTGAACTGTGAGCATAACGTACAACTCCGGCCATCTCTAATTCTATAATTTGGTTTAACAAGTAAATTACTTTATCAACGTTTAATTCTCTCATCTCCATTTATTCTCCGTCATAATACTCAAGACGTTCAATGTCATCTTCAGTGGTTTCTTCGCCATACTGTATTTCTATGATGTGGCACGGCTCATCAAATGGATTATATGCTTGATGCCAATCACCTTGTTTAACATGAAAGAACTGATCTTTTTCTATAGTGTGTACTTGAAAATTATCAGGTTTGCTAAAACTGTGTTTGACATTAAGTCTACCTTTACTGATAAACCACATTTCACTTCTCTTAAAGTGTCTTTGATAACTGATTCCTTTGCCTGGTTCAATAATTAATTCTTTTACTCTAACAACATCATCTTGGAACAAGTCACTAAACTCGCCCCAAACTCTGCGTTCTGTTGGATACTGCCATTCTTTTAATATCCAACTACTGCTGTTTGCTTTATTATCGCCACCAACACTAAACTTGAACTCATATCCGTCAACTTGCATCTCGGGTATGTTATCTTTTCCTCTATCACCTCCGTTACAGAATACATAATCATGATCGTGTCCGAATGCATCACGGACTTGTATAAGTCCTGCTGTTACTGTACCATCTTTATCATCTACACCATATAGGTTTGACACCATGTGCATTCTTTCTAAGATGGTAGCACGTTCTTCGAAAGGCATAAAGGGTCTACCTTTCTTTCTTGTAAGCCACTCATCACTGTTGAGTAGCACCACAAGTTTGTCGCCATAAGCGGCGGCTGATTCTAATAAATTGATATGACCTGAGTGAAGCGGATCAAACCCACCGCTCACTACGGCAATACGCATTAGAGTGTTCCTCTTTTTCTCTTAGAGTTTGCAAATGCGTTTCTCAAATCAGAATATGCTCTACGTTTTCTTTTTGATTTCATAAATTTCTGACTTGTAGGTTGTGGCAAAGGTGCATCACCACTAATTAGACCTTTCATTCTATCTTTTTGATGTCTCTTTTTTGCTTGAGACATATTTCTTTGCTTTTTGGCACTAGGCTTTTCATAGAACTCTCTTTTAGCAAGTTCTTTCTGCCTATTGTCGTTTTCTAAAATTTTCTTTAATCTTCTAATTGCACCGTTGACGTCTCCGTTGCGTACAATAACTTTAGCACCAAATGGTTTTTCTTCCTTTTGCTTATTTTTATTGAAGGGACGTTTTTGAAAGTTTCCTTTCCCTCTGAAATTATTCTTCATTTATACCTCTATATAGTTTATAATTTGTGTCAAAAATTTCTTTTCCATCTCTATACTCTAGTGTTGGAAGATATCCTTCGTCTGGATATTTATTCATTATAATTCTTACAACATTATCTTCTCGAAGACTTGGCGCTCGATACATTAAATTTATCAAAGAATTGTCTACAATACTTCTAATGCCTCTAGCACCTATATTCATTTCGAGTGCTTTTTCTGCAACGGTATTAATATAATCGTCGCTAAATTGTACATCAATGTCATCTAAACCAAAAATAAATTTTACTTGATCTAGCACATTATTTTTAACACTCTTTATTATATGATATAAATGTGATTTGTCAAGTTTATCTAACACTGCAATTATAGGCAACCTTGACACAAACTCAGGTATCAGCCCATATTCTATGATATCTTTGTGTTCAAGATTCTTAGAAAAATTATCATTGTCAGATAATATGTTAGCACCAAATCCTATGGCACTCTTTTTCTTTAGTCGTTTTTTAATTACTTTATCTATTCCTACAAAGGCACCACCTACAATGAATAATACATCAGTAGTATCAAACTCTATAAAATCTTCTGTAATTGATTTTCTACCATTTGATACTTTAATTTTGACCACTGTGCCTTCTATTAATCTTAGTAGTGCTTGTTGAACACCTTCGCCACTTACGTCGCGTGTAGCAGTGTTAGATTCGCTCCTACGGGCCTTCTTGTCTATCTCGTCGATGTATACTATGCCCTTTTGTGCTAACTCTAAATCATAATCAGCAATACTTAGCAGACGTTCTAAAACACTTTCTACGTCTTCTCCAACGTATCCTGCTTCTGTTAATGTTGTGGCATCAGCAATAGCAAAAGGTACACCTAATTTTTTTGCCAATGTTTTAGCAAATAGTGTTTTACCTGTGCCTGTTGATCCTTGCAAAAGGATATTACTTTTATCTAGTTCTAAATCTCCTGGATCATTATAAACTTTTTTGTAATGATTGTAGGCACTAACACTGAGCATTTCTTTAGTTTGGGCGTGACCTACTATATGGTCATTTAGAAAATTGTAAATTTCTGGGGGGGAAGGTAATTCAACAGGTTCTATATCAGGATCTGATAATTCGTTTGTGACAATGTTGTAACTTAAAGTTATACACTCGTCGCATATAAAAACATTTGGTCCTGCTATAAGTTTTTTAACAAGGTCTCTTTTTTTACCGCAAAAACTACACTCTAGGTTTGAATTATCTGACATGCTTGTATTTATTGTTAGTCTATGTTGCCAGTATCATCTTTAGGATAATCTACTGCCCAAAATCCTAATTTGTCTTTTACTTCTTGTTGCGATGTGTTTAGCAGTATATTGTATATTTCCTTTTCACTTAGATCCTCTTTGTTAAACTCACTCATAGCCATGAGTCTTGCGGCTTCACGTAAATCACCTGAAGCAGGAACTTCAACTTGTACTTCCTTGACTTTCTGTTGTGTTTGTTGTAATTCAGTTAGTTGTTTCTTGAGTGTATTATACCTAGACTGTAACTTGTTGTATTTGTCTTGCATACCTTCATCTATAACTTCAACAATTTTTTCTACTTCAACAATTTTTTCAGCCTGCTTACTATCCTGTACCAATTTAAGTTTGTTTTTTAATTTGGTAACTTCTTTTTGTAATTCAAAAACCAACTCGTTGTTAACAACATCTACTTCTCTTACAGTTTCGGGTCCTGGTACTTCAATGATTCTTTCTGGGCCAGGAACTTCTTTTTCGACAATTCTCTCGACCTCCTTGATGACCTCGATCTCCTTAGGCACTTCGACTTCCACAATCTTCTCAACTTCAACTGTAACCTCCTTTGGATTATCGATACTATCAATAAGCATTGCTAATGTATCAGCATATTGCTTATTAATATCATCAATGTATTTTTGTATGTCTCTAACTGTGCTCTTAGCCACTTTTTAACCTTCTGCGTAATTTAATTTCAAGTTGTCGTATGTGTTCGGGTTTTTCAATATCGATGTCTAATTCTGTGTCAGGATCGTAACCACTCATTACATTTGCGGCATCGTCAACAGCACTTGGTAAGTCAGGCATATTATCACCATATACTTCTCTGCACTGCTCCTCAAATTCAGAATCATAAAATTGTTCTTCTACTTCTTCTGGGGTTGGTTCAGTTGGCAAAGGAGGTCCTGCACTTTCTAAGTTGATTCCGTAACGTAATAATGTTTGGTTGGCCGCAATAACCAGCATAACTGCTAATGGATCAAACACAAACACCAACATTAATATGAATACTTGTACAGCCTTGTCTAATAATTCTTGTCCGTCACCACCAAATAGTAATTGTGCTACATATTTGATTGGCCCTACTTCTTTTTCTAAATTTCTTACTTCTGATTCAGCCTCAAATTTCTCATCTTTAAGTGTTGCTATCTTTCCATAAATAGCGTCTATTTCACTATTAAAAGTATCTATCTGGTCCAATGCGTCATCTTGCGAACTTGTACTTTGATTTCTTAATCTGTTTATTTCTGCATTAGCACTTTGTATTGTTTCTTGTGCTTGACTTCTATATCTGTCAATAGCATCTTGGAAAACTTTAATATCTGCTGTTGCCTGTGTTCTTAAATTCTTTTGCTGTTCTGCAATTTGGTCACGCTCTACTTGTTGTGTTAGACGCAACGCATCTGCTTGAGCACCATAGTCAATTGTTTCTGTTTCTGCACGTCTAAAAGCACCACCTTCGTCTGTGGTAATTACTTCCGTGCCTTTTGCTCTTAGATCATTTACTGCTTTATCCAATGCGGCTAATCTAGTTTCAAGTGATGCTAAATCTGAAGTAAGTTGAGTTCTAACTGAATCTATTTGGCCTTGGTTATAATCTATATCGCCTTGTACTTGTTCCCATGCTGTATCACGTATTTGTATTTGTGCATCAATACTGCCTTGTACATCAAAGCCTCCATTGCCTATACTGGCAATACGATCTTCTATAATGTCAATACGATTTTCTTCACGTGCTATTTGTCCATCTATACGTTCTACTGCCGCAATGGCATCACCACTTACACCGGCCTGGTCTAAGTGAGCCTTAGATAGATAACCAAAGATTCCCATACTGGTTATAATCATGAGCACAAGAACTGCGGTGGATAGATATGCTTTTAATGTAAAACTAGTGTCGTCCCAATACCTATATAACCAACTTGCTGTGAGCAGTTTTCCTACTTCAAGTGTGCCAGCCATCACAGCGATTGGCAATGCGGCCGCACTGAATATGGCCATCAATCCAGCAATGCTGAACCAAGCCGCAACACCGGCTATTGCTAGTGCTGTAAATAATGTTAATAGACCAAACCACATAGTATTACTATTTAGTTGGTTTTGATGGGAGGATTTTGCCATTAAATACCTTGTTAAAGATAGAGGCCCCCACTCGTCAGTGAGGAAAGCCGTCTACGTTCTAAACTCTCGTATAGTCTTATATATTAGCACTGTTATTACTCGTCAGTAGGCAAACAGTGACGCCTATCTCCTTATAGTTCGTTTGGCACTGAATATGTAATACGTTGAGTATCAGCAAGTTCAACAGTAGCACTATTTGCTTCATGCTCTCTTACTGTTACACGTTGTACCCAGCATCTTCCATTTGTAAGTTCTCTTACAATTTCTTCTGCTTTATCAAATGCCATTTCAGCAAACCGTTCACAACCTGTTGCTGTAACTTGTCTAACATCAATCAGTTTTTTGTCTGCTAACATTAAAACAGTTTCCATTTCAGGATCATCTTCGGCTACCAAATAAGTGTGATCGAACATATACTTCAACCACTCTTTAAGTGGCTTCAGTCCCCCAAAGTCCACTATCCAGTTACGTTCATCAAGTTCGTTTCCGCCAAAGACGAATTCAAACTGTAAGGCGTAACCATGGATTAAATTGCAATGACTATCTGCTCGCCATTGTCTAAAGGCGCAACTATGCCCAGTGTTGTGTGCATAAGTCTTACCTGAATAAAATCTTTTTGTCATGTGCATGCCTCAATGTAGAAATAATAAAATTATTATACACTCTATTTAGGCTTTGTCAATCTAAAATTGAGAGAAATGTGGTCAGCATATCAACTTGTTTTTGAGAGTCAAGATCGTTCCATTCTGGAAAAATGTTTGATATTTTTTTGTGTGCATTGTTTACATTTGTATTCAATACATCAATGTTGTGTTTTATGATGTCTTGTACTTCTTTAACATTTGGATTGATAATAAAATCCTCTAAGAATCTATGCATGTTATTGCCTTTGTAAAACATTTGATAACCTCTAGATTCCAACTGCCTATTTGGGAAGTCTTCATATTGAACAAATGGTCTTCCTGCAACAATACATGCATAAGTTTTTTCAGTAATAAAATTTGTTTTTGGATGGGTTTCTGCAATTACTGATATAGATGTTGTTTCTAAAAATTGTTTGCTAATCAATTGAGTGTAGTCGTTGATACGTAATAATGCTGTATCAATAGGATCAGTTTCATGCTCTATCATGAAATCTCTAACTTCACGATAATCAATTCCAGAGCCATCATACAACCTGGCTGTTTCGTTGAGCCACTCTTCTATTGGTATTTCAATTTTTCCATAATTTGCAACCAGTTGTTTATTCAACGTGAACGTAATGTTTTCTGGGAAATAATTAAGTAAACCTTTGAGAACTAGATATCTATGTGGTCTCAGTTTACCAGGTAAAAATAGAATTTTCTTAGTGTATGGATGCCAAGATACTTTATGATGCCAATTCGGCCAAAGATCATAAAGCAGTTTAGTTGACAGTTCAAATGTATCTACAAAATGTAAGTTGTCATTTTTTATATTGTTTGGGCAACCTGGCGGAGAAGGGTTTATTTCAATTGATGAACAACACAAAAAATTACATGGTATATTGCTAAAGTTTGGATGTTGTTTAATCAACTCTTGTTTGAACCAAATCATTGAAGCATTGGTAGTAACACAGTTTTCAAATGTATTCCACACAACAACAATCTGTTTGATTTGTGAATAGTCTTCGGTATTGTGCTTACTAGGAAAATCAACCCAAACATCTTCTGTTGAAATGTGGGCCCATTGATTGCTGATGCGAATAATTAAGGTTGTGCCAACTGCATCAAATTTAGGCCACAAGATATAATTAGATGCTACCTCACCTAATACCTGTTTTTGAATTTTTGTAGGTTGTGCAAATATCAATTATAAAATTCCTGCTTCTTCAGCAGTCATATTTACAATTCCTTCCCTAATTAGTTTGCTTCTATTGGCCATATGCTTTTGTTGGATCTCATCTTTGTCACCACCAAAGTATGCTACAGCATGTCCTTCCTCTACTAATAATTCAGTGAGTGGACGCCATGCATCTTTGTTTGCATCATAGACAGAAAAGTCGCCAAGGATACGACCAAACTTACCTTTCATGTCTTCGCCTTTTTTGTTTATTTGCGTTTTGAGAATTGGACCTGATTTGTTTGCAAGTAATTGCTTTACTCTGTCCTTTGCGGCTAAACCAAATGCTTTTTCTACTTTGTCTCTTGTTCTGCTTTCTGGTGTGTCTATACCTACAAGCCTTACACGTTCTTCTTTTAGAACAATACCAAAACCTAAATCGATATCAACATCAACTGTGTCACCATCAACAATTTTAAGCACCTTTACTCTATACTCGTACATACTACTATCTCCTTACCTGTGTGTAGTTTAATAGTAGTATTTATCTTGCAGAAGCAACTAATTGGACTGTGAAAATTATAATAGCAAAGGAAAAACCAATACCTATAACTAATGCAATCATGTCAATCCAAAAACGTTTACGTTCTGCTCTCTTTTGTGCATCACGCATTCTGGCTTCACGTATTGCTCTACGTTCACGCATCATGTCATTGTAAAACTGTTGTTGTCCAGTGTAAAGCAAATACTCATAGAGTTCTTTTTCCATTTGCTTTATTTTGTGTTTTGCTTGAGTAATTTGCAATGCCTGTGCTTCGACACTGCTACCTGAGAACAGTTTTTTTACTAAAGGTTGATTTGAACCTTGTATGGCATTTTCGCTCAAAGCCTCTTTGGCTTCAAACCACTTACCATAGTAGTCCATCATGTCTTCGATCTCGCGACCGGCTTCCATACCTTTTTTAAGTGCATTGAAAGCAGAGCTGGCTAAAGAAATAGCCGCCGCAATTTCCATCATTAATGAAAATCCTCCGTACCTAAGTGTTATTTATCTTAGTGTACGAAGAATGTGTGATTGTCTATAATGGCTACTTGGGTGAATGCGTATTGCCAATCTGGGTCAGCAAGCCGTGGATTGAAATAGTGTGTTGCACCTTGTGTAAGGTCTTGTAACTGGCCTTCCAGTGCCAGACGTGCAATCTCTATGCTGTCTACCCATGCATCCATATTGTATCTTATCACGTTACCGTGTACATCAGTTAGCATGATAGTATCACTTTTACCATCACAGTACCAAGTGAATTGACACATGTTTTTTACAGGTACTATTCGATTATGATTTTCTAACCACCATGTGGAATGTACTGCTTGATAAACAACATCACATACAGTATTAGGAAATCTTTTATTATTGACTCTATTGATCGTGACGTTTGCAACAGCAATTTTTCCATTCCTGCTTTCTCCCCTTGCTTCAAAATAAATATTTTTTGCAAGGCAATGCATTTGGTCTAAATCAACTTCTGGAATAGTTGGCTCTGGTGTAGTGATTACTACTGCAACTTCCTTTTGTACTGGCAATGTTTCAGCAACAGAAACATCTTTATCATAAAATGATATAGCAACTATCATTGCTATAAAAACAACTGCAAACCTCTTCATAAGTTCTCCTTACAATAACTATTTTGCTAGTGTAATGTTTGTAGTACTCTGTAAGTATGCTTTGCTAATTTCTTCTTCTGTTGCTACATACGCAACAACCGTATTTTTATTTATATAAAACTTTTCAGCTCTGCTAGTCATCATCCATGGAATAATGCCCATTTTGCCATCTGGTGTGGCACTGATTGTTGCTGGCTTACTAACAACAAGGTTAATATCTGTGTCATCTTCATAACAAGCAATAATTTCTTCACCGCTTGTAACTTTAATAGATATAGTACTTCCTTGTTTAATTGGCTTTTCTAATAACATAATTTTATCCTATTTTGTATATTATATACTATGTTAATGTGTAAGTCAATCAATTTTTGGCCAATTTTGACCGTGATTTGAGCCATTTTTAGTAGATTGTCGTAAATATTATTGTGACAGACATGTTTAATGTCTAACAAGTAATAGAATATGTGTCCCTCTTAGAATACACTAGATAGTAGAAGAGCACTACAAACCCTCTGTCACAGCTCATTAAGTTGTCCGGACAACGACTTATAAGTAAAGTACTTCGTCTTTCTGATAGACAAATTCACCTTTGCTTAATAACTCCATCAACCTAACTCTGGAATCTGATTCTCTACTTCCGTGTACATGCACTGTGCCTACATCTTGTAGACCCACTCTATTGAATTCTTTATTCATTTGCATACAATCAGACAAAGACATATGACTTGATTCATCATAAAATAAGAATTGATATGCTAACCTAGGATCATATAATTTTTCAAATGCAACATCTTGACTCCATAACATAGCATTGTAAATAATTTGTTCGCTGTCCCACCTATTAGGATTCCAATTTTCAACCATTTTTAATCCAAGGTCCCAAACATCTTGACTCATATCTTGCGGATAGTATCGCACTCCACAATTAAAATATTTGTCAAATTTAATATCATAATGATCATCTGTTGTACTTACTGGCTGAGTAAAATTGTACATTTTGAAATACTTGGTATCCCAAAAATAATCAACACCTTTAATAAAAATTACGTCAAGATCAACATACAAAATATTATGACCTTCTTTCCACAGTTCATATATTTCATAAAAGTTAGTTTTGAAAACGTCTCTGATATTATCTGCTTCTCCGCGAAACACTTTTACTTCGTCTAAGTCCTTGATGTATTTTTGTGCTGACTCAATTAATAGTTCTTCCATTCTGGCATAATCAGTTTCTAATTGTTCTGAACTATCTGTTTTATCGTCCCACCATTTAGAATGATCTGATATTTTATAATTTTTTGCTACTAGAATATTGCTCATGGTTTTATTGCCCACCATGTTGCAAATGCTTCGTCAGTTTTGCACAGAGGTAAATTATTTGCTTCTCTGAATTCATCTACTGCTTTTATAACACCAAATTCTTCGATGTGACTTTTTGCAATATAATCATGTCCTGCTAATATGCCACCTGGTTTGATTTTAGGCCACCATGCTTGAATATCTGCTCTAACTGGTTCATATTTGTGATCAGCATCTAAATACACAAAATCCAATGATTCATTTTCAAAATGTTTTGATGCACTCACACTATGAGCTCTCCATATTTCTGCACAATCAAAATCTTTTTCAAATGAGTCTTTGACACTGAGATATAAATGATCTAAACTTTCTTGACTCTTAAATTCGTTGCCAGGCTTGTCTGTATAACCTTCATATAATTCCCAAGGGTCTATGCCTATAAATTTTTTAGGCTCGAGGCTTCTTATAATAGTTCTACTGTAATCACCTCGCCATACACCAACTTCAATTGCTGTATCAATATCGCCTAGTTGTTTTTTTACTACCTGTGTTAACCAACCTGTTCTTTCCATTTTTATCCCATAATCAAATCTTTTCTAGATGAGATGTCATAACGACAGCCATAATCTCTAAGTATACTTCTATTATGTAGCAACATATTCAAATCTTCTTTCTTTTTTTGGTAAAGGTTTGTTGCCCCATAATCACATAATCTTTTTATTTCTTCCTTGTACATATCCCATCTTACTTGTTCAGTAAACGGAGTAAAATGTTCTTTGTGATTAGGGTCTATTACATCATATGAATAATCAATCCATACAGGAAATTTGAATCCATAATCATGTCTCAAATGTTCTAAAGTATATGCTCTTCCAAATGGTAATATAAAATGCCCTTTGATAAGCGGTGTCCAAGTTTTTTCTGTTATGCATTTAGTGTTGTTGACACCTGTATATACTAATGTTTCTACGTAAATACTCAAACTCGATGAATTGTAATATGCATTATGAGGTGGAGAAAATCCCCAACCATTTAGCCCTAAGAAATCTCTTGTGTGATATTTGTCCATATCAGGAAGTAATGACAGCCCTTGTGATATATCACCAATGTATCCTTCGTAATCAAACAGTAACCTATTAAGTTCTTTTCTCAACACACTCCTTTGTGCAAGCCGAGGTTTGATTCTTGTTGTACTAGGAGTTACAAAAATTTTGGGAGTTATTTCATGGTTATTCACACAACGCATAAACTCCTGTAATTCGTATATGATATCATGGTCAGGTGTGATATCAAAAGTTTTGTGTGGGAAAGTGTCTACAGCACCTTCTACTGGTTCTGGCTTTTGGTACCAATGATTCTTATGTGCTTTATGCCAATACGGTTCTATTACATCACGTTTGAAATGCATGATGTGAGACCTGTTAAACAAAAAATCTGTGTAGATTAACTCAGATGTATCATCATTAACTTTGTTGTAATCAGTGTGTAAATTTACAATTTTTCTAAAGGGAGTATTACCACTGTATTCGAAATTACTAGGTTTCATAATTTCTTCATCAATGTGAGTAACAAACACGATGTTTACTGCTACCTGATTTTTATTAAAGTGCTTGAACAAATATTCAGAGGTTTCACTGTCTATGTTATTAGGCAACATCACAGGAACAATATCTGCTTCTTGTGGTTCTTGAACAAATTCAAAAATTCTATCTTGAAACAACAAATAAAATTCTACTGAAGCCGTATAATTTTCTTGTATAGGTCGATCGAGCCAATCTGATGAGTACATGCCGCCCATGGCATCTATGACGTATTCTAATACTTTAATTTTTTCCATATTCAATGCTCTGCAAATACAGTTGCTCACTAGCCAAATTCTTGGCTTTAGCCTCACATTGAATGTCGAATTGTGGCCAGAAGCTCAGTGCCCATTCGTTAGCATCATGGTTAGGATAGTAGTCTGAGTGGGCTCTCAGTTTTTGTTTCTTATGACCCTCTTCAAGTAATCCGCCGATATCATGCAAACCAACATGGGTATTGTCACCAGCAGGTAAATGCTCGTCACGACTGTAACTATAATGCATAGCAGGGCGAACTCCACGCCAACTGTCGATAACTGCTTTAACTCTGTCATCCTCGGGTTGTATGTACTCTTCATCTCTAATCCAGTGATGGTGTATGTCTAACACTAATGCTAGGTGATCTACCAATTTAAGACTCTCATCAAGTCCCCAGCACATTTCGTCATTCTCAATAGTAATAGTATTTAGTGCCTCGGGTGACAATTTAGGAAGTACTTTGATAATACCTTCTGCACCTTGTCTACCTGATATGTGTACGTTGATCTTGAAGTCTTGAAACTGCTTGCCATAGCCCATCCAACGTGCCATGTTTGCATGATATTCAAATTCGTCAATGCTACGTTCAACTACATCTGGCTTATCACTTGCAAGTACACAGAACTGTCCAGGATGGAAACTGAGACGCACATCTTTAGCACGAGCAAGTTCGCCTATACGTGCAAAGCCTTTGCGTAATTCTTCACGGTTATTACTGTCTTCCCACAAGTAACGCCAAGTGGGTTCAGTAGCCATAGGTATCTGATTACTACCGAGTCGAACCATTTTACGATTATCTGGGAGTGTACTTACATACTCAACAAGATTGTATGCACTTTGCATGTTGTGTGTTACCACTTCAAGCAATTTACTTTCTGCTACAACTTTGTCTTGTCTATTACACCAAGCAACAGTAGTGCCTTTTTCTGTAAAGTTTTGTTGTATTTCTTTTAGAATTTTTGGCTTTTGAGTTTGATCTGGGTCTAGATACTTACAGCAAAAACCTATTCTTTGGATGTCTTGTTTGAACATTTCTTTAGTATATCTATGGCTGTGTTAGTTACGTATTTTTCTGCGTCATTAGTTGACATTTTCTTATCAAACATTTTAGCATCTAATACAGGTTTTGTCAAGGCACTCATTTGATTAATCATATCTTTCATGAGATCTTCATGTGATTCTCCCATTGCAGGCACAGGTCTTTCGGTGAATGCAACAGGCACATCATCTTCATAATAGACTTCATGGATGGAATAAAATACTCCATCTTCTGATTCGTGTTTAACTACTCTATGATTCCATGACATACTACTATTATATATGAATTAATTTGCATGTCAATCACTAATTTAGATAAATACAACTGTAACTTTTACAAATGGTACAAATGGGAGACATACATGGCCACTGTTAAAAAATATAATTTAGCAGGTTTGAACGCAAACGTCGAACTTGGAAAGCAAGGTTCTTATATCACGGGCGGTGCAAATGAAATTGGATTTTATGCAAATGGCGGTGCATTGCAAAAATTAAAGATTGCAAATGCAACGGTAGCAAGTGAAGCGGTAACTAAAGCTCAATTAGACGATGTAGCGGCAGATCTTTTACAACATGTCACAGTAGACGTTGACTATGATAGCGGTAGTGCAAACATAGCAACAGTCGGTTCAGGCACTAGAGTTATTAGTGTTACTGTTGATGTTCCAATTGCTTGGACAGCACCAAACAATACAGCAACCTACATAGAAGTAGGTGATTCAGACAACCAATCAAGATATATTAGAGCACAAGATATAGATGTTTTGAAAGCGGCACAATATCACAGCCAATACCAATACGAATATGGTAGTGAGGGAACACTAACATATGATATAACACAAGGTAGTGCAAGTGGAGGTAGTGCAACACTAAGCATTGTGTTAGCAAGTGATAGTGTAAGTGTTACTGACTATGGTTCAATTAACAATGCTCAAAACAGCAACAGTGATCTTGGTAACATTAGTTAATAGGGGTAAAGCATGGTTGATTCAGTAAAGAACTACGGCATAACAGGTGTAAGTGGTAATGTCGAATTAGGTAAGGGTGGCCCTAGAGTAATTAGCAGTAGTGATGATATCTCCCTATTTGCAAATGCTGATACTCTAGCAAGAGCAAACATTGCGGCAGGTACTGATGATGCCCATGCGGTTACCAAACAACAAATGGACAATGCAACAGGTTCCCGTGTACAAAATATCACTGAAACTGTTACATACGATGGTGGTAATCAATTCCTATTCACTGTTCCAGCAAATACCACTATATTGAGTACTATGATAGAAACTACATCTGGTAATTGGACAGATTATAACAGCACTACTAATATAACAGTTGGTGATGCTGTAGACAATTCAAGATTATATGGTGTAGGTTTTGAACCAGACGGTAGTCAGCAAATAGATGAAACTAATCACATATACACAGCAGAAACTGATTTATATGCTTACGTAACACAAGGTGGTGCCAGTGCAGGTACTGCCACAATTAGAGTTATGTTAAGAGGTTCTGAGGTAGACCAAACGTCCCCATAATATGAATCTTAACGAATTGAAAAACAAAGTTGCAAGAACAACTGACCCAAAACCAAAGTTAAGGAAGCCTACTAGAGGACATCAAAGTAAAGGTGGACTAGAAGGTCAACTAGTTGGCGAAGGTGATGTTGTGCAAGGAAACTTTGCACCAACACCACAGCAAAAAGAAATAGCACGTAACGAAATGAAAGATGTGAATCAGGCTATTGCTATGTTGTTGGATAGACTGGAAGAAGCAAAAGAAATCACAAAGTCATTGCCATCGCAAATATCATTTCCAGTTGAATTAGAAGAATTGATCAAAGAATGTCAATTAGGCATTCAAACTATTAATCATATGATCGATGGTGTTCTCAGAGAAGCCGTACAAGTATATATGGTGTACAAAGATGGCTCACCAATATCTAAACATGCAAGTAAAAAAGATGCTGATCAAACAGCGGCCATGTTGTCAGTGCCTGGTTCGTCCAGCAAAATAGAAGTGCGTGGTCCCGTAGATGATCCACAACAAGCAAAGAAAGAAAAAGACAAATTCAATTATGTAGGCCATACTAAAGAAGCAGAAGAGCCTACAGCAGATAAAAGTGCAAGACACAAACTGGATCACAGTTTGAGAGCTCAAGGTCACAAAGTTGAAAAAGACAAAAAGAAAAAATTAAAAAAAGGTGAAGTCAAACACAAAGGCAAACTGTATGATGATTTGATAGCACTAGAAGACAAAAAGAAAACAAAAAAAGATGCCTGTTATCACAAAGTAAAATCTAGATACAAAGTATGGCCCAGTGCCTACGCATCAGGTGCTCTTGTTCAGTGCCGTAAGAAAGGCGCTAAGAACTGGGGCAACAGTTCCAAGAAGTAATAAATACCTGTATGAAAATCACACAAATCCTGTCTGAAACCATAGAAGCATCGCAAGATCTTTCTGCGTTGATGCAGGGTATTGAACACGACCTAGCAAACAGAGACAGAGAGATAGACGAAAACCTACGCAAGTGGTTCAAAGACAAATGGGTGCGTTTTGGTCCTGATGGCAAGATCAGAGGTGATTGTGCCAGAGGTTCAAGTTCAGAAGGCAAGCCTAAGTGTCTACCACAAAGCAAAGCACACGCTCTTGGCAAAAAAGGTCGCAAAACTGCGGCCAGTAGAAAACGCCGACAAGATCCCAAAAAGAATCGCAAAGGCAAGGCCAAGAACGTCAAAACCAAATAGGAGTAATTTATGGATAAGTTAAAATTAATGTATTCAATGGGCAAGGGCTGGCTAATGGCTCGCCTAGGAGAAAGAACATCTTGGGATGGTGGCGTACTGGTAGCAGTATGCGGTGGCTATCTTGTGTTAGGTGGACTCATTGATCTAGTTGCATGGGCCGGTTTATTATACGGTGCTTGGACAATTTGGAAAGCAGAATCAAGCAAATAATTTTACACATTCACTGCACTTCGGTGCAGTGATTCTTCTAACCTAAATTCTCACAATCAAATCAAACGTCATTATAAATATCCCATATAAGGAGAATCATGGCGACTAGAAGTAACAGTTATAAGAGTGTTCATGTTGGTATCAAAAAAGGTACCTCCATTGGTAACAATCCAAAACGCAAAAAGACAATGAACAAAAGCAAGAAACGCTCTTTCAAAAAATATCGCGGACAAGGTAAGTAATGTGTCAGAGCAAATTGAGTTCTTTTCTGATTCCATACATGTAAACGGAGTCGATCCAAAGTTTGGAAATGCAGGTAAAGATTTTCCTATAGACTATCCACAAGATGCACTCAATTTTTTTGCCATAGAGCAAAAATACACTGACAATTGTTGTATACTAACATCAAATCCCAAAGGTAATTATCTCTACAGTATAAAATGGTTTGCATTTAGGACTGGGGCACACATGCCTTGCAAATATTTCTACATACCCCCTAATGTATTAGATGATGTTAAACAAGGCAGATGTAAAGTGGCAATCAATAATGCAACCGAAGGTGCTGACTATGACTTTACTGATACCAACCTACAACTTAAAAAAGTAAACATTAATGGTACTGACTTTTACACATTGTCAGAAGTGTTAGCAAATACATGTAAAGTATATGATTTAGAAATGCAACACTTTATATATCTAACTGCAAACATAAGATTAAAGCCAAAGATTCCTATCACTGTTATCAAATATGATTATATTTTTTATAACATGGTAGACAAAAGTCATGATTATCCTATAGTGTATGACAAAGAATATAAAATATTGTCATTAAACAAGAAGCAGAGACCTCATAGAACAAAATTTATTAACTATCTGATACAAAGTGATCAATTAGTTAACAACTGTATATCCGCCCATTGGCTTGATATTAAAATAGATCCAAAGCACGAACTCGATCCAAAGTTTCATTTTCATGAATACCACAATGATATTGGTAACATAGAAGTATTTTTGGATAGTTATGTAAACTTTGTAACTGATACATGGCTTGAAACCAGCGATCAATATACACACCCTGATGAAGAATTAATTCTAACAGAAAAAATATCCAAGTCTATATTAATGAAACAGCCATTTGTGTTCCTAGGACGTGAAGGTATATTGCAAGAATTACGTAATAGAGGGTTCAAAACATTTATGGAATGGTGGGACGAAAGTTACGACCTTGAAACTGACAGTAGCACACGTACTAAATTAATCATAGACTTGTTTGATGAACTCAATAGTTTTACAAAATCTGATTGGACTGTGATCATAGAAGAAATGGAAGACGTATTGGTCTACAATTATAACCATTTCAAATATCTTGCTAGTAAAGAGAACAAAAATTTTGTCAAACAGATAAATGCTATTTTTGATAAATAGTTTATATGAAACTGTTAGACATCGGCGAAAGCATAACAACTGAAGCAATAGACTTAGATGCATTGCAATCTAGGTTATATGATCTTGAAGCGGCACAAAAACGTGCCAGAGAAATCACTAAAAATATCAAGTATGTTGATCAGCACATGGATATTATCAGAGAACTTGAGAATCTTGCAGAAGAAGTTGGACTAACATTAGATGACTATAATGTACGTCAAGTTTATCAAGCAAAAAACAATTTAGAAAGTGCAATATACGAACTCGAAGAAGCATTTGAAGATGCAATCAGAGATGCACAAAATGCTGTTGACGATGCTGAATATGATATGGAAGAAGGCCGTATTGAAGATACATTTGGTACTAAAACCATAGACAAACATGATAAGCCTCGAAAGAGAAAGAAAAAAGAAGTTGACGAATCACTCAAAGCACTAGCAAGACATGTCAAAGAGGGTGTGCCTCTACCAGACAGTCTTTTCAGATATCAAAGCGAAGCCTACTTTGATACGTTCCGCAAAGCCAAACAATTACGAGAAGCAGGTTCACTTCCTGAGTTAGATTGGGAAAGTGAAGAAATGCTTGGTACCGACATAGGTGAAAGTGTACGGTTGAAAGGTATTGGTCCTGTTTGGTTGGATGTTCCGTATCTGGATGAGAGTGATGATTATGAAATGACTACTTGTGATTATTGTCACGGCAACGAATGGGATCCAGATGGCCCACAAGAGGATGACAATTATGATGACTGTCCAAAATGTGGTGGCACAGGTGAAATTCCCAAGGACGACTTAGGCGGAAGTTTAACTTCAGAAGGAATCAACGAAGACTACGATCCAAAATTAATCTCTATGTTAGCAAAGTTTGAAGATGACTGCGACGAAATATATAGATACTATGGCGACACAGACGTAATAACAATTGATGAGTTAATCAAAGCAGGCAAGGCAGAAGAAGCCGCTGATGAAATGGCTACTGCAATGTCAGATCAAGATGGTGGTAGCAGTAAGCATGATTACATTTATGCTTTAGCAAAAGATGCAGTAGACGATTACATGTATGATATGAATGAAGCCAAAGGTGACATTCGAAAAGCATTAGGTGGAGTGGCACTTGCAGGTTTACTTGGTTATGGTGCTATTAAGACAACCAACGACATGGACCAACAAGCATATAGTAAGAGTGTGCAATTACCTCAACTTGAATTGTATTTAGATTATGCTGAACAACAAGGCGATGACAGAATGATCAAGCAATTAAAACAACGTATTGGCAATCATAAAATGCGTCTAAGTTTGGGCAAAGGTGATGTAAGAGACAGCAAAAACAAACCTATAGAAGTTGTTTACGACAAAGAAGGCAAAGCACAGGGACCTGTCAAAGAAGCAGAATACAACGGCAAGGATGTAGAACTAAACAAACCAAAACGTGGCGGTAGTAAGAAATACTATGTGTACGTTAAAAATCCTAAAACAGGCAGAGTTAAAAAGATTTCCTTTGGTGATGTCACAGGACTTAAAACAAAATCTGGCAACAAGAAAAGAGCAAAATCATTTGCCGCTAGACACAACTGTGAAAAGAAAAATGACAAAATGAAAGCCGGTTACTGGGCATGTCGCTTACCACGATACGGCTTAGTAAAAGGTGGACAGTGGTGGTAAAACCTTACACCCAATCTCAAATATCTAAAAATAAATTTGAACGTATATTTCGTGAACACACTAACGAAGACGAATTGGTATGGCACAGAGACAGAAAAAACAGAATCGTTAAAATTATTGAATGCAATGGTTGGAAGTTTCAACAGGACAACAAATTGCCCATAGAGTTACATGAGGGCGATACACTACACATAAAAGCAAACGAATATCACAGAGTAATAAAAGGCTCAGGTAGCCTGGTAGTGGAGATTACAGAACATGGATCTGAGGATAGTTGAAAACAGCGGATTTCATCCAACAGCAACAATAACAAAACCCATGATGGACGAAGAAGTTCTTGCCTGGAGCATGAAGTACTTTGACAAAGACGGTTTTGAAATCAACGAACTTGAACAAGCATACTACCGAGACAATGATATCTTTATTGACGGTATGCATTTATTTCACATTGCCAACCAAACAGACTGGATAGTGGATCGGGAAAATAGTGATTTTGGTTGTGTCGTAGACCACAGCATGATATCAACACGTTGGGCATTTGGTGGTAAAGCCAGAGAACAACTTATTGCACTGAGTTATCGCAAACCAGAACTTAACAAACTGTTAGCAATACGTCCTAAGTGGGGCATAGATTTTAGCCTTGATTACATTTACCCAGGTGGTTGTATGGAACTGTTTCACATAGAAGCAGACTATTGGACATATGACGAAGCATTAGAAGGCAAGTGGAAAGCAGAAGAACTCATCATGAATGCAGATTGGGAAGATCAAGCAGAAACTGTCCTCAAGAAAAAAGATCAGTGGATAGACTTGAATGCTGATGATCAAGCCGATTGGAAAGCACAGTACTTTGGTTGGGATAGAGCATTCGATAACTTCAAGGTATTCTCATAGCACCCTATAAATAGTTGCATGTTTGTAGAACTTGTAGACAACAACATAGATGTAGTTGCTATTCAAAATGATTTGACAAAATTAATAGCAGAACACGATCTATATTATCAAAACCAAATATCTATAACCAGCGTCATGGGAGATGATAATTGGAGTTGCAGTATTGGCAGAGGCAATCTCAAATACAAGGAAAGATTCTACAGCACCATTAATAAATCTCTAGAGGGAACATATATACACAAGTTGGTAGAAAAATACAATCAATTTTACAGATGGCGTATACTAAAACTTCTACCTAAATCTACATACAGTGTGCATGATGATTTTAATGGAGTTGATGACAATTTGCGTTTACATATTCCCATACAAACTAACAACGACTGTTTCCTATGTTCGTTTGCACAAATGCCACAAAGCGGACAACAAGTAAATGTAATACACGAACATTTAGCATTAGGTAATAGTTATGAAGTAAACACCACAGGCTTGCACACTGCTGTAAACTACGGCACCACAGATAGATATCACTTAGTAGGAATACGTTATGAAAATAGGAATAACAGGACACACTAGCGGCATTGGCAAGGCATTATATGACACACTGATTTACAAAGGTCATACATGTATTGGTTTCAGCAGAAGAAACAGTTATGACATTAGTGATCAAGAAGATCGCAATGCTATTTTACACAATGTCAAAAACTGTGATGTGTTTATTAATAATGCTTGGGCAGACTTTTATCAGGTAGATTTATTCCAAGGTGTGTTTGACATGTGGATAAGTGATAAAAGCAAAACAATCATAAACATAAACAGCAGAAGCAAATACGGCATCAGCGGCAATCCAAGTTACAGTGCAACTAAAAAGCAATTGGCTAAAGTTGCATACGATGGCATGTTTAATCCTGACAAACGATGTCGCATTATCAATATCAATCCGGGTTATGTAAAAACAGACATGACTGCAGATAAACATGATACAGTGCCTATGCTGTCTGCCAAAGAATGTGCAGACATGATTTTATGGGCACTTAACCAACCACAACACATTGAAATTGGAGAAATGAGCATGTGGCTCACATCACTTGATCATGATAAATAGTGTATATGAAACAAGTAGTTGTTTATCCAGGACGATTTCAGCCAATGCTACCGCATCATGCGGCAGTGTTCTCAGGCCTACAGACGCAATATCCTAACGCAGATGTTTATATTGCAACATCAGATAAAGTAGACTTTCCAAAGTCTCCATTTAATTTTGCTGAAAAGAAAGCAATCATGTCTGAAATTCACAACATACCGCCGGAGAGAATCCTAAATGTAAAACGTCCTTACAACGGTGACGACTACGCACAATACTTTGATGCTGATTCAACACAACTTATATTGATAGTTGGTGAAAAAGACATGCAGGGCGATCCTCGTTTTGATTTCAATAATGTAGATCCTGAAACTGGCCTCGATATGAAACTGAATGGCAGTGGCCCAAAATGGATGCAAATGATAAATAGTATTAAGGACGGTGAGGCTGTGCCTCTTAAAAGCAGAGGTTACTTAGCAACTGCACCTACAGTAGAGCGTAATGGTGAAGTTGCAAGTGCTAGTGCATTTAGAAATGCTTTTGTACATGCAGTAGACACAGAACACCGCAAAGAAGTCATGAGAAACTATCTTGGCAAATTCGATCAGGGTATATTTGACTTATTACAGAATAAAATATTGGATAATAAAATGAGCGAAGATATTAATAGACTAAAACATTTAGCAGGGTTAGACGAAGCACCAGTTAATTTTGATGACTATCAATCCATAAGTCCAAAAGATGCTAAAGCGGCCGCTGAAAGACCAGCAAAAGCCGCCGCCAGTGATCCTTCTAAAGTAGAATTTTTCCCAGCAGATCCAGAAATGTTCCACAGCACTATTAAGAAAAGTGTTGCTAACAGAATGGGACCAGATGAGGACCCAAATGATCCTGTAGCAAAGAAAGAACATTTTATGATGGAATTGCTTAAAGCACCTGCACTATTGTTAGGTGAAATCAATGCACGTCTTAAAAATGACGATAATGGATTAGCAGTTAGTGATAGACTAAGTGCAGTTATCCAAAAAATTGATGAAGTAGGTTCTGTTATGAGTCTACCTGAAGACGACAAAAAATTTGTTATCCAATTAGTTTCAAACGCTCTTAAAAATATGGACTTGGTAAAAGATCCAAAAGCAGATCAAGAAAAAGCAGATTACGAAAAAGAATTTGAGAGTGTTGACTTATCAGATGTACGCGAAGACTATGGTATAGAAGAAGCAGAAATCAATGAAAGATCCTGGGACTGGAAAAATTACGACAAAGAAGCAGGATACGATGCTAACTTTAGTTTATGGTCACAAGAAGCACAAGCCGAAAGAAGTGCATATGGTGATAAGCCATTTAGTAGTGCAGAAGAAATGCACACTGTATTTGTAGACATGATGAAACGTAATGGCATCAATGTCATGCAACAAAAACAGTTAAGTCAAAAATTAAAGGCTCAACAACGTCAAGCAGAAATTGACAAGTATAGAGACTTTAAGATGAGTAACTTTACAAAAAGAAGATCTGCAATGTCTGAGTTAAAAAAACTTGCTGGCATTGAGATTAATGAATTGGCAGACGAAGAACCAGACATGAGTGAAATCAAATGTCCTAACTGTGATAAAGAACACCCAGTAAGTGCAAAAGCATGTCCTCACTGTGGTACACCAAATCATGTTGCGGAAGGTGCGGTCAGAGATCAAGCACAAGATGATTTTGAAATTCTTGCAAAAATGAAGAACGATGGTGCCAGTGAACAAGACATTGAAGCAAAAGCTCAAGAATTAATGTTTGGTATAGATGTATTACATGCAGTAATGAATGATTGGGAAAGCCCATTTGATGAACCAGAAATGGAAGAAGGCATGGACTCAAGCATGTTACAAGACTTTGATCCAATTGCAGGATTAGAAGACTGCCCACTTTGCAATGACAGTGATGAGGGACCAACAGCATTAAACATACGTGGTGATGCAACATGTAAAGGATGTAATGGCTTTGGTAAATTAGGTGTAGTAGATCATATCAAAGGACTCAGTGGCATGGACAAAGAACGTGCTGTTAAATGGGTTATAAAAAACTTTGATTCACTGAATTTAGATCCAAGCATGTTTGAAAGTTTTGATCCACGTGCAGAACAAAGTCGTGAGGAAGAAGCATACAATGAATTAATGGATGCTTATGGTCAAGGTGGTGAAGAAGCATTAGCACAAGAAATAGGCATGAGCATAGAAGAACTTGATCAAGAAATGAGCGAGTATGCTAGAGATCATAGTTTGCACATGGACGATGACAGAGATGAAGTTATCCAAGGATACATCGAACAATTAGTTGATAATGCAGATTGGAAAGACCACGGTGAATATGATTATGAACCAGAAGATGCTGAGATGGAAGAAGCAATCGACGGTACAGTAGACAAAGCCATCGAAGAAGCAATGCTTGAACTTAGAAAATTGGCAGGTATATAATGAACGAAATAGATAGATTACAGCAACTAGCAGGTATTGTAAACGAAAAAGATGCCGGTGACAACAACAATGTTAAAATGGCAGTTGGCCACGTTGATAACGAAAGAGACATGCTTCGCAGAGAGTTATTCCAAATGGGTACTTACTGTGTTGAACTGTTCAAGATGCTAGATGAATTACCTGATTCAGATTTTCCACATTGGTGGCAAGCAAAAATTGTCAAAGCAGGAACATATCTCAGTGGTGCAAAACACTATTTAGAAAACTCACTAGCAGTACCTCCTGGTGATGATATGACTCAAGATGGCACTGGTCCTAGTGATATTGAAGTTTCAGATCCAGATTATGATGATGACAACGACCCAAGTGGCGTTAGTTAAATTTATTCTCAACCGTAGATAGTATCAAATCTAAAATACAATATTGACCCAACATACTTGGGTGCCCACCATCTGGAAAAATATAAGGTTTTATAAATGGATCTTCAACAGTATCTTGGTAAAACTTTTGTTGTTCATCCATATCATTTAATATTTCAAGATCCCAACTATCATCTACATCTATGTCAGAAGACAACTTCCAATACCCAAAATCTTGTTCTGCGTTCTTTATAAAATAGTCATGTTGATGATGTGTTTTAATTAATGTAGCAATAACATCAGATGATGCCAAATGTATAGGAGACTTGGGATTTTGTTTTTTCCATATATTAAAAGTACTTTTATCAAATTTTCCTTGTCCTCCTATCAATATAACTTTTTGTTTGTTTTTCCTTGCCCAACTGGATATTCTATCTAAACTACTTATATTGATATTTTTTATATACTTCTCCAAAGATTTCTTATCATGCACAGGAGCAGACTGAATGTTGCTACCTCTAAATATATTAGAATAAAAAACTACTGAGTAGCCTTCCTTGATACCACAATCCCATTCATGAATACCATTAGACCAATTGAGTCTCTTTTCTATACCACCATTTAATTTTGTGACCTCTATGCTGTCAACTGTCACTTCCCAAGATTGTGCAGGCCAACAAAAATTCTTTACATCATGCCCTAAATGCTTAAGATATATTTCGTAAATGCTGTGAGCTTGTGTTATGTTTAATTCATGTTGTTGAAAATTTATTGCTGAATGTTTATTTAGATCCGCTAATTGTCTACTGTTAATATGCGGTGGTACTTTCTTGTTTGCTTTTGGTCCTAAATTCCAAGTCCAAAACCAACTATCACCAAAAAAGTTAAAATTAGACATGTGTATTTTTAACTAGCTCATCTGCATATTCAGGCCAAAATTTTCCTGCACGTGGTCCGCCATTTGCTTTCCCGTCTGACTCGCCTGGTATCTTAATCCACAAAAAAGCATCACACAGTGGTTCGCCAGTATTAGTTGTTGGTGTTTCTCCTAATGCTCTACCTGGAGGATTACACCATTCATTACCATATGGCCCGTTACCATTTCTACTAGTATCAATAACAAAATGTTTAACATTAGAATATTCAGCAACACGTTTTGCCCATTTCATACTTTCTTCGGTAGTTCTGAAATTGCTAACATTTACACTAAAGCCTCTAACACCATCTACTGTAACTGCGTTTAACATTTTTCCTGCTTCTTCCGGACTTAGCCAATTACTATGTCCAATATCAACATATATTTTTGCAGAACAATTTTGTGTAAATTTTTTAAGTCCTTGCTTCAATAAACCATGACGCCAATGCATTGATTCTTCATCCATCAAAGTAGAGTGAGGTAGTGCATCTGGTTCGAAAATTAAAATAAGTTCTCTGTTACCAATTTGCTTAGAGATCTCTTCGCAAAAATTTAGATAATCTTCTGTGTATTTTGCTCCACCTTTACTGTGATGGCCCATATCTCTATCTGGTATATTGTATATCACCATAATAGGCAAATAAGGGTCTGTGCGTTTGAAAAAACGTTTAAGTCGTTTGTCTAAATTACACGTACCTCTACCATTACGTTCGCCAAACCAAAACGAAACAGGTTGGTCAAAAATTTTACTTACTGAGGGATATTTTAATTTGTGATCTTTAACTCTATCAAAGTCATTGATATAGAAAGGGTAATCCATTTATCAGGCCATTTGCTTTTGCTGTTTGATTAGTTTTTTAACAATCTTATCTCTTTTCTTGATAGCACGTTGTAATTTGAATTCACTTGCGTATTCCAAATACACTCTACCTTCGAGATGATCATACTCATGTAAAAAACATCTAGCATCTATACCTGATAGTTCCTCTTCTATAAACTCTTTATCTGCGTTTTGATATTTAACTTTGATCATTGCAGGTCGTGTGAGAATCATAAACAGCAAAGGAAAAGTTAAACAACCTTCTTCCATACCAACTGTTTCATTTGATACACCTACTATTTCAGGATTGTACACACCTATCTCGCCATGTACACTGTGATGCATTACAAACATTCTGTAGTTTTCACCAACCTGATTGGCACTGAGGCCAACACCAAATCTTTCTCCCATTAATGTAAGCATGTCTTGTTCGAAAGACTTTACATCATCTAGTTCAAAAGGATCTGTTGTGCAACGAGTTGATATTGCTGGGTGGTTGGGTTCTACTAATTTTAACATACTAGTATTTATGCAGTATGTTTGCAGTTTCCTCTAAATTTGAAGCCTGGGCAACTACATTTGCCATCATCAATGTAGTACACTTTGCCATTACTGCCTTGCACAGTAATTACTCCTGCAGGTAATTCTTCTGCACGTTCGCCAATCTTAACAAACTTGCGACGAGACTTGCTGAAGCCTTTGAGAGGATTCTTGAACACAGTGTCGTTGTGTTGCACAAGGTGGCCTGCACCATTTACATGATAAATGCCATTTGCAACAGGGTACTTACCCCATTCAGTTACTTCTTGTAGTATCTCAATCATCAGCAGTCTCTATAACAACTTTTGCACGTTCAACTAATACAGGGTCAGCATCAACTAACAAATTAAGTATTCTCAACTTTTCCTGTTTGTATACTTTCCAAAAACCTGGATCGTTTTTGTAAATGTCCAATGAGTTATCAATTAGGTCAGCAATCTTGATTGTTTGTGCATCTGCCGGACCTTTAGAATAGTGTTCAGCGTCTATTGCTTTCCTAGTAGCACGATTGCCATCTTCTGGCTTACTGATATCTGTTAACCAGTAAACAAGGTTAGCAACAACATCACCAAACTCTTGCTCAATGTCATTGATGGTTACATCTGTGTCTTCTACAACATCATGCAAGTAGGCCGCCGCTAACATCTCTGGCGTGTGCTTTACAGTTGCAACAATCTTGGAAACAGCCACAGGGTGAATAATGTAAGGAGCACCGGAGTACTTCCTTTCTTGACCTTCATGAGCCTTGGTAGCAAACTCTAATGCTCTCTGTGGCATATCCCAATTTAACATCAATGCATCGTGCATTAGTCTAGCCTTGACCCTTCGTAAAGTTTAACTTCAGGCAAGTACTTCTCTACTGTTTCAACGTATGCTTCAGTGCCTGCCATCTTGGCACCCATGTCCTGAGTGTTATGACCTGAAGGGTTCCACAACTTGTAACCACCATCATAACTTTTGTTAAAGCCTTGGGCAATAAAACTTTTACCCAACTTGGTGTTACCTTTTACGAATACTGTAACCCATGAGAAGCCACAGTTGAATGGATGCTCTCCATTCTTTTGAATATAATCGTTTGTGGCAATCTGTGCATTGCGAACTGCCAACTGATGAATTTCTGGTGTCAACATAATTAAGCCTCCAACTTAGCAAGACGCTC
>Ga0075475_10000011_pt1 | contig 54493 bp, 50 predicted proteins | sample DEB08_DNA_10_FD_76342 | JGI IMG/M metagenome (GOLD analysis project Ga0075475, IMG submission 76342) | Aqueous microbial communities from the Delaware River and Bay under freshwater to marine salinity gradient to study organic matter... | ecosystem: Environmental > Aquatic > Marine > Coastal ... | reverse complement strand
CGTACACAAATCAATTACAACAGCTTGTTTCGTATAAGCCTTTGCCCTTAGCATACTTTCAAATGTTATGGGCTGGGCATAAAACAAGTCGGAAGATTCCGTTACCTTTACAGGGTTAATAATGTGAGTTAAACGCAGCAATGAGTATAAAATTAGTTCTACCTTGTTATATATAGCAATGATACGAAGAACTTCTATAAAGATTTATTGCTACTCCAAATCATTATAAAATCTATTTCGTCCGATGCTTGAATATATGAAAAGAGCTGCTGGCTATTTCAACTTGCTAATTCTAATGGCCAAGCGAGACGTTTCTATTAAATACTCACAATCTTATTTTGGAATTGCATGGATAGTATTACAGCCAATTACTGGCATGTTGATTTTTACCTTAATTTTTACTCAAGCATTTTTAATCAATACCGATGAAATTGGTATGCCGTATTATCTTTTTTGTTTTTCCGGATATATCTGTTGGATTCTGTTCAGTAATATAATTAGTGGCGCAGGCAACAGCTTAATCCAAGAGGAAAACTTGATTAAAAAGGTATACTTCCCCCGCATATTGGTACCTGCTTCAAAATCTTTAAACTATATCATAGATTTTTTGATGGGCGTAGTTATTCTACTTTTAATTGGAATCTTTTACGATATTTCCATTTTATATCGAATATGGTTGACAATGCCCGCTGTTATCCTTGTTCTTTTAAACAGTGCCATGATTGCTATTTGGTTAAGTGCTTTGACCATACGATATCGCGATTTTAACCATGTTATACCGTACATAATCAATTTTGGCATATGGATAACTCCAGTGTTCATTCCATTAAATTTCTTTCCAAAAAAGATTCGTTACATAGTTGAGTTAAACCCGATGACCTATGCAATCGAGCTGTTTAGAAGCATTTGTTTTGGTATCCCAATTCCAACTATGACTACAACTTTCGTGCTTGCTCAAATAATTGTATTGGTCTTGTTATTTTTTGGTCTGCGCTATTTCATTAAAATTGATAAATTATTGTCTGATTACTTGTAATGAAGAAATTTTTTGAACAGAGCTACAAAGACAAGCAGGATAACTTAGAACAATTTGGTTATGCTAGATTCGATTGTCTAAATTCTTCGGATATTGCTAAATTGTCTTCAGCGTATAATAATCATACTAAAGCTAGTCATCAAGGTTTTCATCCTACGATGTTCCATGAAGATGAACAATACCGTCGCACCTTAAATGAAACTATCACAAACATACTAAAACCCCGGCTTGAAGGAGTTATAAGTGATCAATACACTATACTTTATGGCAACTATATGGTTAAAGAGCCTGGAGCCAGTAGTGCAATGAAAATTCACCAAGATTGGACTTATGTGGATGAACAAAAGTATAGGTCCTACGCTATTTGGATTCCATTAGTTGATTTAACAGATAAGAATGGTGTTTTTACGGTTATCCCTGGCTCTCATCAGTTGACCACCAATAAAAGAGGTCCTGGAGTCTACTGCCCATTCTTTGAGCATACAGATTTCATCAACGACCACTTGAGTGTACCGATATACTTAAGCGCTGGTGAAGCCGTATGCTGGGATCATCGTTTAGCGCATAGTTCTCCCGCTAATTTTTCTGGCCAGTCAAGAATTGCGATAACGGTTATAATGGTCCCTAAGAATGTCGAAATCTATCATTATTATAAAAGCGATGATGCTTCACAACTTGAAACTTACGCTATAACAGCGGACTTTTTTATGGGCTATAAGATTGGAGAACGGCCCGATTTAAATCCGATAAAGTGTGAAAAATATACCCATCAAGCGCTGACTCGTAATGAATTGCAGACTATAGTAAACAAGGGCTCATGAGTAGGGAAAAAAAGCTTTTTAAAAACGAAGAGTTATCAAAACTGTTTAATAATCAGGGATTTATAAAGTATAAGATTTGCGAGGAAGAAGACCTTGATAAACTTAAAGCATACTTCTATAAACATGAAAAGGAATACACGAATTCAGATTTTCATGCCAGTATGAATAATACGGATTTAGAAGCCAAAAAAAGAATATACAATTACTTAAATGATTGGGGAAACTCAAAATGCAACAACCTCCTTATAGATTACAGCGCGCTATTTGCGAATTACATCTTCAAAAGAGCGAACAGCTCCTATAAGGTAGGCATCCATCAAGACTGGAGCTACATAGATGAGGGGGCTTTCACTTCAATAAACGTTTGGTTACCCTTAATTGAAACAAGTGAAAAAAACGGGGGCTTATATGTTTTACCGAAATCACATTTACTTCCCGAACAGCCCCGTTTCACGCCCTTTGAGGATCCATTTAGCGAGGTACATGACTTGATAAAAAGTAATTCTACATGTATTCAAACATCACCAGGGGAAGCAATTTTATACCATTCAAAACTTATTCATTTCAGCAATGAAAACTCAAGCGATCAGGACCGGTTGGCTTGTGCTTTTCTGATGACACCAAACCAAAGTTCTCCAATTCATTATTTTAAGAAAAATCAAGTAATGCTTAAATTTGATGTTAAACCAGAATTCTTTTTAAGTTTTCCTAACTATGAAGGTTTGCAAAGCTATCCACACACCATAGTAGAGAACTCACCCAAACTGTCTAAAATGCAATTAGAAGCATTCATCAAACAACTCTAAGCTTATGAGAAATATATTTAACGACCCAACTATAGAAAAAGAGTTTAATCGAAAAGGTTTTGTTATTCTCGATATGTTTACCAAGGAAGAATTCCAACAGTTAAAGGCTTTATATGATGAAATTAAAGGCGTAGATGGCACGGTAGACACAAACAAAAACACATATGAATTAAGTTTTTTTGAGAAAGATATCGAACGTAAAAAATACAAGTCAGATAAGGTGTATGCCTTTTTGAAACCATATATCGATAGCGCTCTTGATGATTACAACCCGATAATGATCAATTTATTCAGCAAGGAAAAAGGGAAAGGAGAAGTGCCTATTCACCAAAACTGGACATTCGTAGATGAGGATAGGTATTCCTCTGTGTCCTTTTGGGCGCCCCTTCAAGATGTAAATAGGGAAAATGGCACCTTAGAAGTAGTGCCGGGAAGTCATAAAACCATTTCAAAATTTAGAGGACCATCCATTCCGTGGGTGTTTGATGAGTTAAATGACAAATTAGTTGATGAGTATATGGTTCCCTTAAACTTAAAGGAAGGACAAATTGCAATTCTCGATGATGGAATCATTCATTATTCAAGTATTAATAAAACAGAAGCACCACGAAAAGCAATACAAGCCATTATGAAACCATCGAATGCTGAACTCATTCACTGTTTCAAGTTAAAAGAATCTCCAGCGGATGAAATCAAAGTCATGGAAGTCCCTGACGACTATTTTCTTGACTTTGACATGTGGTCAGAACCGAAAATTGTCAATCCGCCTAAATCCATTGCCTACACCGCGAATAAGATCGATGAACTCACCCTGCTGAAACAATGTCATTTGAATTTAAGTGTTTGAAAATGTTTTTAGGATACAGACTTAAAAAAGCGCTTAAAAAATCTGAAACTTACCTAAGCCGTCAAGTGCTAAAGGGAGAATATGGTTTATCGAGCATAAGGGAAGACAATGAGCCCACATTTTCTAATAACAAGGGGCACTTATTTAGTGTTTTCTTCATTCAACAAGCATTGGGTTCTTCAATGCCAGAAATTATTCGAAGCATTTTAGTAACGAGAATACTTTCCGAAAAACACAATGAAATGTGGGGATACTCCCCAAGATCGCATCACAAAGGAAACGATGACAACCCATTTATTGTAGATTCCGACGATACTGCTTTCGTTATTCGCGCATTACGCGGTTTCGACATCTACCATTCGCCAAAAATTTTCTTGGAGTATCTCCACCAAATTGTGATTAATGGTAAGGAATATCCGTTATTTACAACTTTTAAAAGTTCTAAAGCCCATCGTTTAGCTGATTATTCCAATCATGTGAATAACTTTGAAATTCACGCAGAAGTCAATGCAAATATTTATCATTGTTTGCTAGAAACAGACTACGAAAAGTACATCTCTGAAGATTTTGTAGCCACTAGTCAACACGAAGATGGGAGCTGGCCGAGTTTTTTCTATCCAAATCCATTATTTTCCAGCTACCACTTTGTGCATCTGTTAGTTAAATTGGGCGAAAATCAAGAAACGTTGGAAAAAGGCTTTAAATTTGTTCAAGAGTATCTCGAAAAAAAACAAGACAAGCTTGATAGTTTAAGTCTTGCATTGGGCCTAAATATTTTAATGCTGTCCAAGCATCAAACGACTCAATCGACACTCAAGCCGCTCGTATTAAACGCTCTAGAAAAACAAGAAAGAGACGGAAGCTGGCGTTCAAATGAAATCATTTGGGAATTCGTTGATCAGGAGGAATTAAAATGGCAAGCGAAGGATAAAAATAGAATTATCACGACCTCCTTAATGCTCAAAGCCCTTAAAACTTACCTAAATTGACTTTATGCGTGCAGTTCTTTCCAACGAAAAATTAAATCAAGTTTTCTTTGAAAAAGGCTACATCCAAATAGAGCAGTTCCTTGCTGAGGATGAAGTAAATCACTTGCGAAAAGTATACGAGAATAACTACCAAGATAATTTTGATGGTTTCCATGCTTGTATGCATAGTCTAGATGTTGAATACAGACGAACCGTTCATCAAGAGATTTCAAAAGTCTTCATCCAACATTCAAAAAGTCTCTTAAAAGATTATAAGCCAATTGTGGGCAACTTTACCGTAAAGGAGTCAGGAGAGAATAGTTTCTTTGATTTTCATTTAGATTGGAATATGCTAGATGAATCTTCGGCACGATCAATTACTATATGGGTTGCTCTTGAAGATACGAATGCCAATAATGGAAATCTATGGATTTTAGAGGGTAGCACCCACATGGGGCCAACCTGGCGTTGTAGTCCAGGTCTTCATTTATTCGCAGAAAACACGAATTCATTTCTGAATTTTAAAGGTAAAAGGAAGGTTCTGCCAATGAAAAAAGGAGATGCGCTTATTTATGACCACAAACTTTTTCACGGTTCGCCAGCTAATTTAAGTGACTCTCCGCGCCTTGCCATCAATCTAGCTATGATTCCCGCGGAACTTACCTCTATTCACTATCACCTTGCCGATAATGTGATTAACGGACACGCCGTGGATGATGATTTTTATTGTCGTTGCTTAACTCATCACCCCATGGATATGAGTGAATATCCTATAGTTTCGTCAACACCCATTTCCTCCGATCCGATTTTGCAAGATCAAGTGAACGCACTAATTACGAACTATGTCTAAATACGCCATAGAAATAAGCAATCTTGAGAAAACCTATAGCTTGGACCCTCGGTTTAAGCTATCGTTTTTGGAAAAACTTAGTGATACCCTCAAAGGGAAAAAAGAAGATAAAATTCAAATTAATGCCCTTAAAAACATCAACCTACAAGTAGAAAAAGGAGAAGTATTAGGGATCATTGGAGATAATGGATCCGGAAAAAGTACATTATTAAAGATTATTAGTGGTATCACCCAGCCTTCTAAAGGTAGCATAAAGGTGAATGGCCGAGTAGCATCCATTTTAGAAATTGGCACTGGCTTCCACCCAGAGCTTACAGGAAAAGAGAATATTTATTTTGGAGGTAGCTTATTGGGTTTGAGCAAGGAAGAAATCGATAAGGTATATGACGATATTGTGGATTTTAGCGAGCTAAACGACTTCATAGATATACAGATAAAATTCTATTCTTCCGGTATGTTTATGAGGCTGGCATTCGCCGTCATTTCTCACATGAATGCTGATATATTTCTTTTAGATGAGGTTTTCTCCGTAGGAGATTCAAGATTTCGATTAAAGTCTCAAAAAAAAATAATCGATTTAAAAAATGAGGGAAAGACGATTTTGTTTGTTAGCCATAATTTAACCAGTGTTAAATGGTTGTGCGACACCTTTATTCATCTTGAAAATGGCCAGATAAAAACCTTGGGTAAAGATATTAATGTAATAACCAATTATTTGCACGGCGAACACTGGGAAACGACAAAGAAGAATTCTTCAGAATTAGCTAGCGAACAAGCCGATAACAGAACACTCAAGAAGGCTGACTCCGCTATAGCATACTCAAAAAATAACGAAGGAGGGAAACTGGTTTCGTTAATTAATGACAGCAGCAACCCTACACTAGCCTCACCCATTACCATATCCTGTTATACTTCTAAAGACCATTTGCACTGGGGTATAGAAGACACAATTTATATCAGTTGTGAATACGAAACCAAAGGGGACCTTGAGATTTTTCCTAGTTTTAACTTGTTAGACAGCCAACTACACAATTTCATTGGAATAAACCCTTTTTACAATACTAACGATAGTGTAGATCTAAGTCAAATTCACCAAAACAAAGTGGGGCTTGTTTGTAAGATTCCACCTTATTTCTTAAATAATGGATCCTTCTATATATCGTTTATTCTTTCTGATCAAGAATCGAAACATGTATACACTTACGATAATATTATCCAGTTTAAAGTGCTATATCAAAAAGATTTAAAGTTAAGTAAAAACTACAACGGGCGATACAGTGGTGCGCTTATGCCTAAATTAGAATGGGAGCTGCTACCTTAAAATTATCATGACCAGATAGCGAGATTCTCTTCGCCTCGAATGTATCCCATAAACCCCCCAATGGTAATTCTTGCCCTGTCCATTGGGCTTTCCACCCTATGCCAAATCTCTCCTGCGGCAAATATGATTAAATCTCCCTCATCAAGTTTTAATTTGACACGTGGCATCTCTTTTCCATGGTATACTTCTCCATTTGCATGAATGACATTGTCAGTGCCTTCGGGCTCCTGCCCCTCAATCCAATTCAAATTATATAGTGTAAGTTCTCCCCCTTCTAAATTGTTCTGAACAACCATGAAATAGCTTAATTGGTTAAAGGTTTCGACCTTAGACTTCAAATCTGCATACAGGGTCGGAAGCATTTTTTCAAACATATTGCCACAATGAATAGTTATGCCATCTTTATTTGGCTCAAAAACCCTAACAGTAAATGGAATATATGATCCTAGGCTGTCTTTCCCCTGCAATACTTTTATGTTTACGCCAGGCTCAACACGCTGTAACACGTCTTTAACTTTTGTCTCGATTTCGACACCTAGAAATTCGGAAAAACGTTTGCGTTCCCCTTCCCATCTTTTAAATTGTTCTATTATTGGATGCTCTTCATTAGATGATTTATCTGCTTGCCAATAAGCTACTGGATATGTAAATCCCGTTTGGACTCTTTCGAATTGATCGATATTATTTTCAACCCTCTCCTTTATTATCTTTGTTTCATTGCTGTTTAGGAAATTTTTGATAATTACGCCATCAATTTTTCTGTTTTGAATGTCTTTTATATGATATTCAAATTCGCTCAATTCGTTAATATCTACGAATTTCAGATTAAACAAATTGTCTTCCATACTAGCTCTTTAAAATTGAAAATAGAAACTTTTTTAATTTACCTCTTTTGCTTTCATTTACTCTAAATCCAAACTCTTTTTCTAAAAAAGATTCTATTTCCTCTTTAGAAACACTTGGACTTTCGTAAGGAATTTGTTCAACTAAAACAGATGCTTCTTTTATTAAATCTGGATTATTCGCCGAGTCATTGGTTAAAAAGAAATTCTTGGGTGGCTCGTACACATCTATTGTGGAAGGTGCCAAAGGAGGATTGGCAAAATAAAGATAAAATTTAGCCGCTTTAGGCTTCATGTTTAAAACAGCTGCAACCCTGGTATCCGGACTCTTATTTACACGTGAACCATGAACAATTGCATGATCCCACATAATGGCATCTCCCTTCTTCAAATAAATATCCGATAAATACTTCTGTAAATCTTCCTGGGTAAAATTGTGAAATGCATCAGGAATAGCAGCTCCTCTGATATAATCGAATATGCGATTACTTCCCTTTATAAGACATACCGCACCATTGTTCTCGTTTATATCCAATAATGGGCACCATATATTCACAGTTCTAAAATTAGTTTCATCGACATGACTCCAGTCACCATGTAAATACATAGCACTATCGGGTTTAGGTAACTTCACACCAAATACCCCAAAAACTGGTTCATAGTCTACTAGATATTTTTCTGCTTCAGGTAAAAAGATTTCTTGAACTGCATTATTAATTTTAAACTTCAGTTCTTTTTTATCACTCCATTGGCTAATATAAAAGGCCCTATCCTCTACTACAGTTTCCGTTTCTTTATAGACACCTCGGAGGTAATCTACTTTATCTTCGCTTATAAAATTTTTAACTATTACGTACCCAAACTTCTCGAAATGCTCTTGCATTTCATCCTTTTTAAAAGTTCTATTAAACTGTTTGTGCTGCATATTTCCTGATGTTTTCCCCAAAACTGTGTTTCAACAAAAAATTGTCATCTACTCTCATCTTGGTAATTTTATTAATATCCATATAATAGTGCAATAAATCCGCTTCATCAGGAATTAAAACAGTCCCCACAGAAGCTCTTGTGGTGTCAGACGAATTATTGCTACTCGCGTGAACCAAGCGGTGGTCAAAAAACAATATATCGCCAGCCTTCATTTTAATATTAAGCAATGTTTCTGTATTCTTAAGCTCTACTGGGTCAAAACTTTGAGGAATATCTGTACCTCTTACTTGGGTATATTTTAAATGACTCTTTGGAAGAACGCCCAATGCCCCGTTATGCTCATCTACATCAACCAGAGGACCCCATATATTAAGTCCAACAAATTTTTCTTCATCAACAAGCGTCCAATCTTGATGCACATGAGAAAATGACTCGTCCTTGGATTTTTTTATCATAAAATAAGAAAAAATATCCCTATATGACACCAATAATTCCCTTAACCGGTTTGACAACTTCAACTTCAGCTCGTTGTGAATCGCAGACTTCTGCTTTTTGTCCTCTAGCCATTGAGTCGTAAAAAACGACCGCCCATCCCATTGTTCGACACCCTCAAATACTTTCCTTAATTCGCTTAGCCTATTATCATCAAAAAATTCTTGAATCAGTACATAACCTTCACTTTTAAGTTGTGTATCTAAATCATCATCTTTAAATATTTTTCTCATACTTCAACTAGACTTAATCCAAGACGTAATTCGTTCGTCAAAAGGCAATGTGTCAGGCTCCAGAGAGGCATGAAAATTTCCTCTTTCATCTATTAAGAACTTGTGAAAATTCCAACTTACCTGACGATCTTCCTCTCCATTTTCACTTTTAAAAGTAAGCCATTTATACAGCGGATGAATTGGCTCTTGGACAACTCCTACTTTTTGCATAAGCGGAAAAGAAACATTAAAATTCTTTTGACAATACCCTATAAGCTCATCATTACTTAATGGTTCCTGTCCTCCAAAATCATTCGAAGGAAAAGCAATCAACTCAAAGTTGTCCGAAGCAAATTGCTCATACAATCGCTGCAAGTCCTGATATTGGGGTGTTAATCCACAAGCACTAGCGGTATTAACAATTAACACTTTTTTCCCTTTAAGTAAGGAAAAATCAAACTTTTCACCATCAATTCTAGTCGCTACAAAATTGTAAATAGTGTTTTTATTATCCTCACCTATCTGCTCAGGTGGAGTCTTTTTAAAAAGTTTGAATAATTTCTCGAACATAAGCCTAAATTAAACAAGAATTGCTTTATTGTGTAACTTTACAATAATTGTAAAATTACAACTTTTTTGTTTTGATTAAGAATAGTTCACCGCTAAGACGAGGCCTTCTTCTTGCATTGATTGCCTTCGTTTTTCTATCTCCTTTTGGACTATTTGACGGTTTTTATTATCAATCTCAAAGTGACACCGTATTTCCGACTTATTTACTTGGGTTTTACAACAATGGAACCGACTTGTTTCCCTTAGCTTTCGGATGTTTCACCCTATTGTCAAAAGCCTTAAACTATGGCTATCATACGCTGGGGATAGTGCATGTCTATGACCTGTTTCAGCTATTTGCAGTTGTTTTATGTTCATTCTATTGGGCACTCATCGCCTATGATTCCATTAAAGGAAGTTTAAAAGCAAAAGCGGCCTACATAACACTTATAATCATACTTCTCTTTGGATTTGTTTCTACTTTAGAATTTACTAAAACGTCATTGATATTGGGGGTAACAGGCCTGCATTTGTGGTTTAACAAGAATTCTATCATTCCTCTCACTATCGGAATCCTGCTTTTTTTGCTGGCCTTATTCGTTCGTGCAGAGGGTGGAACGCTTGCGCTAGCCGTTTACCTTGGCTATCTCCTTGCCTCCAAAAAGTGGCGCATCTTAGAACCAACGATACGATATAGAAGCTTTTTCGTTTTTTTACTCGTTCTAGGAATTGGGATTTTGCTCAACCTTGAAACTTCTCCTTCCAATACCTACTATTTGAATAACAGACCTTACGAAAATGCCTTAGCAGATTTCAATATGAGTAGCTCAGCACTTTCAAGGCTATCGACTAAAGATTCTATTAAAGTATACACGGCGTCTAAGTTTTTTTTCGCAGACACTTCGAAATTGAATCCAAGCTATTTCGCCAGTATTGACGGAATCAAGGGAATAGATAAAAAACCAGTAAGCTTAATCAAACATTTTTTATCTTTTGATTGGTTCAAGAATTACCGAAACAGCTTGATGAAATTTACTGAAACATGGAGTTTGTTTGCCTTGGTTCTGGGGGTTTCTCTACTCAGCTATTTGAAGCGAGCATGGTTCTTTACTTTAATTGCTTTGGCTCAAACCACCGTCATTATTATTCTTTCTTTAGCGCTAAAAGCAGAGTTTCACGTCATCACCTCATACATTTCTCTGACTTTAATCTTAACACTGATAGCAGCGGTCAACAAGAAAACTAAAGAAAGCCCACTACAAATCCCTGTGCTTCTATTTACGCTGTTTGCCGCCTTTGCGTATCTTGGATTTTCCTTGAATTTAACCAAAACATATGCAAACAAGCACCTCTACTATGAAGCAGTATTAAAAGATATTCAAAAAGCTTCCGACTCAAAAACAATTATGCTCAATGTATCTGTATGGGATGAATTTCACTACAAGTTGTTTAGCCCATATCAACCAAGCAATCATCAAGAAATATTCGTTTTGGATGGAGGAATCCTCCACCTGGGTGAAGAACATGAACGCATATTAATTGAGCGTACTCAAAAATCCAATTTTATTGATCAGGTTGAGCAGCTTTTTCATAGAGAAAACTTGATTGTATACTCCAGCGAAGAAAGACTAAAGATTATCTTAAACTACATTAATTTGATCTATGATTCGAACTATACCTTTGAAAAAATCAATTCGTTCCCTAGCCCACATATCTCTTCAGATAAACTAGTACACACCTTCAAAATATTGGGAGCAAATTAATCGATTTTGTATACCCGAAAAATATCGCTGCTATAACTTAGCTCAAATTGATTATCAAGATAAGACAAAGTGGCACTATTTAAATAGGCCACTTGAGCTTGTTCATCTACAACAAAATAATCAATGCCATTATCCCGAAAAGCCTCTAAAGCCAGACTATTCTGGACCAATTCGTTCAAACTGAGCAATAATTTTTCCGCATCTCCTATCTCATGCGTTGCTACTACATCATAAAAGACCTTTCTCGCAGTTATTCCAGCTAGCACTCGTGCCTTGCTTTTATGAATATATAGTTTAGAATCCATTGGGGTATTCTCTTTAATCCAAGAATAAAACTCCATTTCCTCATTAGAGATAAAGATAGGATAGACACGCTGTTCAATTGAAGTCAGTAAGTCGTTATAGAAAAGTATATTTGTGCGACTTGCTAAAAGTAGGTAAACAGCTGCAACACCAATCACCACAACTCCTCGAATACCTTTTTTTAAGTCGGGAAATATCTGATTTAAACCAACACCCACGATTAATGCCATTGGCAAACTTATCCCTACATACGACTGAATTTGAAAAGGTAAAATTTGATGAGGTATTCTGGTAAGAATAAACTGAACCAAAAGCCAGACAAAGAGAAACTGTACTTCCTTAACTTTCGTTTTTCTCAAAAGAAATATACTAATAACTAAAGGTAAAATGAACCAAAAATAGGTGCTAATGAATTCTAAGATACTCGGACCAGCAAACCAACCTTCCTCTCTGCCCGCTTCACCAATACGCATGTAGATGAATATATAAAACGCAATTACAGGTAAACTAAAAAGCAGTAGGACCAAGAAAGATTTTAATGTAAATGTCCTAGGGGTTTTTTCTTTCCAAAGAAGAAACAAACTGTGCGCCCCCATTACAGCCAAGGCAACTAACATGATATAAATATAGAAGACCCCTAGGCTAAATAAAGATAAGCCCGATAGCATAAGTTGGGTCGTAGTGCCCGATCTCAACCAGCGGATATAAAAGTAAAATGTTACTGTAAAAAACGCTAAGGCAAAAGGAAGATAATACTCCGATAAACCTGCTATAAAATTATTCATTTCAGGGGCCGAACCTTCCCAAGAAAAGATCGAAAAGGCATGTGACAACTCACCCAATCCCGCACTTAAAAACACAAGTAAAATAGTAAAAAGTTGAATCCATCTGTTTTGAATAAGCAAAGCTGTTAGCCTTTCGAAACCTGTGAAGAAAATCACTAAAGCAAAAACTCGAAGTAGAATAAACGATTTAACTATACTTAACCCAGTAAGCCCCGACAATAACACTGTTAGATTGCCAATAATGTTTATAAAATAATGTCCTTCTGGCGCTCTCCCAAATAGGTCTTCAGAAAAAAGAAATCCCTGCTCAGCCTGAACTGGCCCTAAGGCAAAATAATAAAACATCTCATCTGGGTACAAGGAGTAAAGCCCAGAAAAAACCAAATCACTGGTCTCCAAAGAATATCCATAATACACAGGATATAGGAATAAAAAAACTAATGGTATCAGAATTAGATAAAGTCGCACGTCCTTGTTTCAATTATAAATGCCATTTTAAGATATTGTTTTGCAAAGAGATTAATGCACATACTGGCAAAGAAAGGCAATTATTGCTGAAAAGTTTGGAGTTTAAACCAACTTTCACCTTCCGCATGCATTAATTTCAAGGAATCAACAAGCCTCAACTTAGGATGATCTCCAATTAACAAAATAAAGTCAAAATTGTATGCCTGACTATCTTCGACCACGAGGTCTTGATAATGTTCTATAAAACTACTTTCAAAAATCATGATTAGATCGTCGCTATAAATGTTAGCTTTCGATTTAAACAATTCCTTATCAGGAGGCAATGGCAGTATTCCAATCTCTAAAGACTTTGACGAATTATAATTGAGGTAATATTGCAAGGCCTGAAACATTTCAATATTCATCAGCTTATCCCCTACTAATAAAATACTGCAGTTCTCTTCACACATATCTTCCACAAGTGCGGTTGAATGATACAAAGCTTTACCTTCATCAACATAGGCTTGGATCCGCTTCAAGCTAGCCTTTCCCATAGGCAAACTTGCTAGAAAAATCATAGCAAGGAAAACCCGGCCATATTTCGAATTCACTTTGAAGAATTCTGTGCTTAAACCAATTAATAAAATGTATACGGCAAACACACTTACAAAAGCATACCTTCCCGAATGACCCAGTTTATAAAAAATCAGATATTGGCTTAAGAAAACGAAAGTAAAAAAAGCCAAAAGCCAAAGGAGCTTACTATGAAACTGTCTGAGACCAACAACGAAGAATAAGCCAAACCCAAGTAATAACACCAAGAAAAATGGACTTTCAAAGGCATAGAAACTGCCTATCCAATCTGCAAAATATTTCGTGGAAATACTAACTAACTCAGCAATGTCGAAATTTGTAAAAACATAGCGACCTTCTGAGGAGCCTACATCTTTCATAAATAGAAAAAATCCACTAACACATAGTAAGGGTAGTAGCGACAAGGCCAACAACAACTTACGTCTTATTATTAATTGTTCAAAAAACGCCTGGTTACTTCGCCAGTTTAGGTATAAGTCAAAGATTAGAACAGAAGGTAAAAGCAAAATAAAATTTTCCTTCATGACCACTAACAAGGTGGATAAAATAACGATCAAGCTGTATCTTCTCTTTATCCGAGTGCTTTCCAGTAACAAAAGGACAAAAATTAATAAGGCTAGCGATTCAATAGTCGCTAAACGTGTAATTACCTCAACGCTCGACCCAAACAAAACAAAAAAGGAAAAGAAGACACTAACCAGCACGCCAACGCCCATTCTTGTATATAAAAAAGAAACGGCTGTCAACAAGAGCGCATTCAGCACCAATGAAAGTAAGTGCCAGTGAACAAAGTTGTCACCTAGCAATGCTGAAAAGACAAACAAATAAAGGTTTAAGCCCTTACTTATTCTCCCTTTACTCACCCCGAAAATATGATCAGTATAATCAGCTAAAGAGTTTTGTTCAAAATATTCTCTATTGCTCATTATCTCATGATCCTCCATCATATGGAAACCAGAAAACAACAACTCTGTTGTATAGAAAAGCACAAACAACAGACTGAAGAAAACTAAAAATCGAATGATTACATTTCTCATTGCTAGTAACTATTCAAGCGAATAAACTCTTTTTATGGTACGACTCAATTTTTCAGCAATAATCGCATTGGACGTTTCACTAAGATGCATATCCTGAGAATTTATTGTACGAATATCCATAGCTACCTCCAATACATCTTTTGTACTATTATAATACGGGATTTGCAAACGCTCAAAGATACCTTGTACCTTTAAATCTAATGCAATACTTTTTTCTGGATTAAAACTGTTTGGAATGATCAGAAAAATAAGCGTAACATCGTTCTTCTGGCAAAAATCTTGAATGCCACTAATCTTGTTGGCATAGGCTTGCATTACTTGTTCATTCTCCCCACATTGTAGGAAATAGTCGACAAATTCATTATACCCCAGCTTGGGGCTATACCTAAAGAAGAAATAATTTATTAAAAAACTCCGTTCTACTATCCATTGGCAAACGGGATTCAAATCAAAAAGCTCGTTAAGATTAGGATAGGAATTGGTTTGCTCAAAACATATATCATCAATGTCATTAAAAAAGTATTGCCACACTATAATATCTGGAAGAAAAGGTAAATCGTCTAAAATGGCAATTTGTTCTGTAGTTGCTGAACCACTGGACCCTAAGTTATAAGATTGATATTCTTCACCTAAGAGTACGCCGGTCTTATCGCTAAATCGGTGCTCCACGCTTTTAAGACCGTCCCCTTCGGTAAAAGAATCACCAATAAAAAAAATATTATGCTTCCGAGGTGAGTTGGGCGATAAGTCCAAATTATCTCGAAAACCTTCAGCATTCACTGGCCCAGCATAATAGGATCGATACACATGTGAAGCGAGAGAAATCTGTGTGTGATTAGAATGGGGAATAAATGTGAAAACCACTTCAATAAGCACGAAGATAAAAACAAGGCTTTGAGCAAAAAGCATAAGATTGGTTCTAAAAAGCGAATGATTTGTATCCTTCATGACCAAAGAAAGACCAAAGAAGAAAGTTATCATTTGAGCTATAAAAAATATCAACTTGAGGCCTAGAAATATTGCTCCTTTATGAATAGATAGAAACCAGTCAAAGCTCATGCTAAACTCAAGGTTCGCTAACAAAAGCAACACACCCGCTATGCATACCAAAGCATATTTAATATTTGTTGTCATAAGGCTCAAGTTGCATTAAATATGCGTAAATCGCTTTTACTTCTAATTTAGACAGCTGAGAAAAAGGAAACATTGGATTTCGAACCGGGCTATTGTCCTTTTTCACTCCAAACACCAAACAATTATAAAATTCCTCAAAAGAATAATTCCCTATTCCAGAAGCAGATGGTGTGAGGTTGGAAGAATAAATTATCTCTCGTTCCTCATTCGCATGTCGATTACCCCCTTGAAAAAATCCTAAAGAATTTTCTGGATTTGAATAGTCGTTGAACACTGAGTTTTTACTGTGACAATCAAAACAGGAATACTTGGCTGTACTCAGATACATCCCATAACTAACCAAATCTGTGGTGTCTGGCTCAGGTATTCTATTCCTGTTTAATTCCTCTGGCTTGAGCACAAATTTTAGAAGCACTTTTGTTAAAAAAGAATAATTAGGTTTGTCTATGATATTAATCGTAGGGGCAACAAGCGGGTCATCACTACGTAAAAAGCTTATCAAACTTTGTATATCTGCCTCACTGAGCAAAGGATACTTGGGCATATCAAAAGCCAAGGTTCCATCTTTTTTAATTCCCGTTCTAAGTAATATATAGATTTCATCAACTGTCCAGCTGCCTATGCCTGAAATACTATCTTTTGTTATGTTTGAGCTGTAAAAATCACCCAACCGTTCCGGGTTACCATGCATTCTGCCAGATAGCGTACCTTTTTCTGGATTGTAATGACACTGAATACAAACAGTTGTTGCTAACATCTTGCCCTCCTGAACACTCCCTTTTGGCGCATTCTCAACTAAGGACTTGTCGAGTTGCATGTTATACGTAGGAGCTTCTGAAACACTCATGACGAAAAACAGTAAAATAATAACAAGCAAGAACCCGAATATGGCTTTCTTAAACATTACTGATTGTTTCCTCTATTGTCGCACGGACAACTTTATTCTAAATTAATTCTAGCAATTAACAAATCTCAGTGTAAATTTAACGGAATTTCAATTGCTAAGATGGATAGGTGCGGTTTTATATTCGGAGTTCTGTTGATTTTTGCTACATCTTGTGAGAAAACAACACCTTCCGAGAAGTACGAAGCACCCGATTTCCATATTATTAAATCTTCACAAAGCGGGTTAGATTTTAACCCTAAAGGAAAAGCTACAAAACTGAATGATAACTCAATCAAGGAGTTTGGTGTAGGTGTGTCTGTTTGTAACCTTAATAATGATAAGCTCCCTGATCTGATTTTTTCCTCATTTTATGGTGGAGTTGAAGTTTATATGAACCAAAATGATTTTCAATTTAAAAACGTTAGTGCTCAAATGGGCTTGAACCTGCCAGATTGTTTTAATTCATATGGGGTATCAATTGTTGACATTAATCACGATGGTTTTGATGATCTCTATATTAGTAATAACAATGGCTGCGGCTCAAACCGTTTTTATATCAATCAAAAGGGAGAATCATTCAAAGAAATCAGTGAAGAGTTGGGCTTGAATATTCAAGAGGCATCTTATATCTCTGGATTTTTCGACTTTGACAATGATACCGATTTAGACTTATTCATGTTAAACTGGTCAAACTTTGATAGTAACCCTATTGATATTCGGTACTACGGAATTGCTAAAGAAAACAAGGATTCTATGCATTCCAAGTTCTATGAGAACATAAACGGAAAATTTTACGAGGCCACACAGAAATTTGGCTTTGAAGAATATGCTGCCACCAATAATGCAATGATAGCATCAGATATTAATCAAGATGGAAACCTCGATTTATTTATTTCTAATGATTTCGTTTTTCCAGACCAATTATATATAAATAATAATGGGGTTTTCGAGAACAAGGCTTCCTCATATTTTACTAAAACGAGTTTTTTTAGCATGGGTACTGATTGTGCTGACATCAACAATGATTTTTTCCCAGATCTTTTCGTTGCGGATATGCTATCAAAAGGACACTATCGGAAAAAAACCAACACGATGGAGTTTAGTATAGAATTCCACAATCAACTCGAGGAACAAATATTTCCGCAATATCAAAGAAATATGTTGCATCTCAACAATCAAGGCAAAAACTTTCATGACATTGCTTATTTAGCCAATATAGAGGCTACAGAATGGTCATGGAGTCCGCTAATATTCGACTTTAATAACGATGGCCTAAAAGATATTTTCATAACGGCAGGAACAGAGAAAGAGCTAACTAATCTCGATTACATCTCAAATTATGCAAGCTCATCGGGGATATACAACCCAATAGAACAATGGGTACTAGATTGGTCATTGATCCCAGAACACAAGTATCACAATTATCTATTTCAAAATCAGAATGGCCTAGAATTCACTGAAGTAACAAAAAAATCGAAGATTCACGAAACAGAAGGGGCAGAGGGCGCAGCTTATGCTGACCTAAATAACGACGGAACACTGGATGTTGTAGTAGCTAATAAAAATGGAGAACCCACCATCTTAAAAAACAATACCGATACAAGTATAAATAAGTTTATACAAATTAAATTGAAGAGTAAACTCCCTACAATCGGTGCAAAAGTTTGCATTTTTCACAACGGACACCAACAGTACTTGGAGAACATCACACTAAAAGGTTTTCTTTCAATGTCTGAGGAACTCATTCATTTCGGTCTGGCAGGAGATTCCCTAGTTGATAGTATTTTAGTTTTTTGGCCAAGTGGGGGGAAATCCGTTGTTCAATCAGTCAAAGCCAATCAACAGATTACTATTTCTGATGAGTTTAAAGTAAATGAAAATTGGATATCTGTTGAATCTTTATTCCCTCATAAAACGACGAATAATCTTATTTCAGAGGCCAATCTTTTTGAAGAAGTTTTAAGGCATAAAGAAGACCATTATGAGGACTTTTCAATCGACAAAACGCTGTACAGACGGCGTTCTTTATCAGGGCCGGTTATCAAATTTCAAGATTTAAACAATGACGGACTTGAGGATGTTTTTTTCGGTGGCTCGGCATATCAAAATAGTTTCATCTACCTTCAAACGTTAGCAAATAAATTTGAGCTGCTCACTTCAATAGAAAAAGATAAAAATCGAGAGGATATTTCAGTGGATTTTACAGATATCGACAATAACGGCTTCACAGACATTCTCGTTGGCTCATGGAATACTTCCAAATCCGATGAAAAACCTTTTTCTAATTTCAACATATATCTAAACATAAATGGTGTTGGTTTTGAAAAGCTAGATTTCCCTCACAATATATCATCATTTGTGAGCACCATAGCTGTAAACAGTACGGCAAAAAAACCAACAATATTTATTGGTTGTAAATCTAGTAATGAAGACTACGGAATGCTAGTTGACAGTTACATACTTACGATTGAAGGTATTGGGTCGGAAGATTTCAATTATACACTTGACACCATCTACAAGCCTGGTATTATTACTAGTTCTTGTTATCAAGACTTAAACGGTGATGGTAACAACGAGCTGTGTATCACTGGCGAGTTCATGCCGATTAAATTTTATGAATTCGACGATTCGGGTCATAGAAATTCTTTTGAAATCAGTGAATCTCATGGCATGTGGAATTGTATTGAATTAGTTGATCTAAATAATGATGGATTGGTAGATGTACTCGCCGGGAATCAGGGCAAGAACTCTATCTTAGAAGCTTCGCCCAAACGTCCAGTCTCCCTCATGTATAACGATTTTGATAACAATGGGAAGACGGAAACGCTATTATTTCATTACCTAGACGAAATATGTGCCCCTCTAGTCGGTAAAGATATATTCTGTAAACAAATGCCTTCATTTCTCCAAAAATACCCTACCTATGATATTTATGCGCGCAGAACCTCACTTGACATCTTTGAAGACTCTATTTTGCTTAAGTCGGAGATATCAGATGCTACGAACCTAAAGACATCAGTTTTTATAAACAAAGGGAATAAAAATTTTGAGGAAATGCTTGTTCCAGTAGAGTTACAAAAGGGACCGGTTAAGGATATCTTAATTCATGATTTTAATAATGACGGATACTTAGACTTCCTTCCCTTTGGAAATGATAATACTTTCTTCTATACAGAATCTAAGACTGACGCTCTTTTACCCTATTTATATCTTAATAATAGCGGAGAATCTTTCAGTGTAGGTCAACCAGTTATTGACCATGTTTACTTTGTAAATTCTGTCGATATAAGTAATGAGAATATTATAGTTCTAGGTGTCAATAACGACACCGTTAAAACTTACTTTTTAAAGTAATCAGCCTAGCCTCTAACAGTTCTGCAACTTCTTTTCCTTGATTTTCTCCTTGGACGATGGACTCATAATAGTGAATTCCCCCATAATACCTGCTTATAGAAGCTTCTGCTGAAGCATCGGTTATTAAACTGAACTTCCTTTCCTCTAATCCATATGGATCGTTAGTATTGTCGGTATATTCAATTTGGTTACCATAAAAAAAAGCAAGTGTATGCGCTGCTGCATTGGATATCAAGGCATGACCACTGTTGTGTTCTGGGAAAGGGGGTGTTTCAATAAATGGTTTCCAGGTTTTATCGATATACTGATTAATATAAGTTTCAGGTCGAATCAAATTCGTATTATACTTTGAGTACCAGCTAACTTTAAACGCCTCAGCAAGTGCTAAAGAAACCCTTAAGTATACGTCTGCTAATTCTGTAGGTGAACTATTCTTTTGTGTGCCTATGATTTTTACTATATTGATCCAATGTCCTCCAGGCGTAATTTGTCTGACTTTTAACAAATTATGTTCGTCGTTAATGGTAGTTAACGGATTACAATCCCAAAAAAGAGCGAGATCCATAAATGTTTTGCTCAAATTCTTTGTAGTATCATAAATTGCCTTATTGAGCAAGTAAAACTTTGAACCAGGCAGTGTATCGAATGCGATTGGGAAAGGTTCAAAAAATTGTGATGTACTATCGAGAACAAAAGGTTTTAATAAAGCCCAGTTTGGTTCAATAGCGTCATAATAATTTGGAGGGGTAGCTTGGTAACTTGAAGGGGAATCCCCATATTCATACAAAGGCATTTGCTTAATTTCCTTGTAACCATCCTGTCTTGAATAACTAATAACAGCCTCACTTATATGGCGGGAGGCCGCTATTGATGAGGTGTATTTTTCATCATCTTCTATCTCATTGATTAAGACTTTATTCAATGAATCTATATACAGAGAGAGAGAGAGAGTATCATAGATGAACTCCTTTGCTACATAATAGAACGCATTTACCGTCAACGCTCGTGAGTCCATTGTGCGTGTGCTTTGTAAAGCAGAGTATGAAAACCCTTGCAATTGACCATTTAAGGAGGCATAATTGCTTTCACCTAGAATCGCACACTCATATAGACAAATATTACAATAAGCATATATTCTAGATGCGACAGGAGGAGAAAACCCATCTGCTTTTATAGCATTTGTAAGTTGAAAATTCAAGTCATGAATTAAGCCTTCATAAGAAACAGGGTGCTTTTCCTGTTGCTTGCAAGATGAAACCAATAGTATACAAACGATAAAGAATAGTGAAGTCAAATACTGGATCATTCTTTTCATTGAGAAACTTTTTAGGTATTGCTTAAAACTGGTTTTATGGATAAAGCCTTATAATTATGTTAAATTACTATGCACTCTCATATTCGTATTTTTTAAATACAAAAACAAGTAAAACGATGTAAATTATTAACTGCAAAATTAAATTATTTATCAAATAAGTGTAATCTGAACCTATCTGAAGAGGCTCGCTTTTAACCAAACCGTAAAACAACCAGGGTTGACGCCCCATCTCGGATAATAACCAACCAGACTGCGTTGCCATGACAGAAAAGACCCAGGAAAACAAGGCAATCCTATACAAGGATTTACCACTCCGTAACCTGTACACCAGAATAAAACAGAGCGCGCATAAAATAATCCATAAAAAAATCATCAAGTGAAAGCTGTTAAATACTCTATTGTTATCGGGTACATTCTGAGGCTTGAATTCATCAATTCCCCTAACCTTCATTTCTCCTATCAGCACCTGTGAAAATACAGATGGCAGCGGTAATCCGATTATCTTACTATCACCTCCTATCGAGGCTCCTATGATATACACAACTGGTTCCTCAGCGCTGTTTTGACAACCTAGAATCGCCGACATTTTTGCTTCCTGATTTAATGCGATTTCATTAAGCTGAATATGTCCGGTAAGCACTTGAAAGCATAAAGAAAAGAATACAATAGCGACCATCGTAACGAGCATACTTTTCCTTTTAATCTGAGTTTGAGAATTTCGGCTTAATAAAAGTAAAGCAAGCAAAGCAGCTTGCAACAGGGAAGAATTAAAAAAGTGAAAAAAACGACTGACAAAATATTTATCGCCTAGAATGCGAATCCAGTCAACATGGATTTCACTACTATTTAATCCCATACCTAGTGAAATCAGTAAATCCGGTTTTTGCATTATTGAGTTTATCACGAATGACCAAAAACTCAAGGCCAAAGACCCAAAAATCAAAAGCATGACAGTTCCTATTCGCAAATATTTATACTCTCGCTTTTTTAAAAAAAACACATGCCATAAAAAAGTCAGATTAATTAGAATAAAACCAATCAATGAACTCCTACCATAGGGATGATGAAAGAGATCCAGAAGTAAAGACACTTCCCAATATTTTTCCAAACCAAGGTCTAGACACAGGCCAGAAATAACGCTCATAAAAAAAATTAGATAGAATAGACTATACATTAGGGTTCTATACTTGACTTGGGAATCAAACAAATTAAATGACTCCAGCACAAGTAAAAGCACAGCCAAACCGAGTAATGGACCCGATATTAACTGGTGAAAAAACATACCTAATCCTATTAATACTTTGGGAAACATCTTTTTAGCATCCTCGCTTTTTAAAGAGAAAAACCAAAGTCAAAATAAAAATGACTCCAGAAACCATCTTGAATGTATTAATGCTAATTGGCAGAGCAATGTATTCTGAAACTAATCGAAAAATCAAAATTGAAAAAACTAATAAATTACTGATTATAAACAACTGAAAGAGCCAAATATCTCGATACTGTTTTGAAAGAGAATACAGCCATTGAAGTGCGTTTTTAATTATTTTCTCCATCTTAAAAATTGATACAAACCAAATCCTTTCGTGTCCAGAATAGATAAAATAGCTCCTATAATTATTAGGGTAAGATAGAGTAAAAAATGTAAAATACATGCCGCTAAAGCCAGATTTTCATTATACCCCAAGCCTGTTAGGTAAAAATAAAAACTAGCCTCAGGCAAGCCTAAGCCCTGAAAACTGGCGGGAACCATAAAACTCAAAACCATGAATGGTACAAAAATCAATACTTGGTAATAGCTAATAGAAAGGCCAACTGCTACACAAATTATTTTCCAAACCAAGGCCCAAAATGCTAAATGCCCCAATGCAATAAGTGCCAAAACCATTAGTTTATCAATTTCAATCGACTTAAGTTTCACCAATCTTAACCAAGATTTTAATTTGCTTTCTTTTGGAATTAATTCAATTATCCAACTATGAGCTTTTCTGTTCGAAACCAGAACAATCAGCCAAAGTATTGTAAAAACAACTAAGAAGATTAACACATGTTGATTTTGAATATAAGTACCAGTCAATTCGTATATCGACAAACAAAAAATCAATGACAAAGCGAGAAGACCACTCACCCGGACATAGAATATAGATAAAATACGAGACGAAACGGAAATCCCGATATATCTTAAATAAAAATACCTAATAACATCTTCAATATTTGGAAGAGGCAATGCTAGTTCAAAAAATAATAGCTTAAACTCAAATAGCAAAGTTTGACCGATTGGAACTCGCCCTTTAGCTTGCAGCCAAGAAGACAACCAAAATCTACTAGCAACCAAACCCTGTTTAAAAATGTACAAAGGAATCACTAAGGCAAAAATCAAGAGATTTGTTTCCCTCATTGCCCGCTTCAAAGCGCTATAACTTACATCCTTAAAAATTACATATAATATCAATCCGAAAATGGCGATAAACACGATCTGTAAGGCAATTCGCTTCTTCATTAACACATATTATTCAAAAGAGATAAGAGCTGAGAAATCACATTTAGCCCAAGACTAAGGTAGATACATTTTCTCAATTATATAATTCCCAACTTCCTGGCCTTGCACTATGCCGAGGTCTATAGCTGATCGGTAATGAATGCCTCCATATAAGCGACTTATTGCAGCTTCTGCTGAGGCTTGCTTAAAAGAATTGAATGTTCTAGGTGCTTTACCATATGGCACCTCTACATCGTCCGTGTATGTATAATTTTCACCAAACAAATGTTCTAACACCACAGTTGCAGCACTAGAAATGACACTGTGGCCGCTAGTATACTCAGGAAAAGACGGAGTTTCAAGTAATGGAGTCCATGACTCATCCATATACCTGTTAATATAGGTAATCGGTCGAATCAAATTATAATGATATTTAGTTTCCCAACAGCTTATAAACGCCTCTGACAAGGTAATACCTAACACTGCAAACACTTCTGTGCTTTGCTCTAAATCATACCCTTCTTGTTTACACGCAATTTCTGCAATTCCCATCCAATGACTTGCTGGGCTAATCTGTCTAACCGTGTAGGTAACGTGTCCTCTTTTCTCCGTTAAATATGGATTACAATCCCAAAAATTAGCTATTGCCGTATCATTTCCCATCAATTGAGCGGAAGCTAAATAAACCTCTTTTGCTTCTTCGTAAAAAATAGAATTTGTTTCATTCGAAAACTCGGGAGGAGCAGGAGCACGAAAAATAGACGGTGAATCCAGAACAAGCGGGGTTAAAGTGTGCCACCAAGGCTCTATTGATTCAGCAAACTTCGGAGGAGTTGCTTGCCAAGCCCAAGGTTCATCGATAAAGGCATAAAGTGGCATTTGACGAGTTTCATTATAGCCATCTTGAGAAGTACAACTAAGTACTTGATTTCCTATCTTTTCACCCACTTCCAGTGAATACTTTATCTGATTTTCCGAATACAGATCAGCGTAATGATTAACGATACTATCTAATGCATCCTCTAACAAATAGTCATGCCAAACGATTTCCGTGCTAATCATTGTGAATGATTTGGCAATTGCAAGTTCAGGAAGGTAGCGTTTTAAGTCAACTTCCGTAGCTTCCAAATTACATGAAACATTACCACTAAAAAGGGAAAGATTTTCTTTCCCTAAAGTACTACAGGTATATGCTGCTAAATTTGAATAAGCATACGCTCGGGCAGCGGCCGGTGGCGAAAAAGTTCCAGCAACTAAAGCGGTACGAAGGGCGTTGTTCATGGTGTACAATACTTCAGGTGAAGTCTCCTCGGGTATCGTTGGGGAACAAGCGTTTAGTGTGCATAATGCAATTATTAGCAACACTAAGGGCTTCAAAGTAACGCTCCGCTTAATCATCTGTAAATTCTGGGCTCTTTTCCGTTTAACGCTAAAATAATTAATCTTTCATTTCCAGCACTTATAAGCCCCATATTATTTATCACAACACTGGGATCTATTGGACCAAACACATTGGTTTCTACTTGCATATTTCTGGCATTATCAACCATTAACTTATACCCGTTAAAGCCAACTATATTGCCATCCAAATAATGATTTTGATTAAATCCGCCTCCTAATAAAAACTCACCTTTACCCGTATGAAGGAAAGCGGTAATTGGCGCAACCTGACATTCCCAAGGCAACGGTTTAAAAACAAATTTATCCTGCTTATCATTAAAGAAAACACCCGTAGTCAGCTCGTTTACTTCCAAAGGAAGTGTGGATTGAAATAATTCCGGAGTTAGAATTTCGGGAACAGAAGCCTTAGCGAAAGTCTCATACTTCTGAAATTTATTAAAATAGGCTGGCATGGCTTGACAAACCTGGCTCCTGCCATACAACAAGCCATCCACTCCTTCTAAATACAATGTTAAAATTGGTTCCTCTTTTCCATTTTTATCAAAATCGTTCACATAAAGCCTAATCGGTTCTTCTGGAGTAGCCCGAAAGATAGAGTTCTGGCCCCAATTTGCTGCTATAATATCCAAAAACCCATCATGGTCAAGATCGGCAAGGGAAATCGCATTCCACCAACCAGCAGTATTCGCTAATCCAAACTCTTCAGTTTTATTTTCAAACTGCTTATCTACATATTTAAAGACACTAATTGGCATCCAGTGTCCAGCCAGAATCAATTCATTACTACCATCTCCGTCGATATCCGCCCACTCACTTGAGCTGAGCATACCAAGATCTTGAAATGCCGAGTTTACCTTCTCAGGTGCTAGTTCAAACTCACCATTACCCATGTTGTGTAGTAAATAACTGCGGGGTATTCGTCCATAATTTCCCGGTTCAACAAGCCCGCCAACAAATATGTCCATTAAGCCATCTTCATCATAGTCTAGGGTAGTGGCGGAATAGCTGTAAACCATTTCCTCGGGTAAACATGTACTGCATTTGTGAAAATCTCCATTTCCATCGCCTAAATAGAGTCGATCTTGAAAGAGTCCGAGATCATTACTGTGTTCATTTGAACCACTAAGAACGAATAAATCAGGGTGTCCATCACCGTTAAAATCTTCAAAGACCGCATGTACATCTTCGTATGTATGATCATAATCAAAGCTGGCTACTTCTTGCCTCTCAAATTTGCCTCCGCCCACTTGTAGATACAAGATACCAGCTTGACCAGCACCACCACCAAGGTAAAAATCTTCTAAACCGTCGTGATTGACATCGGCCACACTTAATGCAGGACCCATTTTCGAAAATTGACGATGAATAAGTTTCTCGTGTTTAAAGTCGGAATAAAATGCTTCTTGATGATAAAATTCATGCACAAATTTTTCTTCACTTACATTCTCCCAATCCGCTTGTCTTCTTTGGGTAGTAGCCAATACTGATGTGCCCGCTGTAGAGGCTTCATTTTCATTCAAGCTGAGTTGCTGATTTGCTTCGACGTCGTATAGCTTAATTTCTTTACCCGACAAGAAACGAACAACTACACTGTCTACACGGAGATTTTGGCCCAATCCAAAGTGAAGAATAGCCTCGCTATTACTTTGGAATCCTCTGGAATTACAAAGTTCACTATATCTCACGCCATCCTTCATGAAGACCCAGGCCTTAGTTCCTATCCCTCGAGTATTCTGTTTATCTCCGTTAATTTTAACTCTTAAAAAATTGCCTTCACTGACATTCTCATATAAGAGCGCTTTGGATTCACTATTGTTTAGTAATAAATCTATTTGCCCATCATTATTAAAATCTGCGTAGGCCGCACCTTGAGTATTTACCGTGTCCTTCAAGCCAGCGGCAAATGCCGATTCGTAAAAACCTGCACTTCCCTGATTGATGAAAAAACGATTAAATGTTTTGATTTGGGGCATTAAGCCAATCAACTTTTCCGGAGCAAATTTATACTCAATGTCATCTTCTTTATCAAACATCAACATTTCCACATCAATATTACCTACATCCCTTTTTGTCCCGTTGGCCACAAACAGGTCTTTGTTTCCGTCATTATTTGCATCAAACAATAGCGCAGACCAAGACCAGTCCGTTCGAGCCACATTAAACATATCTCCCACTTCAAGATATCCATCATTTGTACTTAACTGTAATGTATTCTTACTTAGCTGGTTAACTAAATTTGATTTCTCTTGTAAAAACTTGAAATCTATCGAGCTAAAGTTCATTAGCATATTCCTTCTATAATGACTACTGGGAGCCATATCATTTACATATACATCTACTATACCATCATTATTTACATCTGCAATATCCATACCCATACTGAAGTATGAGGTATTATAAAAATACTCTTGGATGCGATTTGTGAAGGTTCCATCTTGATTATTAATGTAAAGTTTGTCGTTTTCTATCCAATCATTAGCAACATAAATATCTACCCAGCCATCACCATTAATATCCGAGCAAACCAAGCCAAGGCCGGAACCAGTTTCTATTGGCAATCCAGCTTTCTTGGTCACGTCTTCAAAATACCCACCCACATTTTCATAAAGCCTATCCATGTAGGCTTCATCCTGTGGTCCAGCATCTATAAATGCAAAAGCATTAGGATCTTCAATAAAATCAATAAAAGGTGTATTCAACACATACAAATCTAGATCACCATCATTGTCCATGTCAAAAAAGCTCGCATGCATAGATAAATCAGTTCGGCCTACACCATATGCCAAGGTTTTGTCTGTAAAAGTGTTGTCTCCATTATTTATGAACAACATATTACTTGTTAAGCTTGACGTATCTCTTCCTGTTCTGCATATATACAAATCGTCGAAACCATCCCCATTAACGTCGGCAAAAGTGGCACCCGAAACCCAAGATTTTCCCGTAAAAACATTCGATTGTTCGGTGATATTCTCAAACTGCAAATCCCCCATATTGAGGTACACTTCGGTTTGACCGAGATTACTGGTCAACACGAAATCTAAGAGACCATTATTGTCAATGTCCCCCACAGCGGCTCCTCCTCCCGCATATAGGTTCATGTAATTAAAAAAATTATAATCCGTACTATCATCCAATTGATTCACAAAGGTGATGTTAGAAAGGCTTTCATCAACCTTTCGGAACCAATGATTTTGTTCAATCTCAGGAGCTGGCGTTGAACAAGAAAATGCCAACATGAATAGTGCGCTAATCGCCCTAATATATTTATTCAAATCATTCATTTCGAATTTTTATCAGAATCAAATCATTGGATAAATTTAACAACACATCATATTTTATTGGAATATTTAAGTAGTGGTTGTAATAATTCTCCAAGAACTCCAAACGGATTGGATTTAGGACCAAAGGAACTTCATTCTTTTGAATGAAGCTAATTTTTTCTTGAAGTGAAAAAGGATTACACTCGCAATGATTTTCCCACCACGTGTAATAACTTTTATAAACGAAAAACTCATTGAGAAATGAAATATTTCCATGATCCTCGTTTGGAAAAGGTAAACGAGACAACATAGTCATATTGTAATCTTGCTCAATAATTACTAGGTCTTCGCTTTCAAGTAAATCGTCAATTTCCCCATAAAATAAATCATGCCTATCTTGTTCAGCACTAAATCGCAATCTCTCCAAATTGGTGTTATACATCGCCACTAACAATAATACCAGAAAAGCAATGTAATAAATGCTTTTGTTTAAACGGAAATAGTGAGAATATCGTACTAAAAAATAAATAAAAACAAGGATGTAATATGGGCTTAAGAAACGTACTGGGGTCTCTATGTGAAAGTTTAATACTATTGGAAATGCTATTATAAACAGATGAAAAGCTACTGTTAGTAATGACTTATTTTTCCATACAATTAAACCAGTTAAACAAATCAAAACGATTGGGAGATAAATAATCTTGAGATAACTCATCGCAGCTTCCTCCATAATCATCATAAAGGACTGCATGTTGAAGGCACCAAAAAAATAGGTGAACCAACTTGGCTTTTTTCCTGAAAGACTGTGAATGTAGTCCCAATTCATTGTACTAACATCCAACATGCCAAATTCAAACAAAGAGGAAAATCTCAATGATTGTTCAAGCACTTCTGGGTTAACCGAATTCAAATCCAGATTGCGTAGTTCAAAATAACTTAGAATTTGAGTTTCTGGGTTCATGAACATCTGGTTTTCGTGATAATAGAAAACCCTGTTCGCCTCTGTCCCATAATCTATCAAGAAAGAGTTAAACAAAATCATGATGCCCAAAGAAACCAATAATGGAATGAATAGCACCTTGACCAATCGACGCTTTACAAGAGCCTCAAAAATTAACAACAAACTACTAAGCAGAATGAGTATCTCAAACCTAAACAAAGCGTACACCACGGCAAGGATTAGTAGAGGGATTATAGACCAAGCAATTCTACTGTGCATTTTTGAAAATAAATAAAAATTGACTGCTCCCCAAAATGCAATTCTCGTTGAACTTAGGTGTAAAACATTGTCAAAATAAATGACAATCACTAAGCCCAAAATCAATACAGCGGGCACTTTTTTTCTACTTATGAAAGCAAATAGCTGAAGACCAAGCACCAACAAAGTAAAGAAATTGACAATGCTCAAAGCCAAGCCAAAAGTGCTGATCTTTGGAAATAAAGCTGTTAGCTTGGCATATAAGCCTAAAAGTATAAGTTGAGGTGAGGACGTAAAAAAATCTTGCGTAATCGGGTCAAAGAATTCCCCTTTTACCGCAGAATTATAGACAATTTCATAGCTTTCTATATAAGTCCCAAAAAAATATGCAATGGAAACATATAGGAAACTCAGAAAGCTTGTCAATAATAAAGGATATTTATACATCTTGCTTTCTTATCTTTGAGACTTACCCATTTTATCATCTAAGGTAACAAGAATAAAATTGAGATATCCAAGTAGAAAGAATATTGCTATTGTTGGAATAGGTGCCTGGGGCAAAAACTACCTTAATTGTATACAACGCAATGACGTATTAAATATCATCGCCCTTTGCGATTTGCGTGAAAACGTACGTAAAATCTATGAAAACGATTATAAAACTGTTGCACACTACCAAGAGTTATGCTCCCTAGATGAACCTTTAGACGCAGTAATTATCGCAACAAACGTTAATTCCCATTATGAGATTTCCAAGTATTTCTTGCAAAAAGGGATTCATGTTCTTTGTGAAAAACCTTTGTGCAAGTCTAGTCAGTCCATTAAAGAGTTAAACGACATTGCCATTAGCAACGAAGCTGTACTTCTTGTTGGGCATACCTTCTTGTTCAATGATTCATTTAAGTTCGTAAAAAATATTGTTACCACAAAGCATCAAGACCTGAAAATGTTTTGTGAAAGGCTCGGAGTAAATGACCGTCGAGAAGATGTTGGTGCCTTACTGGACCTCGCTCCACACGATGTGTCAATGGTTCTTGCATTGTTTCAAGAGATGCCTGATAGCGTTTCCGCTCAGGCTCGTTTTTCTGATGAAAAAATAGACTTCTGCAACCTCCAAATGATATATCCACGTGCTTTTGCCAACATAGTCGTCTCTTGGGATTACCCTATCAAAGAAAGAAAGGTTAAAGTGGTTTCTAAAAATCAAATCATCGAGTTCAATGACGTTAATCAAGAAAGAAAAATCAGTATTATTAATGCTGAGGGTATCATTGAAAAGCCACAAATAGAACATAGAGAACCCTTACTCAACCTCTTACAAAATTTTCATTTTTTAATTGACAGAAGTGTATATTCAGACGATTATGTTTCAAATGCGGGGTTTGCTTTCAAAGTAGCAAGGATATTAGAATTAGCCAAAGAAAGCATACAAAATAATGGCACTAAAGTACGGGTAGAGCCAAAAGTAACTTGTTAAAAATGAAAGTTTTAGTAACTGGCGGTGCAGGATTTATAGGTAGTCATTTAGTAGATAGTTTAATAGCTAACGGTCACGTCGTATATGTCTTAGATAAACTTGAAAAGCCAACACATCTCAATGGAGAACCAAAATACCTCAACCCGAAGGCCACCTATTTTTTTGAAGATTATGCCAATGAAAATATTCTTGATCGGGTGTTAACGCAAGGTATAGAAGTAATATTTCATCTTGCCGCAACAGGCGGGTTTACAGAACACACCTCGAAGTATATTCAAAACAACTCATTGGGAACTGCCAAAATGATGGAATTCATTCTAAGCAAGAAAAATAGCATTTCTAAAATATTTGTTGCTTCTTCAATGGCTATTTATGGTGAAGGAGCATATGTCAACAAGCATAAAGAAAGGGCCTTGGTATACAGTCGAAGCGAGGAACAACTTCAACAAGGGCACTGGGAAAACACCTACAAAGGAGCTAAACTTGATGCTACACCAACTAAAGAAACAGATCAAATCAACCCAGCATCGCCGTATGCCTTGTCAAAGTATGACCAGGAAAATATTGTCATCAACGCTTGTAAGCGGACCGATATTCAAGCAACTGCCATGCGATTCTTTCTTTGCTTCGGACCTCGGCAATCTTTAAACAATCCATATACTGGAATATGCAGCATTTTTTCCACGCAAATACTTAATGACTCGCCACCCATTTTGTTTGAAGATGGGATGCAAACGAGAGATGTTATCTATGTTGGTGACTTAGTAAAGGCCTGTTTGCTGCTCCTAAAAACAGATAGTCTGAAATATTCGACCTACAATATCGGTTCGGGTAGTGCAGTAACTATCAAAGCATTTGCAGACACCTTAATTCGCATATATGGTAAAAAAATTAAGCCCGTAGTATCCAGCCAATACAGGTTAGGCGATGTAAGGCATGTTTCCGCAGATATTAGTAGAATACGAGAATTAGGCTTTAGCCCAAGCACTACTTTAGAGGAAGGCTTAGCACATTACGCTCAATGGATACTTCAAGAAGAAAGTGTATCGAGTAGTTTTGAAGAAGCAAAGCGCAAACTAGCAAATAAGGGACTCATTAAAGCTATTCGATGAAACAAGTGAGTTTTGTTATTCCTTTAAAGGATGAAAGTGCATTGCTTTCTACCAATATTAAAATCTTGATTGAGTATTTAGCCACAATTCATCTTGATTATGAAATAATACTTGTTGAGAATGGAAGTTCTGACAACACTTGGCAGATAGCTAATGAACTGGCCACTGATAATGATAAAATTCAAGCCTTATCACTTGATAAGCCGCTATTTGGCCAAGCCATAAAAGAAGGTTTACTCGTAGTAAAATATGACGCCATTGTTTTATCTATTGATTTATCGATGGGCTTAGATTTTATTGAACGAAGCGCAACACTCTTACAAAATTATGATGTCGTGAATGGCTCCAGGTTTTTGCAGAAGGGAGATTACCAAAGGAGTCTATTGAGAAAATTGTTTTCATCGATATACCATCCTTTGGCATCCGTGCTGTTTGGCTTGAACTTCACGGACTATGACGGCATCAAAGCAATTCGGAAGAATATTGCTCACGAACTCGGACGAGCGTGTGTCTCTAAACACAATTTCTTCTTTACCGAAATGTTGATTATTGCTACGAGGAAGCAGTACAGTATAATAGAAATCCCGATTATCCACGTTGATAATAGAAAATCAAGATTCAATATAACGAAGTTGATTTTCCACCAAGTATACGAATTGGTGCGGGTATACTTCCGTAGTCATTAACTACTTAATTCCCAAATGATAAGGTAAGTTTTGAACCAACCACTGTTGAGTCTTTCTAATACCAAGAGATAATGATTTTGGCATATAAGGCTCAGAAGCGTCATATATTTTTGTAATAGGTCCTTTCGTAAATTTTTTATCTTTAGAAAGTTCGATATGTAAATCAAACATGTCCTCATCAGCCAATCCTCGTTTATCTGGAATAGGATGTTCGGTCCAATAAAAGGCTTCATCACTAATTAAGCATCTTGTTTTACGCATTATTCGATTTAGCCCTTCTTTGTACTCCCTGTTGTTTCTTGCAAAAATCGAATTGTAACTTAATACGGTAAAAAAATCTGGATATTCTTTCACTTTATTAATAAGCTTAATCATATGATCAGGATCTATGATATCCGCCGATGTTAAGTGTTTGTGGTCGATTGAGAAATTAATTACACCTCCCTTAAATCGATTCAATACTAATTCTAATTGATCTAATTCCGGCTTAGCATTAAACTCCATCCGCACCCTCAACCGTAAATCCTTATTTAGCACTTGAAACGCATAGTCCGGCTTTAGTAGGGTGATGAAATCATGGTAAATGGAAACAAAATGAATATTTTGGTTGGCATTGCACCGATCAAAGTCGTCTCGAAGCCTTTCAATTGAACGCATAACTGGCTTTCTTCCGAATATCTTCTTTTGTTCTGTATACCCACCAGCACAACCTAAACAATCTATCGGACAACCTCGAAAAGGAATCATATATGGAAAGATAACTTCACTCCATGGAGAAACATTATTCTTTTGAACTCGATATATCTCATCTCGAAAAGATGGGAAAAAATCTATATCCAGGTAATCATTGTCCTCCATATCCTGACGATTGAGGACATAAGTTCTAGGCGTGGTTAAACCTTCTCTGGTAACCAAATTAGGAATGTTTTCAAAATCCTTAGACCCTTCCATTAGAGCATGAACCAGCATTGGGAAAGGCTTCTCCCCATCACCCCTAATTACAAAGTCAACTCCAAATCTTTCACACAACATCTTGGGATACTCTGAAGCTGTTATTCCACCAGCAATTAAATACACCGATGGGTTAACTGATTTGACGCGCTCACATAAAATAGATGCTCCATAAAGACTGAGATACCAATGGACATCAATAAAAATAATCCGTGCATTTTTAATCTCTTCATCACTCAATTCACTTTGAAAACGACCTAAAACAGGATAGTTAAGCCTTTTCACCAAGGCAGGAACTGAGAAAGGCATTATACATTGCCTACTCATGGAAGTTTGGGGGTGTACATATAAAATTTTCGACATTAACGCTTGCATTTTAATGCATCAATAAAGTTATCAAAAAAAGACTTCTTTTCCAGATAGTCAGAAGGTATATCTGGCTGGGAAACTTCATGGGATTCCAATTTTCGCAAATCATGATCAAAGTCAAGTACACCAAGGGCATAATTAATATACTTTTCAGGGGTAATTTTATAAGATACCACAAAATTGTCTCTACTCTCGTCTTCACTTAAGATTTTGAGACGCGCCTCATAAGGTGCAACAGCTATCTCCATGTACGTCGTTGTATCCTCACTCACAATTTTATATGGTAATGAATTATGGAACACGACAACTTGACCAAACCTAAGCTTCGTCTTTTGATAACTTACTAAATCCAATTCGGTATTGATTGGTCTCGGATACAAAGGCAATTCATGTGCTTTGGAAATAAAGGACATAATCATCTGATCTTCTTCATTCTTGAAAAGGGGAACTATTACAGCGTATGCAGACTCTTTTGTTTCATCTAAAATAGGATTGTTAATCTGATACTTTTTGGAAGGCCGATCGTTGAACATTTTAAACCTATAAAAGAGTGGTGAGCAATTGATAAATCGATATTCAACCTTACTCTGCAACTTGTCATTTAATGCATTTTGTAGTTGAACGCTATTCCCTATTTCATTAAATTGAAACTTCAATAATACATCGTCTAACCAAGCGTAATTATTGGATGACAACATGTCGAGTACAACAAAGCCTTGCTTATCCAGCTTTTTTTGCTCCTCCATTTTTCTCATTACTTCTCTTGCCATAATATTCCCTTTTTATCAACTTGACACCATAAGCCTTTCCTTAAAACTCAAGCGCTTTAAACATTAAAAATTAGCATCTAGGAAGTCTTTCAACGTAGATTCTAAATAAACAAATTGTTCATCTTGTCCAGTAACCAGAAAACCAAGTTTTTCATTAAACTCAAGCGCTGAACGATTCTCCTTTTTTACCATAGTCGTCAACTTATCATACGCCAATTCGTTTAGATAATAATAACTAAAGATAAGGGCGGTCATGTCCTGTCACAATTTTCTTTTCACTGAAATTTTACTGCTGGCTAAAGAAAAAATAGAGAAAACGAAGATATTCCTCCAAAACTGGCATTAGTCAACAGGAATTTCCCAAACATCATCATATTGGATCATGAATTCATAAACCTCCTTATGCCCTTCTGCGTTCAAATGGCAATCATCAATCCAATTATCATCATCAATATTTGCTGATGCAAGATCAATTAGCTGGCATTCCTCTTTGCTTGCTAAATACCTAATTATATCATTGTAAACTTGGACAAAACTCTTATAATGCTCCCAATCTGCGTTAAACTTATCACTTGAATAAAAATTTCGATTAAATGGATTTGTAACTAAAACCACCTCAGATGAATCCGCTTTCACCACCTGGACAAGTGTCTTAAGGTTTTGATAGAAAGGGGTATACTTATATTCTTTATTTAGAGTTAGTTTTTGCACATTAATATCATTGCTAGGGAAAAACGGCACATATTCCTCTACATTCCCGTCCAACTTCAAAGGAAAAGCACTCTTAAGCTCCCTATGATAAAAAGTATTTATTAAGGTAAATGACAAGAATCTAGATTGCAACATCAGCTTTCCTTTGAAATCTAACTCTTCAATATTAAAATCAATTCTTCTAAAATGAGTATAGTCAGGTTGAAAGTTCGAATTGTATAAGTCCAAATCAAGCTCATTCATTCCAACTTTAATTATCACTTTGTCAGCATTATAATAGCGATACCTAAACAAATAATGCGACAATACTTCAGATGATGTCCCAGCCAACAAACCCGCATTTAACCCTTCAGTTGGTGCAACTTTATTTAACTCATTAATCAATAAACTCACATAAGTGTCTTGGTTGTTTTTAACGCCAAATCCAAAAGTTGTTGATTCTCCCAAAAACAAGATTCTCTTCACGCCGGACTTCTTGTTTATATCTAATTCTTCTCCACGATAACCATGCTTATTAATATACTCAACACCCTCGTGCTCCTTGCCTGGGTAGTTTGAAAACGTAACATTTGGCTGAGCAAGAAAGAATGGTAAACTCTCCTTTGATGTCATACCCAGTAACCTATTCCTAATCTCAAAAATAGAGATGTTCTCTGTGTAATACTTTTCTTGTATCATCATCATCGCTGTTCCTAAAAATTCCAGGAACAACAACGCCAGTATTACCTTAACCCCTATTTTAATAATCCTTTTCATATTTTACTTTAACTCCAAAGTCTAGCCAACTTGTACCCTAAGATTTTTTTCTAAATCTAGCTTTTCAAGTAGTTTTGCATTTTTGCGCTTGAAGTTTTCCAAGTCCATTTGTAAAAACACAAATTGTTTTTCTCTTGAAGCTTCAATAAATCCCAATTGTGAATTAAACAAAAGCGCTTCTTTATTTTCTTTATGAACTAATGCCTGTAACTTATCAAATTTCAAATTGATTAAAAAGTGATAACTCATCATTAATGCTGCTAAAACCACAGAAGATGAAGATTTATATTCTTCCGCTATTAGAATTCCAGTTTCCAACGATTCTCCTAATTTGATAATCTTAGCATAAATAAAACCTACTTTTTTCCCTCCTCGGCTAATTAACAGATACTTTCTTTTTTGAAGGTCTAAATTATTGAACCAATTTATTTGCTCTTCAAAACTAATTTCCCTAGTATCTTTTAAAACTTTTCGATTATTGTTTCTTAGAATTCTGAGGAATTCTAAATCCTTTTTCTTAATCGATTCTAACCTGAGATCCAAAAACTGAAGAATCATTTATAAAGAGTTTTACCAAACACAAATCTCATAAAAACTTTAACGGACCTATAAGCAAAAACAGGATCATTAAACAAAGCAGCATATTTACCGATAGAGGCAGGTCTTACGTAGAATAGCACAAATGCTAATCGATACAAGAATTCCATTTTCCATTTAGCTATCGACTTCGGATAATATACGGGGAATGCCTGCTCTCCCCTCATGTATTGATACCAAACATCTTGATCAACCTCCTTATTTTTAACACCATTAAAATATATATCTACATCAGGTAATGGAGTCATTTTGGTGAAAAGTACATTGAAGGGGTTCAATTTTATAGCAAAGCGGGTAGTTTCTGAGATTGTCTTAGCTGTATCTCCAGGGTGTCCAAAAATGAAATTAGCCATAGTTTTTATTCCATTTGCCTCACACAACTTAAAGATTCTGATAAATTCTTGATTACTTATCTCTTTTCCCGTAAGGTATCTAAGTTTCTCGTTTCCAGACTCCACTCCAATAGTAATCTTATTACAACCCGCCCGCTTCATATAGCCCAAAAGCTCCTCATCAATTAAATCGGCCCTCGTTTCACAAGCCCAATCAAACTTTAAGCCTGCATCAATTATACCCTGACATATCTCTATAGTCCTTCTTCTATTTATTGTGAAAGTCAGATCCATAAATTCAACCCATTCCACATTTAATTCTACAACTAATCGTTGAAGCTGTTTAATTACATTTTCTGTACTCAAACAGCGATACCGCTTTTGGGAGAGATTAGCACAAAAGCTGCAATTATAAGGGCAGCCACGATCAGTGAACATAATCATGTATCGCTTATTAGTGCTTGCGGAGTAGTATTTACCTATAGGTAATAATTCGTATGCTGGGCAAGGTAAATCGTTTAAATTCCGAACAAAGCCACTTTTGTTTACCTCAAGCTCATTTTCCTTAAAATAGATTAAACCATCTACCGTACTTAAATCAATTTGCTCGCCACACAAATACTTGTATAAAGCCACAATGCCATTTTCTCCATCTCCATGCAAACCATAGTCTGCAGATAACTCACGCACAGCACGGGTATCAGCATTTATCATATATCCTTCAACGACCACTGGCAACTGAGGGAAATGCTTCTTAAGCGCTTGAATTGTTTGATATGCATGTGGTAACGTAGAGGGAAAAACCGATATACATACCAATTTGCAAGCGTGCTCTTGAACCATAGCAATCAACCGAGGTATAGAAACCCCTTCCGCACGAGGTTCTATTATTCGGCAAGCAACCTGCTCTTTTTGAAGCATAGCAGCCAAACATGCTGAACGAACATAAGGAGCCGGGATAGAAAGGTCTCTTGGATTGACAAATAATACGTCCATTCGCTAGATCTACAGTTTTAAACGAGAATAAAGATACAAGAGATGTTGTCCGATTTATAGTAAAACAAGCAAATATTATAAGCTAAGACAAAATGAGGGTACCAAAGCTTCTTACTCAAGTCTGGGGGCTTTTTCCCAAATTAGCTCTCCGCTAATAGATGGTATATTCGGTTTATCTTGAAAACTAGCAAAGAATAGTTTGATCAATTTGCTGAATGTGTATGAACTGTCCCGATTTGAATCGCTAACAACAAAAGGTATAAACGCTATTCGACGAGTATTGCGCAATAAAATCAGGTCAAACTTATCGGTGTTATGCTGAAGTTTCTCTTGGATATGCTCAAAATAAGATTTACGAATTAAACGCAAAGAAGAACCATTTCTAAAAACTTTACCCCTTGTTTGAAAAAACATGACCACTTTAAATATGGCTGAGCCTAATCGACGATAAAGCTTGCGCTTCTTATACCTTAAATCTGCATAAATAATATCCGCATTTAGCTGTTCAGCGGAACGAATAAAAAGACTATATAACTTGTCATACTGATAACTATCCGCATCCAAGGTAACCAAAGCTTCTCCTTCAGCTTTTAAACAAGCAAAAAAACTTGCTGCATGCTGTCCATGATTTTGTTGAAGTTTAAAAACTCTAACCGCATAAAACGATTTACACAGTTCAAGGTAATTTTCAAAAGAGTAAATTTGCGTGCAGCCATCAATTACAAAAACAAGCTCAATCTCATCTATTTGCAGGCCACTTTCATGGAAAGATTTTAATAAACCTTCCACATGGTCAACACTTTTGTACAAGGGGACAACTATAGATAACACGCCGCTTCCCAATTTAAAATTCAATTAGTTTCGTTTCAAAGTCGTCACTAATTGTCAAGAGCACGAAAGCATAAGACATTCCTACTCCAAAAGCAACACAAAACAACTCTTTTCCTGCCAATTTTTGCTGGTCATTGTTAACACAAATAGTTAAGGGAATTGAAGCAGAACTCGTATTTCCAAAGTCCTTCAATGAATACAAACTTTGTTCCCGGCTAAACTTAAGCTTTGTTTGAACAAACTGATTAACCAATAAACTTGCTTGATGACTAACTAAAAAATCTGCTTGTATTTGATTCTTCTCGATGAAATCAATTGCTTCTGGGATTACAATTTTCGAAACATAATCAAATACTTTTAGTCCATTCATTTCCGTATTCAAACTCAATCCAAGTTCAGGATTATTTGCTCGAAATCTAGCCCCACTATTAGGCGCAATAATCGAATCATAGCGTTCGCCATGATTAGCTATTTTAAAAGGAATACTTCCGCTAGCTGGAGATATTTCCAGAGCTGTTGCACAGGCTGCATCCCCTATAAGAGGATAAGAACTATTGCTTGATGGGTCTAGTAAAATATTTGTATCACCATTGAGCACCAATGCTTTGTCTATTTGAAAGGACTGCATCAAGGAAGAAGCTAAAAGCAGACCATTCACCCACCCAGTACATCCCATATTTAAGTCATATAAAAATGTTGATGATTGCAGTTTTAAGCGTTTTTGCAAAACATTAGAACTTGGTGGGACTAAATAGTCGGCACTCTGGGAAACGAAAATCAGTAAGCCGATATCTTCAGATTTCCAGCCTAATTTGTCAAAGGTCTCCATGGCAGCTTGCTCACACAAGTCAACCGTCGTTTTCTTGCCTTGACTGACTCTTCGCTTTTCAACGCCAGTTTTCTTTATAAACAGTTCTCTCTCTTGCTCTCCCAGACGCGCATAGTCATTGTTCCACTCAATCTCTTTCGGCACACAAGTGACGATTGATTTTACACAAATATTTTCAATAACACCTTCCAAATTATGACATTTATTTAGCGTTTATCCTTGAATAAAGTTCAGCAATGCTCTCATTTTCAGAAAATTCTTCATCTTTCAGAATGACACCGAACTCTGCATCAATCATAATTATAAAAATGAGTGCATTCATAGAAGTCCAATTAATCGCTTGCTTGTATTTTGAATCCGCTTTTATAGTTCCCGGTTCTAAATCCTCAAACTCCTCTTCTATTCTACTTATAAATTCGTCTAGGCTCATTACCATTCTATTTCTTTTAATTTCGCTTGATAGATTTTTTCTACACCGATTTTTACGGACATCTCTTTGGGTGCTTGAAAAAAAACGAGGCCTTCTAATGGTTCATCTCTTAACTTTTCCATCAATTGCTTTTGATTCAATATGCCATCAATTTGCGATGGCTCGTGAATTCCTATTGCTAATTTATACGAATTATCAACTTCTAGCACAAAACAAAGATGGTTTCCCAATGCAGCTCCTAGGTATTCTGCAATCTCTTCTAAATCTACGAATTCTCCCTTGCTATTTTTCACAACCCTGCTTTTTCTACCTCTAACAAACAGGAATCCATCTTCGTCTACATCGACAAGATCTCCAGTATGAAGAAAGCCTTCAGAGTCAAGAATTGAGACAACTTGTTTGTCGGCTATACAACACTTAGACACGGCTGGTCCTTTAAGTAAGAGCTCGCCTTCTGAACTAATCCGGTATTGCAGATTTCGAGATATTTTACCGACAGCAGCCATTTTGTTTGACTTTGAGGTATTGTAGGCCCCAATACTCGCAGTTTCAGTTAAACCATATACTGAATATACCTTAATTCCCAGTTCTTTGTATTGCGTAAAAAGCTCACTGCTTAATCTAGAACCACCACAAATAATCGTTTGAAGAGATGTTGTAGGAAGATTGATCAAAAAGGGGTATAAAGTGATGAGCATGCTGGGAACCACAGCTATAATATCCGGGCGTTGAAGCTCAATGTTTTCAAAATGATTTTTCGATCTGCTTTGAAAACAAATCGTTTTACCATTCAATAAAAAAGCGTAACAAACTTTTCTTCCCCCGCTAAATGAATGATGTAAAAGGTTTAAATAAACATGTGATTCCTGCATGAAATCAAGCTGTGCGAACTCCTGAAATGCTGTCAACATGTTTTCATGAGTTTGTATAATTCCCTTAGCTGAAGAGGAACTACCCGAGGTAAATAAAACGACTGCCCTGTCATCCTTACCAACTTCCGGCAAGGCAGAATGATGAATTAAATCCTTGCTTCTAACGAAATCCAGCTTTTTGATATTGATTAAGCGAACTGAATTGGAGTCAAGCTCTTGTTCCATTTTTTTCTCTATGATATCATTGTCCGTGATTACCATAGAAAATTCCAGCCTTTTCAATTTATCATTCAAGGCTTGCACACCATCTTCTATCCGCAAAGGAATATGCACGCCTCCACAAAGAAGAATCGCCCATTCAACAATCATCCAATTCGGGTTATTCGCTAATAGGCTCACTATGAAGTCTCCCTTTTTCACGCGAAGCACATGAATAAAATTCCATAAATAACTATTGACTTGCTGAACAAAGTCCTGTTTAGCGATAACTTTCAACTTACCCTTGTGTACATACTTTAATTGGAAATCATGAGCGGTTCCCTCCTGGTTCTGCTGTAAGAAAGTATAAAATTCACTGATGGTAGAATAGGCCATAGCTTAATTATATTTCATAATATCCTCCACAACATAGTTGGGTCGATTGCGAACAGTTTCATGTATTCTATTGATATATTCGGAAAGAATAATGAAATTAAAGGACACAAAACTCAAAAGACCAAAACTCGCGGTAAGGACAAGTAATCTCAAACTTTCCGCATTAAAGATTAGCAAGATTGCACTAATAAAAAATAAAAGCATACTAAGAGTGAAACCCCAGCGAATAGCTCTTAATGGCAGTAAAGTGAATGAAAAAAAAGTGTCAACAAAAAGCTTTACTTTTTTCCAAAACCCCCATTGAGACTTCCCAAATCGTCTTTTTCCTCTTTTATAAGGTATATTGACATATGGATAAGCCAGCCAGTTTATCAGGTAAACATTATTCGTGTTTTTTTCCGAAAGTTGAACCAAGTCATTTCTAATCCTTTGATTAAACATAACCAAATCAAACCCTCCAAGTGGAGCGTTCTTTAAAGCATATTTTCGTACTAAGCTGTGATAAATAGTAGAAAATATATTTGCATCATCCCGTGATTCTCTGTTAGCTATTACCAAAGAATTTCCCTTGAGAAAATGTGAAAACATTTTGGGAATAAGTTCAGGGGGATCTTGAAGATCCGCATGAAGATAAACACAACAGTCACCTTCGGCATTTGCTATACCGGCGAGAAATGAATTATATGAGCCAAAATTTCTGGTCAATTTAACCAATACAGCGGGAACTTCGCTGTGCGAATGTAGCAAGTTTCTTAACTCTTGAAAAGTGCCATCTGTTGAACCATCATCTACAAAAACCAAGTTCACTGAATGATTGGTAAAGATATCGTGCTTGGAAACTTCACAAACTCGCTCTAAAAGCTCACTCAAGCTTCCCTTGTTGTTATAACATGGTATGACTATCGAAACATCCATTTCATCTTGACTGATTAAATTCAGCCTTATCTTTTATCGTCTGCGTATCCTCATATTTTTGACTTGCTAGGCATAAGATATCAGTTTGCGGATACATTTCCAATTCTATCCAATGATTCCTCGGGATAAACACCGCACCTTCTCGTAAGTCAAATGTATATATCTCACCCCTTTGACTTTCCAGTTTTAAAAACGCTTGTCCTTTCTTCAAATAAAGTACTTGATATTGGTTGCGATGCGCATGATTTCCCCGCAAACTTGAATCTTTTCCCGATTGGAGAATATACATACGTCGAGGTAACTCGCCATTAAATGATAAATCTCCTAAAATCGATATGAGAAAATCACCTTGATCTTGTGTTATATCCTCTAAGCTGATCTGTTTAGGCAAGTTTTCTTTCATCAACACACAATTTAAACAAAACCTCGCTTATGTAATCCAAGTTTTTAAATGTTATCGCATTGTATATTGGCAATCGTAGAATTTTATTGCTTTCAAGGATTGTATTATAATCATTTTCTACCACATAGCCTTTCGCTTGAGCATATGGAGAGGCATGAATAGGGGAAAAATGAAAAGCAGAAGCAATTCCACGTTCGGCCAGGCCATTTATTAAATATTCCCGGTGCTTTTCATCTTTACATTTGATATAAAAAACATGCCCTTGATGTTTAAATATGTCCAGTCCCCGAGGAACAAGGGAACTAGTTTCTTCTTGCTGCAAGAGCAACTTGTATAGATAATCCCATTTACATCTCCGCTCAGCACAAATGCTTACGCCATTCTCGAGTAATGGAAACAACACAGCGGCAGCAAACTCACCTAAATCAAACTTGGATCCTTTACCTGTCCATTCATACTTCTTAACTATTCCTCTTTCAAAATCCGAACGATTCGTTCCATTGTAAAACACATCAATAATTTGTTCATGCCGCTCTTCTTTATAAAGAAGGACACCTCCTTCTCCACAACTGATGTTTTTCATTTTACCAAAGCTGATAACGGAAAAATCGCCAAAGCTGCCCAAGTACCTGTCTTCAAGGCTGCAAAGAAACCCTTGTGCATTGTCTTCTATTAGCACTAAGTTCTTATCCTGACAAATTTCAACAATCTTAGTCATATTACAGGATACACCGCCATAATGCATCACTACAACTGCTCTGGTTTTATCCGTAACAGCGCGAGCAATGCTATCAGAGTCTATATTCATTGTGTGGGGGTCTATATCCGCAAAAACTAATCTAGCTCCCAGGTTAGCAAATGAGTTTGCCACTCCAACGAAATTATAAGATGGCATAATCAACTCATCCGATTCCTGAATGTTAAGACTCAGGCTGATCAACTCCATCGCTTTTGTACAAGAACTTGTTAATAGCGCTTTATAACCCGGATACGTCTCCTCGAAATAGTATATACATTTCTTTGTGTAATATGCATCAGAATAGCGTTGGGGATTATTCACAAGGTCTTGAACGCAGGCAACACTTTCTTCCGAAGTAAAAGGAATATTGAAGGGTATTTGGACCAAAGTAGTATTTCTCCAAAATTAAGCTTTTTATTGATTAACGTGTATATTTGATTGGTAAATTTTCTACTTTCGCAATACCCATTTATATCTCATTTAGGCATGAATCAAACATCTCAAGAATGCGTTCGTTGTATTGCTGACAGCAGTATTCCAGGTATAACATTCGATGAACAAGGGGAATGCTCCCTGTGTAAGTTTCACGACAAATTAGATACCTTATATCCAGAAAATGAAGAAGCACTAGAAAAACTAGAAAATCGCTTCAAAAAAATTCGGGAGGCAGGGAAAAACAAAAAATATGACTGCATTGTTGGTTTGAGTGGAGGACGGGATAGTACTTACCTGCTTTACCTTGCTGTCAAGAAATGGAATTTACGCCCTTTAGCTGTACACTTCAACGATGGTTTCGACAATCCTGTAGCAGGTGAAAACATGCTCAAAGCGGTTCGCAAGCTAGGTGTTGACTTGCGGACAATAACATCCGATTTTAGAGAGTGCAAAGATCTTAAAATAGTAGACCTGAAAGCTTCTACTCCCTTGCTAAATACAGGAACAGATGTCGGTATTGGCGCTGCATTGTACGGGGTGGCGTACAAAGAGAAAATAAAAACCATTCTATACGGGCAAAGTTTTAGAACTGAGGGTATTCGCCCTATAGCTTGGGCGTACTTCGATGGAGATTTACTGCGTGCTCAGCATAAAATGTTTGGATCCGCACCCCTAAAAAAATGGGAGCCCAGCAATCCAGGTTACAACCTCGGGGTAAAAGAAATGATGTTTTATACCTTGAATGGCATAAAGACCTTTGCTCCGTTTTATTACTACCCCTATGTAAGAGAAGAAGCAAACGAGATCTTATCCAAAGAATTGGATTGGGTATATCCAGGGGCACATTATTTTGACGATTTGTATTGGAGCTTAATAACCTATATTCATCGCGTGAAGTTTAAAATTGATTTCCGTAGAATAGCGTATTCAGCCCTTATTCGAAGTAAGCAAATGGACCGCTCAGAAGCTTTAAAGGCTGTTCAAACCCCATACGTATTAGAAAATCAAGACATAATCAATTTATGCATCAAACGCCTTGGATTGACTCGGGAAGAGTTTGATGAGTTTATGGCTATTCCACCGAAAAATTTCTGGGACTATCCCAATAGTTTTTCAATAATGCAAAAATTTAAATTTCCTATTTGGATACTTACTCAACTCGGGTTTTTTACTAAAGTGGTTTATGAAAAGTACTTCGTTTTACCGTTTAAATAATATCTTTAATTTGCGACTTATATTTCCTAAGTCAAACCTAATAATGACCTAGGGAATACCGTATATTATGAAAGTAGGAATATGTCAGTTATTAGTTGAAGGTGGCGAACCTAAACGGAATCTAGAACGAGCGGAGAAGCTTATTCAAATTGCCACGGAGCAAGATGCCAAACTCATTGTATTGCCAGAAACATTAGACTTAGCATGGACTCATCCAAGTGTGTATAATGAAGCTGAGACTATTCCCGGTGCAAGAAGTGACTTTTTCTGTGCATTGGCAAAGAAGCATCAGGTCTGGATTTGTTTGGGTTTAACTGAAAAAGAAGAAAAAACCTTCAACACTGCGATATTAATCAGTGATACGGGTGAAATCATTCACAAGCATAGAAAAATTAATCTTCTAGAGGTGGAGTTCCCTTTTTATGAGGTGGGTCAATCACTTGCTGTAGTGGATACACCAATAGGAAAAATCGGCATTAACATTTGCGCAGACAACTACACTGAAGCCCTGTGCTTGGGTCATTCATTAGCTCGAATGGGAGCACAAATCATACTTTCCCCTTCTAGCTGGACAGTGGATCACTTCGTTACAGAAGAAATAGACCCCTACCAAGACAAGTGGGTAAAGCCCTTAAGCGAATTAGCCACACTTTATGAAATACCAGTAGTTAGCACCACCAGCGTAGGCTATATCGTTGGGGGTCCTTACGAAGGTAAAAAAATGATTGGTTGTTCATTGGCTATAGATAAAAATGGAAAGGTTTTCCAGGGAGAAATGAACGAGTTTGCAGGAGATGTAATCGTTTGCGACTTAGAACTGGGAAAATCTCAATGGAAAGGGGTACAGTTTGGTGCCATGCTTAAGCAAAAGAATTTTTTAAAGTAATAAATACGCATTTAGAATACCCTATGATAGTACTTGGAATAAACGGAGGATTTAGACAGGGGTATCAAGATGTTAGTGCTTGCTTAATCGAAAACGGTGAAATTGTAGCTGCAGTAGAGGAAGAACGCTTAAACAGAATCAAGTTTTCTGCCGGGCGACTTCCATTTTTGTCTGTCAAAGAGGTACTTGAAATCGCCTCTAGATCTTTTGAAGACATCGACCTAATCGCTTTTCACGGAAGTACCTGGGGCGATGAAATCCAAAATCGCCTAGAAGACTACTTCATCAATCATTTTGGTTCGTGTCCAGAGTTTAAGCGCTATCATCACCATGATTGTCATGCGGCTAGCGCTTTCTGCGCATCTGGATTTGATGAAGCACTAGTGCTTACCATGGATAACTCAGGTGATGGAATTTCTTTGCAACTTATGCTTGGAAAAGGTAAAAAACTTGAGTTAATCGAGCGCTTTGCTCGACCAGATAGCCTTGGCTTGTTTTATCAAGTAATCACACAGTATTGTGGTTTCGTCAAAGATAGTGATGAATACAAGGTAATGGGATTGGCAAGTTACGGTAATAGCGAACGATTTGATTTTTCCTGGTTGATTGACTTTCAAGATGGTCGCTTGTGCATAAACAAAGCGTTCATCATCGTACCTCAAGTTGGGGCACCCTCGCTCCACAAAGATGAAATGGTTTTTACTCCTCTCTTTTTGGAAAAAATGGGTCAAGGTCGTAGACTTCCTAAATCGCCACTGTCCAGCTTTTATAAAGATGTAGCAGCTTCTGCACAAGCGCATTTGGAGAAGGTCGTCCTAAAAATTATTGGCCATTATATGAACCTATATCAGCAAGAGAAACTTTGCTTGGCGGGAGGTATCGCATTAAACTGTGTGATGAACCAGCAAATTATGAATGCAGCACTCGTCAAGGATTTATACATACAGCCTGCCGCAGGGGATGCCGGCATCTCTTTAGGAGCTGCCTACTTGGGAAGCATCGAGAAAGGAGTCCCTCCCCAGGGAATGGCCAGTGTATACTTAGGGAAAGCCTATGATGCGAATGACATTGAAAGCATGCTTAAGGTCTGTGGAATCAAGTACCAGTATATTAGCGAAATAGAGGAATATACCGCAAAAGCATTGGCAGAAGGAAAAATAGTAGCATGGCATCAAGGCAGGATGGAATATGGTCCTCGAGCACTCGGGAATAGAAGTATCCTCGCTAACCCCACCATACAGGGCATGCAAGATAAAGTAAACAAAAGGGTCAAGTTTAGAGAGTCTTTCCGTCCATTTTGTCCTAGTGTGCTGGAAGAAGACAGAAGCCTATACTTTGTTGGAAAAAAAGATGCTGCTCCACATATGACCATTACGTATGATGTAAATGAATACGGCAGAAAATCCATCCCTGCAGTGACGCACGTTGACCAAACAGCCCGCATTCAAACCGTAAATAGAGGACAAAACGAACGTTTCTACAAGCTACTATTGGCACTCAAAAAAATAACAGGTCATGGCGTTGTTATGAATACGAGTCTAAATCTATCCCACGAACCAATAGTATGCACTCCCCGCGATGCGCTATCTACCTTTTTTGCCAGTGGTATGGATCTACTGGTTATAGACAACTTTCTTATTGAAAAATAGGCCCGATAACACCTATTGTAGGCTTAAGGATTTTTATAACTTTATGGTTTAATCTTCTATCCAGATAAAAACTTATTAGTGAGAGTTCCTTTTGTAGACTTATACCACAAGCATGAAGCACTTAAGCATGAGCTTTTAAGTGCTGCTGAAGCTATTATTGACAGTAGTCAATTTGTTCTGGGTGGTAGACTAAGAGCTTTTGAAGAAGATTTTGCTTCTTTTTGTGAAGTTAAGCATGCAATCGGGGTAGGTTGTGGTTTGGATGCATTAAAAATAGCCCTACAAACCTTGGGTGTCCAACAGGGTGACGAAGTAATTGTCCCAGCACACACCTACATTGCCACCTGGCTAGCAGTTTCACAAATCAACGCTACGATTGTTCCGGTTGATGCAGACCCTAGCTCCATGAATATCGATGTTTCTTTAATAGAACAAGCAATTACTCCAAAGACTAAAGTTATCATTCCAGTTCACATGTATGGTTATATGTGCGCGATGGATAAGGTAATGGCTCTCGCCGAAAAGTATGACATTAAGGTACTCGAAGATTTTGCTCAAGCACATGGTGCCATATACCAAGGTCGTATCGCGGGCTCAATTGGTCATGTCAACGCCACCAGCTTCTATCCGGGCAAAAATTTAGGCGCTTTGGGTGATGGTGGAGCCGTCTGTTGCAACTCGCCCAGATATGCAGAAACTATTTCAAAGTTGCGTAATTATGGATCTCAACAAAAGTATTACCATGAAATACTTGGTCAAAACTCACGTCTAGACAATTTGCAAGCAGCTTTTTTACAGATTAAGCTTCGGCATCTCACGCAGTGGAACAGAGAAAGACAGTTGGCGGCCAAGGAGTACACAAAAAATTTACAGGGCACGGCTGACCTGATTCTACCTATGCACGGAGAGGAGGACCAACACGTTTACCATCTGTTTGTTGTTCGAACAGCTCAACGAGAAGCGTTAAGAACATTTCTGGAAAATAAAGGGGTAAGCACAATCATTCATTACCCCATCCCTCCGCATCTTCAAGAAGCATATGCACACTTGGGATATGAAGGCGGAAGTTTTCCTGTGGCAGAAAAAATCGCATCTACTGCACTAAGTTTACCCATGTTTCCGGGAATTACCTCGGATCAAATTGCGTATGTCTGCGCTCAAATCAAAGCCTTTTACAAATTCTAAGATATGGAGACTTCTATTCTGAGTAAATACACACAACACTTCCATCCTGAACGTTATGAAAGGCCGTTTTTTATCCAAAATGCAATTCAAGATGAGATAAAAACAAAGGGTTATTGTGTCATTGACTTGTTTTCAGCGGATGAACTTGACGTTTTATATGAAGGCTATAAAGTATTGAAAGACTCAGTAAAAGGAAGTTTTGGCGAACAATTTTGGCCCAGTGGAAGACACCCCGATCCGGAAATTCGAAAATTAGCCAAAGCAAAAATTGAGGAGGTCGTACCCACACGGTTAAAAGAATTATTCCATGCAGATACATATACCTTTATAGGGGGAACTTATTTGATAAAACCCCCATCAGATCATAGTGCTTTAAACCCACACCAAGACAGTTCGCACGTGGATGAATTCAAGCACTTCTCCGTTTACGCCTGGATTCCTTTGCACGATGTAGAATCAAAAAATGGAGCGGTTAGAGTATTGCCAAAGAGTCATCAATTCAACATCAAACAACGCTCATTAAACGTGCCCTGGGTATTGGAGCCCTACATACACATTTTAGACGAATACATGGTAAACGTGCCCATACGTGCGGGGGAAGTATTAATATTTGACGCCGCGTTAATTCACTCCTCTCCTCCGAATTACACCGATCAAGATCGGGTAGCTGTTAATTATTATGTTCATCCCAAAGACAGCCCATTTTGTCACTATTACAGCGATTTACATACTCCAGAAGGCGAGATAGAGGTTTTTGATGTAACTCCAGAGTTTTATTACACGGAAGATTTTGAACAAAAGCCTTCAAGCAAGTATACGCAACTCGCAAATCAGCCACAATTAATCAGCCGTATAACAGAAAAAGAGCTAAGAAACGCCTTGGCCTATTTAAATGGAGAAGCTTCGCTAAACTTTTTTCAAACCATCCTGAAAAAAATAGGTGTAAAATGAGTGGTTTTCTGAGAATAAAAGAGTGGTGGAATTCCAAAATAGTCGTCTTATTCGGCTTAATTTATTTGTTCTTGATTGAGACCAACCTGGCACTTAACCAAGTATGGGAGCAGTTTAGCTTTTTAGCCCTTTGGATGATTTTAGCTGCATCTTTCGGTTATTACATCAACGATACTTTCGACTTGCCACAAGATGAATTAGCCAACAAAGCCAATCAAACTAAATCACAGCACAACCTGGTTAAAATTTTCATTGCTTTACTCATTCTTACTTTGATTGGCTTAGACTGGTTTTTTTTAAGCCAAAATCTTCTGGTTGCCTATCTCATCATTGGACAAGTGTCCCTGTTTTTTTTATATTCCTTACCTAAAATTCGGCTTAAAGAAAAGCCCATAGTTGGTGTACTGACCGATGCACTATACGCCCACGTATTACCTGGATTAATTGTATTATTCACCATAGTACCTCCTGAGCAAGCAACCCCTTTTCTTCTGACAACTTTCGGTTTATGGATGTTCTTTGTGGGCGTTAGAAACATCCTTAGTCATCACTTGATTGACTATGAAAACGATAAACTATCAGCTACCGTGACCTCCGCTACATATTTTGGGAAATCCAAAGTTAAAAACTGTATGAATTTTATGGTTTCACCATTAGAATCTATACTTTTCTTGAGCACATTGCTTTACTTAGGCACCCCTATAGCTTGGATAGTTTTATGTTTTATGCTCTATGTCGTTTATGTCTACAACCGCGAACTCATTTTTGTGAAAGAACACATTAATGACTGGAGCACAGAACAAAAAGAAAATTACAATTTTATCGGAGGTCTCTTACTCAATGAGTTTTATGAAAAATGGCTTCCTGTAATTTTATTGATTCTCCTTTGTACTCAAAACGTACAATTTGTCTTTATTCTCTTTCTACATATTCTGCTATTTATGAGTAATTTGAAAGATTTTAATAAGGATTATCGAATAATTAAAGATTTGTTTCTTGTAAGAGCCTATTGGTTTCTTGCAGGCATTATTGCAGATATTTTTTATTACCAATCCTATTTGCGCTTGAAGCATTTCGTGTATTGGAAAATCTACAAATCGCTTGTAAAGAATGATAACAGCAGATAATCACATAGTACATGGCCTGTGGATTGGTGACACTTTGAGTAGTATGGAAATGCTGACTATCAAGTCTTTTGTCAAGATGGGACATCAATTTTACCTCTGGGCTTATGACGACTTGAAGCTCCCGACGATTGAAGGACTGATTATTAAAAGCGCAGATGATATCATCGCACGAAAAGATGTATTTTCTTATAAAAACAAAAATAAATTCGGTCATGGCAAAGGAAGCTTTGCTGGTTTTTCTGATATCTTCAGGTATAAGCTCTTATACGAATATGGGGGTTGGTGGGTTGACATGGATGTAACCTGTCTGAAAACATTAGATTTTAAAGAAGAGTACGTTTTTCGAGCCCATCACGAATTGGATGTTGTAGGTAATTTTATGAAATGCCCTAAGGCATCCCCTCTAATGAAAAGTGCCTATGAAGAGGCCGTGTCAGAGGTTAATGAGCAGAACAACGATTGGCACAAACCTATAGAGATTCTGAATAAGTATATCAAAGAATATCATCTGGAAAAATATATCAAAAAAAATCTGGCTCTTCCAGATGATTGGCGGATAATTTTAAAAATGATAAAAGGTAAATCTGACAAATCCATTGAATCTTTTTACTTCATTCACTGGTTAAATGAGGAATGGCGAGCACGTAATTTATCCAAAGATTTAATTCGTATTGAATCAACCTTGGGTGCATTAATGAGAGAACATGGTATCCTTAAATCAGATTACACTTTCTTGGAAAAACAATTAAATTATCTTCGCACCTCAGACTTGTATGAAAATTTGCGAATTTTAAAGGTCGTAGAATGATGAAAAACTGAATTAACCTATTCAAACCAAAGGGGAATAAAAATCCTGATCCCGGGATTAGTTGATTGTGAACGCCTATAATGCCTGTCTAACCAATATACAAATAGAGCTATATCTGTCGGTTTGTTTGTCATTATAGACTTAACTACTCGTTTTTCTTAACATAACCAGAAACTTTTGAAAAATCTATTCAGAAAAGTTTCACGCTCGTGAATGAAAAACTAGAAAAAATTCTTAATACACTGAAAACACAAATTATTGCCATGAAAACAATTGTTTATCCTTTAGCCAATGAAGTACTTCTGGCAAACTTTGATTTTTATTGTTTTAAGAATATCGGAACAAACTTAAACCGTGACTATATGAATCTGTTAATTGAATTTGAATTCTACAATATCTTAGATTCTGAAATCTTAGAAGCGGATTACCGGCCCGGTGATGAGGAGAAAATGATTTTTGACTTTGATTTTTTTGGCCTATCGACAACCACTTTGCCGAAAAAGGTTATTAGTTGTGCGCCAATTATATATTTACCTTATATACTCGATAGGTGATGCGTGTTTTAAAATGGACCTTATCTACAATTATCCTAATACTGACCGTAGAATTGGGCTTGCGATGGACGGGTATTTATGAGATGTATTCAGAAAAAAACTTTAACCGATATGATATAGCCTACAATCAAACCTGGCCTGTCAATTATTTTAACCAACGAACAGATAGTATTCATTACAATCAAAGAGAATTCGACTACCAATGCTCATGTAATGCCCTCGGATTCCGTGAAGACCTTAATCCCGACTCTATGAATCAGGAAGACTATTTAATCCTTTTTCTAGGTGATTCTTTTACTGAAGGAGTAGGGGCCAGTTGTGACAAAGAAATGCCAGCTGTTTTCGAAAAAATAAGTCCCCCTTTTGTCTATAGTTACAATGCCGGTGTTGTGGGTTCAGATCCTTTTTTCTCTCTACGCTGGTATGATCATTACCTCAAAGAAATTTCAGCAGATGAAATCATATTAGTTATTAATTACTCTGATATATCAGACTATATTTTTCGAGGTGGAGAGGAACGATTTGATGAGGAAAATAACGAAGCACATTTTCGCAAAGCACCAAAAATTAGCCTAATTTACCAGCATAGTCATCTTATGCGATTTATCCTTCACTTTATCCTTCGTTACGACTTCACCTTATTGGGAAGTCAAGCCCTTGAAACAGCAACGGAAGAGGCACTAAACGCGATAAGCAATACTATCAACTCCTAGAAAAATCTTCACCCTGATATTGAGCTTACAGTGGTCATACACCCTTATCCTTTCGCTCAATCGAAAAGAGTTCCAGGACATGATAGGCTTCCCGAGCTTCTCCCATTAATCCGCGAGGATATTACTTGCATCAACCTATACCCCAATCTTCAAAATGTTTTTGCTCAAGGCAATTACCTGGATTACAGCTGGAAAAACGATGGGCACTACAACGATAAGGGATACGATACTTTCGCCCATGAATTGTGGACCGGCTGGAGCGCTACCAAGGATTTCGAAAATTAAGCTTATCCTCTGCCTCGTCCCAGTTGGAATGGTCTGAACTCTTTACTTTATCACTAATCTTTTGTAGTAAAGAAATCGGCAAAACCAAAACAATATAAACCAAGCTTAAAATGATACCCGCATTAATATTCCCTAGTAGGCGACCGAATTGCATCCATTTGTCGACGAATAATACAGTAAAACGATCAACTGAAAAAAGAATAAAACCAAACACCACTACCCCATATAACACGTAATTGTGCGAAAGATTGTAGCGCGATTTAAGCCAAGTAGCTAAAAGAACTAAAACCAGCACAACAAGGCCTGCAGATTGATATACTTTCCTGCTGTCCATTTACATCATTGGATAAACAAACGGAGCTACTGCACTGCTTTCAGCAAAAAACAACAAGATACCAAGAAGGACTAAAGCTATAACTATGGGTAATAGCCACCATTTTTTGCGCTCCATCAAGAAATGATACATATCTCGTAAAAACTCCATCTAGTCTAAATTTTTATTTACATAGTTACTCAATAATTGCATATTATCCTCCCGCTGAATAACATAATTTCCCAAAACTAAGATATCAATTTCCGTAGATAGAAAAGTTTCAATGGCATCTTTTGGTGTACACACGATTGGTTCACCACGTAGGTTAAAACTGGTATTTACTAAAACGCCATATCCAGACAAGGCTTTGAATGATTC
>Ga0075475_10000010_pt1 | contig 57513 bp, 91 predicted proteins | sample DEB08_DNA_10_FD_76342 | JGI IMG/M metagenome (GOLD analysis project Ga0075475, IMG submission 76342) | Aqueous microbial communities from the Delaware River and Bay under freshwater to marine salinity gradient to study organic matter... | ecosystem: Environmental > Aquatic > Marine > Coastal ... | reverse complement strand
CTTTTTCAAAGCTCATTCCTTTTAGATTAACGCTTGGCATTGTCACCTCCAAATGTCCAACCACGCCTTCTCAAGTAGTATACTTTTGAATAGATAGCTGTTTCACTCTTGTCAAGTTTCTTTGCAAGTTCTTCAATAGGCAAACTTCCGTAGTGCCTTTTAAGAAAGTCCTTTTGCTCTTGTGTCCAATTAGACATTCAGTGACCTCGCTTTGTAATGTGAAAGACTCTCTTTACATCTTTGTAATGTAATATCATACATTTCTGCAGCAGAGAATGTCTTTGGTTCATCATCCCAGTTATCGTTAATTTTAATAAACACACTTGTTTCTGTTTTTTTAAGTGTATTGAAAGGCGAGAGCATTGAAAGTCTATCAATGATTGAACTGCCTTGATGAAAGTCAGAACCTTGCACAAAGATAACATAAGGCACACAGTTGTAGTTTTTCATAATGTGTGAAATCTCTACAATGTTTTTGTAGATACGCTCAATGCCATTACCCATACTTTGTCTAGGTAATCCTTCTCGTTTTCTTAGGTGATTCGTACCCTGATTTTTGACTTCGCCAAAGAACACAGGATAACCATTTATTGTAATCATGCCACCATCAGGTTTGATGTTAGCATTGGGGTTGTGAAGTTCATATCCCATTAAATCATAGAAACTGCTATCCTTACGAATATTTTTATGATGTTCTATTGTGTAATGAGGGTAGTCCTCTTTTAATTGTTCCATTACGAGTGGAACTACACTATTCAGATTCGCTTCTATGTCTCTTGCACCTTTACTAAAGATGGTTTGACCTCCACCGAAATCAGAATGTGTTTGACGCAATGTAGTAGTATTACTCATTCTATCTCCTTTTATTTATAAATATATTATACTAAAATTAGAAACAAATGTCAAGAACTATTTTAAGATATGTTAAATATTTGTCTTGACTCAAGCCCACAAAGTTGTTATAATATTATCTATGAATAATGATATAAGCAATATAATAGTGTTAATTTGGTTTACAGTAGGTGCATACTACTTTGGAAAACAGATTGGCATAAGAGGAACAATTGATTTTTTAGAGGAAAAAGGACTTCTGTCTTTTGATGATGAAAAATAGTTCTTGACATCAAGGTTAATTTTTGATATAATTATTTTGTAAGTGATAGGTTTCACTTACGTATTGGTGCGTCTACCGAAAGGAGATGTGAATATTTACTGAAAAGGAATTATGGAGATAAAAAATGAGTATAGATTTAAGTAAGTTTTGGCTTGGATTGGATATGCCTAACCTCCCGTCTTATACGGAGAGTAGCTATCCTAGATATAACTTAATAGCAGGGAACAACGATTATCGTATAGAAATCGCAGTGCCCGGTTGGAAGAAAGATGAATTGGAGATTGTTTTTGATAACAAAGAACTTCAAATCAAGGGTAAAAAGGAACACAAACTAGGTGATGATGAGCAGTTCGTTCATCAAGGTCTTAGTCTAAAATCTTTTGAACGAAGATTTATTCTGAACGCCGACCTATTAGTAGATAAAATAAATCTACAAGACGGATTACTGACAATCCACTTATCACGAACTCCAGATTCTAAGAGGAAAGTCTTGGAGATAAACTAAAATGAAAGCAATCGCTATCAAAGTTCGTGATACAATATGTGAGAATGGAGAGTTCTGTGAAACTGTAAGCCAAATCTGTTTAATCAGTTTTGGTGCCAGTGTCATAACTATAAACTTATCCTATCTTGTATAGAATGTCAACGATGTGGGAGAGGCTTCGGTCTCTCCCCTGCTTGGAGAAGCAAATGAAAATATCAGAAAATGGATTAGAATTAATTAAACACTTTGAAGGGTGTGAACTTGAAGCATATAAATGTGCTGCAGGTGTATGGACTATAGGATATGGTCATATAAAAACTGCTGTAGAAGGCAAAGTTATTACACAAGAAGAAGCAGATAATTTGCTAGTAGAAGAAATTATAGAGTACGAAGACTATGTTAGAGCAGCTGTCGAAGTACCATTAAAACAGTACCAATTTGACGCATTAGTCAGTTGGACATTCAATCTAGGCAATGGTAATCTAAATGCCTCAACTATGTTAAAAGTACTAAATGCAGGCGATTATGAGGGTATTCCAGCGCAAATGGCAAGATGGAACAAAGCAGGTGGAAAAGTTTTAGAAGGACTCAAACGCCGTAGGGAAGCAGAGGGTAATATGTTTCAAAATAAGAAATGGAACTAAAAGAGATTTGGTTAAAAATACTTAGTTTCTTCTCGACAAGATATAAGCTAACTGTTAGTTATAATAGCACATACGGTGACGCTGATGATGCAACTTATATAGTTCGCAAGTTTTTCAAAAAACAAGACAAGTTCCTTAGTTTCCAAACTGAGGACAAAGAAGTAGTAGAAATCCGAGGAGCAGAAGGATTAAACTATAAGATAGAGGAGTTATAATGCAACAGTTCTTTTTAGCAATCATTTTAGTATTAGGTCTAGGAAGTTATTTCTTATGGAGTGAGAACCAGACACTAAAAGCAAACAACATTAAACTAGAAAGTGCAGTACAAATGCAAGAAGAAGCAATTAGCACTTTACAAAACGACTTTGCACTACAAACAAAGTCATTAACAGAATTACAACAAAAAAGTCAAGAAGCACAGAAAGAAATGAATCGCTATCTTGATATATTTAAAAGGCATAACTTAACTAAGTTAGCCGCAGCAAAGCCTGGACTCATAGAGACTAGAGCAAACAAAGCAACAAAAGAGGTATTTGATGGAATCGAACAAGACAGTCGGGATATTGACGCTGCTGATGATGGTATCGTCGTGCAGCCTACTACCAACCAAGACATTAGAGGTTAGTGCTAAACCAATAGAAAGGCAGATAGCACAGCCCGTACTACCAAGAGAAATAGACTTGAAAGAGCCTCATTGGTATGTAGTCAGTGATAAAAACTTAGACGAGTTTTTAGAAAGAGTAAAAAAAGAACAGGGGCAAGTAGTTTTCTTTGCCATGAGTGTGCCAGACTATGAATTAATGGCATATAACACGCAAGAGTTAAAACGATATATTCGTGAACTCAAAGAGGTAGTAATTTACTATCGCAAGGTAACAACAGAGAATGTATCACAAGGAAATACAGATAAGAAATAAGGGCGTATTAGCTAAAATAGATGTTATGGCAGAGGCAATGTTTAGATTACCTCACACATTTAAGAAAAACCCAATTCCAAGAGCAGATTTAAGAGGTCTGTTAAATGCTATGAACGATGAAAATCATAGTGGAGTGGGAGAAACTAATGGAGTAGACTACGCTGGAAGATATATGACTACCGAGTGGTTTAACACCAGCAACTTAGTACTAGATTCATTTAAAGTGGAAGTAGGTAAACTATTTGAATGGAAGTCTTGCCACATATTACCAGCAGAGTGGGGAAACTTAGGTTGGCATAATTCAGTTGGAGAGCCTAGACTATCTATAAGATTTATTTGGAATAGTGGTAATGGTTCGTTTCTTTGGAACAAAGGACATCATATTCAACAAATTAAACACAAACAATATCCAGCAGGACAAAAGTCTTGGACTTGTATAGCAGGACTTATGGACGAAAGTACAATGGTTGCTGTTAAAAATACAGGAGACCAACCTTGTTTAGTGCTTGACATGAGTATTCAACCGAAGTATGGGAAAGAGTTTCAACAAGCATTAGAGATAATCCAATCACATAATGACTAAGTTTTCTAATCTATTTAGATTGCTATCTTGGAAAAGTGCTATGCAAAAACACTCAGATTGGTTTGATAAGAATGAACCAGCACAAGCAAGATTTGAAGAAAACGAAGATTGGTTAGAAGAATTAGAAGATAGAGTAGTTATTTTAGAGGAAAAAATTGAAAAACTTACAGCTGCAATTGAGCGTACGAAACTCTGACATAGTTGGTCATATACCTGATTTTTTGTCTGAAGAAGAAGTAAATCAAGTTAAAAAACTAAACTCTAATAGAGAATGGAAAATGGCAGGTACTAAGTGGTCTCAAGGAGACCTGTCTGTTAGATATAGTAAGAAACTCAATCAAATACTCTTTCCATTTTATGATAGACTGTATGATGCAGTATCATTATACAATAAAAAGTCATATAATTTACATTTATACCCAAATCGTAATCAACACGAAATTAATTGGGTAAGATACGATAAAAAAGGTATGTTCTTTACCGCACATCGTGACCATAGACCTTGTCTGTCTAATTTCCTAAACAAAGAATCAGTTAGAAAAATAAGTTGTAGTATACAATTAACTCATCCTTCACAATATGAGGGAGGAGATTTAAAGGTAGCAGAAACTTTTACTCATCCAGACGTTTATATGGATAGTAGTAATCCTCCTAGATGGATTAAACACAGGGAAAAGTTTAGACACAACTTTGATACAATTAAAAAGTGTGGAAGTATTACTATGTTTACATCAATACACGAACACGAATCTACACCACTAGTCTCTGGAGCAAGAGATGTGGTAGTAGTATTTATACGAGGAGAATCAAGTGGTTATTGAACAACCTGAAAGTTTAAATAAGTTAATAAAACATCTACAAGCATACTACAATCCTGTAAGAGATACTGACTTTATGAAGGCAGAGGCTTGGGTATTGTATAATAGAGCTACATGGGTATATAATGATTCTTTTCCTGTATGGAGAGAAGAAAGAGATAGTATATTTGAGTGGCTACACGCTAACAGTAAGTTTCCAGACTGTCCTTTTATTAACTGTTTTAAAATAATTAAATGTTCTTCTAAAACCTTTCATATACCGAAAACAGGAGTAAATGCTTCGTATATTCAGTTAAAAGGTAAAGGAAATATAATTGTAAAAGAAACAGAAAACCATTGGACATTACAAAGAGCAGCGGGTGTGGAGGACTTAGACACCTTTGCTTGGGATTCAAGAGAGTGGATAAGACTCAAGTTAGAATTAAATCATCAAAAATCATTTTCTAATAAATGGTCGCATATTTATATACCAGAATCAATAGGAGGGTTAGTAGCTTATGTCGAATACGGCAATTAAAATATTTATTGGGACTAGCGATTCACAAGATAAGATAATAGAACAAGTATATCTATTCTCTCTATTTAAGAATACTGATGCAGAGTTGGACATAACTTTCATGCGACCAAAGAAGATGGGGTGGACTCGAAATAATTGGGGGACACCTTTTACTAGTTTTCGATACGCAGTACCAGAGCTATGCAACTTTAAAGGTAGAGCAATCTATACAGATGTAGATATGATTAATTTTAGAGATATTAAAGACTTGTGGGAAACTGACCTCGAAGGTAAACCTATGGCAAGTGCATGGGACTTTCTATGTGACAATACAGTAAATAGAGATGATGGTTGGTGGGCAGATAGTGTACTTCTGTTTGATTGTGAAAAGATGAAAGATTTTGTAGACCCAATAGATAAAATGAAAAATTGGGAAGGTAGTTATAAAAAACACTGGATGCAAGTACACGCTAACTCTCCTGATAAAGAGTGGGCAAAGAAAAACTTATACCATACTTTAGATTCAAGATGGAACTCTTACGATGGACAAGTCACAGACTATAAAGAACTACCACAAGGACATTTCAATAAAGATTATTTTTGGATAAAAGATAATGAGAGTGTAGCAAAAAGACCACAAAGACCAAAAGATGATATATGGCAACTACATTTGACTGGATTAAGTACACAACCTTGGCATCCTCGCTACACAAGTTGGGGGTATTCCACACATCCCAGACAAGACCTAATGGAGATTTATTGGGATTATGTTAAGAAAGTAAAAATGATGGAGAAACCGAATTATGACCTTCGATGAGATTATTAGCCCACTAACGAGAGAACAGTTTTTAAAAGAATACAAAGGTAAGAAACATTTTACTATTCGCTCGGAAAGACCTATATTTGATTATCTATTTGATTGGAAACAGTTTGATGAGTATTGTAATAGTTGGGGAATTGGTGGACATGATAGGATGCCACAACTACAAGTAGTAGAAGACAAAGGCAAATGGTGTAAGAAAAAAGACGCACCTAAGTATATATACAGTAAAACAGAAGACCCAAAATATCAAGCAAGAAGTGGATATCTAGCTTGGAAAAATGGGCACTCCTTCATTCTAGCTCTCAGCGAGTTTTTAAACAAAGAAATGTGGAATCAGTGTGAGGAGTTTGAAAAAGTTTATGGTAGAGGACAGGCAAACTTGTACTGTTCAGGGAAAAAAGATGCAGACGTATTTACAATTCATGCAGATTCAACTGATAACTTTCTACTTCATGTAGAAGGACAAGTTAAGTGGAATATGTATAATGAGTGGAGTCCTCATAAAGGGGAGTTTACTCTAAGAGAGAGTTTTGTGTTAAGTCCAGGCGACTTACTTTATATACCAAAAGGTATGTATCATAACACAGAAACTCTAAGTCCAAGGATATCCATATCCTTTCACTTTCATGAACCTGATGGGTTCCATAAGAAAAGAGAGGAGTGGCTAGACTGGAGACCGTAGGAGATACTATGGCAGAAGGAAGTGATAATTCACGAAACGAAGTTGAGATAGATTTAGATAAGTATATGGCTCTCATTGAGAAGCTAGATAAGTCTGAAGATACTATCAAAGAAATGAAGATGGAAGCCGAAGCTGCAAAGAAAAGGCTTGCACCACCTAAACGGAAGTTCTTGGATTTGTTTCTAGATGATAATGATGTAAATGAAAAAGCCATTATTGGTTTTATCTCTTTCGGCTTCATGATAATTTTTGCTACTTGTGATTTAATTACTGCATTTATGGGACAAGATTTGTTGTTTTCTGACACAATCTATACCTCATTAGTTGTAGTGACACTTGGAGCATTTGGTATAAGCGAAGCAGGCAGAGCATTTGGAAAATAGTGATGTATCTGCTCAAAGGCGAAACTATGTGGAAACACTTCTGCAAAGTTAGGAAGCAAATTGTTTTCGTTGTCTTTGGGCAGAAATGTCCATACTGCCATAAGTCAGAAAAATAGTTCTTGACATCATCTATAATTTTTAGTATAATATACATATGAAAAATAACGAACAACAAGAACACAAAACTTGTCAGATGTGGAACTCTGAAACACAGTCATTTGAAACATGGCATATTGGAGCGTGTGAAGTCTGCGGTAAATCTGTAGACCCATTGACTGGCGAGTGTAAAGAATACAAGTGCTGGATATAATATGAACTTATTTTATCTAGATGAAGATATGGACAAGTGTGCTGAATACCATGTGGATAAACACATAGTGAAGATGCCACTCGAAGCAGCACAGCTTTTGTGCACAGCTATCTGGGTAGACCATGTACTTGGCTTTGTTCCTCGTGCCTTGAACAAAGAAGAAAGTAAAATCCTCAATGAGGAGAAGGCAAAAATTAAAGACTTACCAATGGAAGAAAGACCATTGACCCCATACTTACCAATGATGTACAACCATCCTTGTACGATATGGACGAGGTCATCTCTTGACAACTTTGAATGGACTCATTGTTATGCAAATGCATTGAATGACGAGTATCATTATCGTTATGGTAAGCAACATAAGTCGATAGCAGAAGTAGTAAACAAACTGCCTGAGCCAAAGAATATGGAGCGTCTAGGACAGACTCCATTTGGTATGGCTATGCCAGACGACCTCAAAGATGAGAGTGACGTGGTGGGCAGTTATCGACTTTATTATCACACAGACAAGGCAACATTTGCCAAGTGGTCACACCGAGACAAGCCCCATTGGTGGGATGAAGGTCTAGCATGGTATGACGAAAGGATTACAGCAAAATGACAGAACTAGTTAAGTACGAAGTCAATGGTATGTCTATGGTATTCCCAAAAGACATAACAGAAGAAGAACTACATAAAGCAATACAAAAAAGATTAAATAATCTTTACTTTAGTAAAAGACCTATAGTAGTTAGAAAAAGTAATGGGGATGAGTATAAATTATTAAATGGAGTACGGATGCATGGACAAAGACATTAATGAACTCTTTGGAATAAACAAAGAGCCTGTGACAACATTATCTCATAGAGAGATGATTAGACAAAATCTAAATAAACAAAGAGAGTCTTTAGTAGCAGAAATAAGTTTATTACAAGGTCAGTTAGATGATAAGAAAGAATATCTTGCCAAAATTGATGGCGGGATAGATGTATTAGATGAACTATCTAAATGATTACAATAATAGACAATTTTCTACCTAATCCTGATGAAGTGCGTGCTAATGCACTTGATAGATTATTCTTTTGGGGGAATATTAAAAAAGTAAGTTATCCAGGGATGCGTACTAAATATTCTACACAAGACCAAGAGCTTAGAATTAGAGTAATAAATCTAGTTGAAAAAGCAATAAACAAAAAAGTATGGGTTTCTAGTACTACATCAGGAAGTCATGCTTTTACTATGGGGTTTGAAGGCTCAGAAAAACTCAACTGGGTACACCATGATGTTGCTAACAGAGTACAAAAACAACAAGAAGCAATTGGAGGAAAAGCATGGGCAGGTGTATTATACTTAACTCCCAACCCTCCTAAACACTCTGGAACAGCATTATTTGAAGTTGATAACGAAATATACTCACAAGAAGTAAAATTGTTATCATCATCAAAAGAAATGCTAGATAACATATATGAGAGTGCGCATACAATAGTAGATAATAGATATAATAGATTAGTATTGTATCCAGCAAACTATTGGCACGCTCCGATGAAAAGTGGTTTTGGTACTAAAAAGAAAAACGCAAGACTAATTATGAACTTATTTATGGTAGTATCAGATGACTGATTATACAGATAACAGATTTAACGAAAAGGAAGCAATAAAGTTGCTTTCTGACTATATTGATTCCACATATGGAAAACACTATAGTATGAATAAAATACAATCAACTGAGTTTATATTTGATGCAGGACATGGAGATGGCTTCTGTCTAGGAAATATAATTAAGTATGCTCAGAGATTTGGAAAGAAAGAAGGACGAAATCTTGATGATTTACTCAAGATTTTACATTATGCAATAATTTTACTAGGGGTAGAAATTGAGAACAAAGAAACACGAAAATCTTACACAAGCAAATATAACCAAGGTAATTGAGTTATTAAACCCTACTGATGGTAGTAAGCCAATCACCAAGAAAGAAGCATGTGGTATACTAAACATAGCTTACAACACAACAAGATTAGGCAACATTATTACAAACCATCTAGAAACGATGGAGTTCCGTGCAAAAAGAAAAGCACAGAACAAAGGTAAGGCTGCAACAGCAGCAGAAATAAAAGATACAATAAAAAGATATCTTGAAGGAGACAATGTAAGTGATATTGCGAAAGCATTATACAGGTCTCCAGCATTTGTCAAAGGTATTATCGATAGAATCGGAGTACCACAAAAATTGGCAATGACCGACTATGAAGGTAGAAGAGAAGCTATGCTGCCAGAACAATGCGTAGCAGAGGAGTTCGAAGTTGGTGAAAAGATTTGGGCAATAAAACAGAACTATCCAGCGTTAGTGCAAAGAGAGCTTCAGCCCGAAGAAGCAGAGGAGCGAGGCTACAAGGTATATCTAGTATATACAATTGAAGCACAACAAGAGGACTTAGAAAAAACGTACTTCCCACACTTAAGTTTTGCAGGTAAGAACCATGCATTAGCAGCTTATGATATGGGCAGTCTAAGACATTTACAAGAGTATATGTAAAAAGGAAAAACAAATGGATGCAATTCAATGGCTTATTGCATTTTATCTCGCAGCTTGGGCATTGATGTTTTTAAGAACATTCCCAGCAAGTATGAGAACAATAAAAGAAGTAGCACCTAACTCAATAGTATATAAGTACCGAGTTATTGGTGGAATTGCGTATGCGCTAATGTTATTTATAGCGTGTATACCATTGTTTAAAATATTGATTGATGATGATGCTAAAGAAAGATTTATTATATCTTTTACAGCAGGGATTTTAGGAGATAAAAATGCATAGAGGAAACCCATATTATGAAGCATTGATAGCTAAATATCAAGCTGAAATATTAGAAGCAAAGGCAGTACTAAAAACATATTTTACCAGCTCAGTTGGTATAGGAGAACATTCAGACTTAATTCAAGAGTTTGATAAACAATTAGGCAAACTTGCCGAAGCACAAGATAAATTAAGCTCTCTTAAGGATTTAATCAAAAATGCATGATATACAACAATGTACTCAAAAACTAATAGCATTATTAGATGCTGTCGAAAGAATAGATAGATTTAATAAAGAAACATTGCCTTATAAACTAGATAATGCAAAAGAATTAGCTAGAGAATTAAAACAAGAATATAAGGTGAATAAAATTGATATTAACAACAACAAATAATAAGACCATTGGTGTCACAAGAAATCCATATGAGAGAGTAGTATCTCTATATATGCTAAGTTTAGATTACATTGGTTTAGATAAATGGATTGATAAGCATAAACCAATAATGCAAACAGAACAATTTGCAAGCTGCGATTACTTAATAAGATTTGAAAACTGGGAACAGGAACTATTAGATTTAGAAGTAGAAGTGATAGATAAATCAGAAGTAGAGAAGTCAATAGAAATGTACGATTGGAAAGGATGGTATACATTAAATACTCGTAGTCATGTTGCTGAGCTGTATCACAATGATATTATTACCTACGGGTATAGCTATTAAAAAATAGTTCTTGACTCATGCCCAAACTTCTTGTATAATATATTTATATTAAGGAAATAAGCAATGAGTGACAGGTTTTACCAACAAATGCTAGATACCACAGGTTGGTGTCCAGGGTATCGTAATACTCATACTCTTGCCGAATACACTAAAAACTACACATTAAAAAGGAAAAGAACTATGGCGTGGACAGACGAAGCTAAAGCTCAGGCAGTAGAGATGTATACTGCAGAAGAACCAACTCCAGAAAACAGTATGGAAGTTGTTAAGATGATTGCTGAAGAATTAGGCGAGAGCCCAAATGGTGTCAGAATGATTCTTACTAAAGCAGGAGTATATGTAAAGAAAACTCCAGCTGTTAAGTCAAGCAGTGGTGGAACTGGTGGTGGCAGAGTAAATGTTGCCGCAGCTCAAGACGAACTGACTAAAGCGATTAGTGACATGGGCGAAGAAGCCGATGCAGCTATCATAAGCAAGCTCACAGGGAAAGCTGCTATGTATTTCGCTACTCTAATTAATAAACTAAACGATTAATTACCCCTGAAAACATGGGGAGGGCAACCTCCCTGTGTATTTTTGTACCTTTAATAAAGACCTTGTAACATATAACCATTGATGGGACGCTAATAGATATTAACCACCCACAAGGAACAGATGAAGAAAGATGACTTTATTAAAAAAGTTACCACTGCAGGTGATGCAATAGTAACATATCGAAGTCAAAATAGTCGCAGATTGAAATATAATGTTTGCACTATGGATTTTGATAATAAGTATATACAATCAAAAAAGAATCGAGCAAAACCTAATCAAAAACAAGTTCTATTGTTTTGCTGGGATACCGACTCTTACAGACTGTTAGCTCCAGATAATGTGACTTCTATCGTGCCTTTAGCAAAGATACTGAGAAATGATAGAACTACATGAAGCCCCAGCAGTGTATGAAAAATGTATACACTATAACGAAGAAAAAAGTGAGAAAGTATATGTAATGGTAAATACTTTTCGTGAAACGGAATATTTACACATACGAAAATACTATCAAGACTTTGATGAAACATGGAAGCCTACAAGGGATGGCATTGCGCTACCTATAGATTTCGATAATACTAGAGAGCTTTTTGATTCATTAGTGGAGATTCTTTCTATATCCGAAGTCAAAGGAGTTTTAGAAACTCATTTTAAAGAAACAATAGATAAAATCTATCAACCTTAAAAATAGTTCTTGACAAAACCTCAAATATTCTGTATAATATACATATGAATAAAACAGAATACCTAGAGTTGTGTAATCAAAAGTACGCTGAGGGCAATCCAATATTGCCTGATGATGTGTATGATAGACTTGTAGAGAATACTGAACTTGAAAATAAAGTTGGGTATGATTCTAGTGAAGAAAGATTCCAACACCCCTTCCCAATGTATTCATTACAAAAAGTCTTTGTCGGAAAAGATAAAGAACCAGATTGGGATTCCAAAGAACCACACATAATGACTGCCAAGTTGGACGGTGCCGCCGTGTCTATAACTTATATAGAAGGTGTACTGACACAGGCGTTGACTCGTGGTGATGGAAAAGCAGGGCTAGATATTACAGATAAAATTAAGACTTTAGTGCCAAATAAAATATGGAGCAAAGGACTGAAACAGATTACTGGAGAAGTTGTTGCACCAAAAGAAATACCAAATGCTAGAAATTATGCAAGTGGTGCTTTGAATCTAAAGGACTTAAAAGAGTTTGAATCTCGTGATATAACTTTTATAGCTTACGGAATCCAACCAGCAATATGTGCTAGTTGGACTGAAGATATGGCTATGATAAAAGACATGGGATTCTTAACTGTCACACATAGTGATTATAGCCAGTATCCTCAGGATGGTAAAGTTGTAAGGGTCGACTCTAATATATATTTTAAAACATTAGGCCACACTTCACACCACCCAAGAGGAGCCTTCGCTCTAAAAACTAGACAGGCAGGAGTAGTTACTCGATTACTTGATGTTGAATGGAATGTCGGTAAGTCTGGTGCTGTCTCACCTGTTGCAATCTTAGAGCCGTGTGTGATTGGCGAAGCTACTATTAGTAGAGCAACTCTACATAATATTGGTTACATAGAAGCGTTAAACCTAGAAATAGGTTGTAATGTAGAAGTTATTAGAAGTGGGGAAATAATACCTCGCGTTGTAAAAAGAGTATGAAGTATGCAAAAGAAGAGCTGGAAAACAGCAACAGGATATTTAAAAGTGCTACACCAAAACTTACCCTTGATTGGTATGTTAAGTGGACTGCTAGTGTTATCCTTCTTGCAGCTATGGTTATTAGGTCAACAGGAATATCGAACACTGCTGATACAATATTATCTTTCTTTGGGTGTTTAGGTTGGTTATTTGTTGCTTTTATCTGGAAAGATAGAGCCTTAATTATTCTAAATGCTATTGCTTGTTTTATATTATTAACAGGACTTTTAACTAAATTATTTACTGTCTAATGGCAGGAGGTATATACAACGAAACGTATTTTCGCAACTACCCTGAAGAAAAAGACAGGGATGGAATACTATATGGCATAGTACTGGTTAATATGAAAACATGGGAACGAGAAACTATAAAAGTCGGCATCGCAAAAGGAAGAACATTCAAAGACGCCGTTCGAAGGGGGCGTGGATTCACCAACTACGATATTCGGATTCAGCGTTTGTGGAGCGGGACGATATACGATTGTTGGAGATTCGAGCAGAAGCTACACAACCAGTTTCAGAAAGATAGACATAAAACACAACACAAGTTTGGTGGACACACGGAATGTTTCAGCATGGAGTCTAAAATATTAGAGGCATTTCCAAAAAAGAATGAAGAATATGATAGCAATAATTGAAAACTTTTATACTAAGGAAGAATGTGATTCACTCAGAAATCACCCCGATAATGAATGGATAGCCGCAAGTTCCAGAAGCTTAGATGGAAAAGTCACAACTGGTGGGTACAGAAATGCAGACATAACTTATCGTTTACCTATGAAAAGAAAGGAAGTCGTAGAAGCATTTAAAACTTTCAATAAACAACATTATAACTTACACTTGAATGGACACATTGAAGCAGCTATCAATAGATATGGAGTTGGACAATATTTTAAATTACACTATGATATGATATTGGACGATACTTTATATGACAAGAAAAGAGAATGTAGAAAAATCTCTGCAGCTATTCAGCTGTCAGACCCCAGCGAGTACGAAGGTGGTAGACTAATTGTAAAAGGATATTCAACACCTGTTGGACAAGGAACAATGATTTTATTCCACTCGCTATCATCACACGAAGTCACCCCAATTACAAAAGGAATGAGATACAGTCAAAATATATTTGCTTACGGAAAGTTTGAATTATGAAGTTTATAGGAATTAGTGAAGGCTTCCATGATGCAGCGATAGCTGTGGTAGATGAGTATAATCAATTACAATTTGCAACCCAAGCCGAAAGATATACAAGAGTTAAAAATGATAGATGGTTGCCCGATAACTTGGTACAAAAAGAGAAAGGAGACCAAGTTATTTATTATGAAAACACAGAGTTTAAAAAAGCAAGACGAGAGCATTATGGTCAGTCTCGAATCGAGCTAAAAAGAGATTACGATATTAAAACAATCTTTCATCACGAAAGTCACATGGCGGCAGGTTATTATACTGCTCCATTTACTGAGGATGTTGTATGTGTAGTTATAGACGCAGTAGGCGAGTATGACACAGCAACTATATGGAAAGATGGAAAAAAGATATGGAGTAAACAATACCCTTGGTCTTTGGGAATGTTTTATAGTGCTATTACGAAAAGAATAGGACTAAAACCAAATGAAGATGAGTATATAACAATGGGTATGGCGGCATATGGTGATGCAGAAATAGATATGTCAGAAGAAGTACAGTCTGATTGTAGTCATGGATTTCCTTTAACAAAATGGTTTTGGAAACACCCATACGATATAGCCGCAAGTGCGCAGTATACAATAGAACAAGAAATACTAAAAATTATGCGTGAAGCAAGAAAGCATGGCTCTAAGCTAGTATATGGTGGTGGGGTTGCCTTAAACTGTGTAGCAAATAGTAAGATTCGTCCTATGTTTGATGATATGTGGATATTTCCTAATCCAGGCGATGCAGGAAGCGCGCTTGGTTGTATATTAGCACACACAAAGAAACGATTAGATTATCCTCACACTTTTTGGGGAGAAAACATTTTTAGAGACTTAGAGGTTAATAAAATAGTAAAGAAACTTGTATACAAAAGAGTATGTGGAGTAGCAAATGGACAAGCAGAGTTTGGTCCAAGAGCTTTGGGTAATAGGTCTTTACTAGCAGACGTTAGAACTGATGTAAAAGATACTGTAAATGATATAAAACGAAGACAAAAGTTTAGACCATTTGCACCAGCAATACTAGAGGAGTTCTATGACGAATACTTTGAAGGATATGCAAATGAATATATGCAGTTTGTATCTAAGGCAAAACACGACTACACTAGCGTAACTCATGTAGATGGAACAGCAAGAGTACAAGTAGTAAAGAATGATGGAAGTAATCTTAGAGAAATACTAGAATATTATTATGAAGTAACTAAAGTTCCTATGTTACTTAATACAAGTTTGAATATAAAAGGACAACCTATTGTGAACACTTGGGAAGATGCAAAACAATTTGAAACAAAATATGGAGTAAATGTACTATGATATATTGGAATGGATGTAGTTTTGTTAGAGGAATGGAAGTTGGAAAGAAGAAGCATAAGTTTGCTTGGTCTGTTTCAGAAGAGTTTAATCAAGAGTGTATAAATCATGCAAAGGTTGGAGGAAGTAATGATAGAATATGGAGGACAACTATAAATGATGTGCCTCAATTCTTTCAACCTGCCCTTGTAGTAATTATGTGGACTGGAATTAATAGAATGGAGTATTTAGAGTGGGCACCCCTTAAGTCCCATGAGTTTATATGGAGAGCAGCTAATTGGGCAAACTTTAACTGGAATCCTAAAACTGGATTTATAGATAAAAAGAATAGTTATATAACTAAAAATCCTGTACCAGGTGTTGTTAAGAAATCTTTACAGGATTATATGGTGAATGTAAGAAATATGCCATTTAATTTAATATATAACTTACATTATATGTATACAACTAATATTTACTTAAAGTCATTAGGAATTAATGTTTTGAATTATACTATGTCGAATACTCCCTATCTACATTTACCAGAGTACTTAGAACGTACATTTAGAGAGGGAGCAAACTTTGTATGGGAGACTCCCCAAATAGATAAAAAAGAATGGTTTAAAAGGTTACCTTTCCTAAAAGAAGAAGGTATGTATGATATGTGTAAAAAGGCGGGAGTACCCTTTGGAGAAAAAGACCATCCGTTAGAAGAAGGACATGCACTAATGCATGATAGAATAGTAAAGGATATAAGGAAACATGGATTTAATAAAGAGTTTAATTAAAAAGATTCAAGCAGTTTGGTTTCACTGGAAACATAGAAATGATTATGTAGAAGATACCCACATTTACGAGGACGATTAAAAAATTGATTCACGCTTATAAGTCAAGCATCCGAAAAAAAGTTCTTGACAGATGCTTAAACTTTTTGTATAATATATGTATATTTAGGAGAGAGAAGCTAAGTGAATGTGATTATAGCACCAACCAACTGCCCTTGTTGTGATAGTGAATTAGAATTGGTCAATGAGCAATTATTTTGCCGTAACCAATACTGTTCTGCACAATGGAGCAAGAAGTTGGAAAGCTTTGCTTCTACTCTTAAAATAAAAGGTCTTGGACCAGCGACTCTAGTTAAGTTGCAAGTCCAAGACTACCCAGAACTTTATGAACTTACTGTAGATGAAATACAGCAAAGATTAGGAAGTATTAAGTTAGCTGAGAAACTTTATGACGAATTGCAAAAGTCTAAAAGTAGTAAGTTGGTCGATATAATACCAGCTTTCTCAATACCACTTATTGGTCGGTCGGCTTCTCAAAAATTATGCGATAGAATATCTCACATCGAAGATATTAGCGAGAACAGTTGTACTGAGGCAGGTATCGGACCAAAAGCATCAGCTAGCTTATTACAGTGGTTAGACACTGAGTTTTATCCTAACAAATACATTGACAACCTTCCCTTCAATTGGAACAACAAGATTAAAGAAAAGAAAGAGGTCACAGGCGTCGTTTGTATATCAGGTAAGTTAAAAAGCTACCCAACAAAAGCACATGCTACCTTGGTATTAGAAAAGTCTGGGTATGTTGTAAAATCAAGTCTGACAAAAGACTGCACTCATCTTATAAATGAGAGTGGACTCGAATCAGCAAAAACAAAGACAGCTCGTGACCGAGGTGTTGTAATAATAACCAATTTAAAAAAATTAATAAAGGAAAATTAAAAATGGCATTACCAAAATGGACAGACGAAAGAACACAAGCTTTAGTGGACTTTGTCGGTGGAGAAACCCCTATATCTCAAGCAACTGTTGCTTCAGCAGCAGAAGAATTAGAGACTTCAGTAAGAAGTGTCTCTTCTAAGCTAAGAAAAATGGGACACGAAGTTGAATTAGCATCAGCTTCACAAAGCAAATCTTTTTCAGATGAGCAAGAAGCAACGTTACAAAACTTTGTAACAGATAACTCAGGTGGCTACACTTATGCAGAAATCGCTTCTAACTTTGAAGGTGGAGCATTTAGTGCAAAATCAATTCAAGGTAAAATCTTATCTATGCAGTTAACAGAACATGTTAAACCTGCACCTAAAGTTGAAACTGTAAAAACTTACAGCGAAGACGAAGAAAGCCAGTTCGTTTCATTAGTAAACGACGGAGCTTTTATTGAGGACATCGCAGAAGCTATGGGCAGAAGCGTAAACTCAATCAGAGGAAAAGCATTATCACTACTTAGAGCTGGTGAAATCAACGCTATTCCTAAGCAGAAAGAAACTAAAGGCTCAAGCAAAGCTGATCCTTTAGATGGTCTTAATATAGTAGATATGTCAGTAGAAGATATCGCATCTGAAATTGGCAAAACAGTAAGAGGTGTTAAAACTATGCTTACTAGAAGAGGTCTACAGTGCTCAGACTATAACGGAGCTGCTAAAAAAGAAATAGGCTAATACCTATTCATCTCAGGCGAGCTTCCCTTATGGGTTGCCTCGCCTTTTTTATAATTTAATCTTTGTTTTGGGAGAGACAATTTGACTTTAGAAAGTGCATTACTTAAGCAAATCATTGCTAATGGAGACTTTGAGACTTGGAACAGTCTTAAAGAGCATTACTTACCTGAGGGTGAGTACCGTAAGCTATGGAAAATCTTAGACAAGCACGTTCATAAGTATCAAGCACTCCCAACATTTGAAGATTTAAAACTCGAAGTTCGTTCAAGAGAACTTCAAGAAAAAGTCTATGCAATAGAAACTGTAGAAACAGACGTTCCTTCTATTATATTATTAGACTATCTAAAAAACCAGTTTACGCAAAACGAAATATTATCCCGAATCGAAGACTATGTAGATAAACATATTGCTATTGGCGATGCTCGTGAAAACATTGACTTACTCCAAGAAATTGTAGTACAAGTCGAAGACCGAGTTGAAACCAGTGATGAAGCAGAAAGTATGGATTCTATAGAACTGTTCGATAATGCAGAGGATTTATCTAAGTTTTTGCCGCTCGGTCTCAATCAAGAATACGACCTGGACTACACATTCTCTCCCAAAGACTTGGTAGTTATTGGTGGTAATCGTGGTGGAGGTAAGTCATTTACTTGTTGTAATATTGCTACCGCTGCCCAAGCAAAAGGTAAATCTGTTTTGTATTTCACTATTGAAATGGACACAAGACAGATTCTACAAAGAATTGCCGCTATTTCCACAGGTGTGCCTACTAATCGTATAAAAACTAAGAATCTTGCTCCAATGGAGTGGGAGAAAGTTGCGACTTGGTGGGCAGACCGATTTGAAGGTGGAGATGAGTGTCTTAATGAGTACAAGGAACATCAAGATTTTGATAAGTTCCACTATCAACTTACTAGAAATAAGTTGGCAGAAAAGCCTCAAATAGATGTACATTATGACCCCTCGCTTACACTAGCTAAAATAATAAGTGTAGTGAGACAGAAACAAGCGCAATTACCTGACCTTGGAATAGTGATAGTAGATTACCTAAACCAGATTAGACGCCATAACGCACCAAACCGTTCAGGACAATACGATTGGACCGAGCAAATCGAGATCTCAAAAGGTCTCAAATCTCTCGCACAAGAGAGCAAAGTTCTAGTTCTCTCCGCTTTCCAGACTAATGAGAAAGGAGAGGCAAGATTCTCAAAAGGAATCTTGGATGCTGTTGACGCTGCTTACAGCATACAGCATTGGGGAGACGCAGAGCCTTGTATTAAGTTAAAATGTGATAAGATGAGAAACGGAAAAGCGGAGCCATTCGTTTCAGAAATGAATTGGGACACACTAAAAATCGGCCCGCACACTGCTCTAGACCCAGATGAAAAAGCTGAGTTAAAAGAAACAATGACAACAGGAGAAGATACATATGATATTTAATCCTAACTGGGCACCTAATAGGATGCTAGTATTTCAAACAAACATACTAGATAAAGGTATGAAAGAAGTACGAAACTTTGAATACCCTCTTGTATCTACTAGAGCATGGATTCAAGGACAGCAAGGAAGAATAGACATAAGATTATATCACTTTATCAGAGATGTATTAGATAAAGGATTTGTAAATCCTATACAAGTATGGACAGATGGAAACTATATAACAGTACCTTATGGAATGAATAGGCTATGGTTGTGGAAGTTATTTCCTGAGATTAATCTAGACTGTCTAGTTATTGTACCAGGTGTACACGATACAAGATTTATAAAGAATAAGTTTGACAAGATTACAGAGTTAACACCAAATAAAAAAGGTGGAAACAATAAAATCGACATGAAGTTTGATAGAAGATTACCCCCACTAAAATATGTAAAGTGTGGGAATCTATATGAACTTGGAGTTGATAATGAGAAATTGATTTTTAAAATACCACTTGAAAACCCAGAGTGGGATAAAGAATGGAAACAACTACAAAAAGAAAAAGGCTTTACGTTGTGGATGGGTAATGAAAGATTTTATTCTATAGGGAAGCCTGTGGAAGATTATGATGTAACTGATGTTAGAGGAATATATCAGTTATTCTATAAGTGCTTTTTTGATAGAAATAAAACATGGGACAAAGTATGGTACAAAAGAAAACAGTAAAGAATGAATATTTATGGATGCTTAACCCTATTTCAGAAAGAAGTAGAAAAATAAGAAAACAAGGACAAAAGGAAGACGCTAGGAGGGCAGGAGTATGGTTTTATATACAGAAAAACAATTAGAAGAAGCATGGCATTGTCATTGTGCAGAAATTGCATATATGAATCAGGAAAGCGAACGTATAAATCTACCTATGCCTACTTTGGAAGATTTTAGACTTATGTACGAAGAAACAATAGAAGATATACACAATGGTAATATATAATGGCAGATGATAGAGTAAGTAGAGAAACAGCAGAGCTAGTGCCTTTGCCTCCGCATACATGGTATGTAAGAACAATAGGATGGTTGTTAGAACAAGATAAAGTCAAAGAAAATATAAAAAATGTTCCACCAAACGAACCGCTAAAAGAAGCACTAAGAAAAGAAGGAGTACGTTCTCCCCTTCTCTGTATGCCTAACTGGTACCCTATTGCAGGAAGTCAAAGACTAAGAGTTCTTAGTGAATTACCTGAATTATGGGAACAAGAAGTTAGAGTATGTAGGTTTGATAAAGAATGGTGGCTAATTTATTACCTATGGGGAGACAAAGAGTTTAGAGATAAAGCTGTTGCTGTTTGGTTTCAAATGGCAGAGTTAGTATGGAAGTCTATGTATTATGAGGACGACCCAAAGTTTAGAGAGTATGAAAGGCTAGGTGACGAACTACCATGGAAGCACAAGAAGAATATCCTAAAATAGTTCTTGACACACAACCGAAAATCGGTTATAATATATACAATAATGACGGCAGAAGAACTTTTACAACAGAAACACATTGAATACCACATCTCGGGAAAGGATGCGAAGATTCATTGTCTAAATCCTGAGCATGATGATAGTAACCCTTCAATGCGCGTCGATAGAATTACAGGGATATTTCACTGTTTTTCCTGTGGTTTCAAAGGAAACCTATTTACATATTATGGTGCACCAGCTTCTCCATTAGAAGTTAGAGCGCACAGAATCAAAGAAAGAATACAAAAAGTCAGGTCAGAAACCGTTGGTATATCACTCCCAAAAGATAGACTAGCATGGAAAGGTGGCGGTTTTCGTAATATAAGCGAAGATACCTTAGCCATATGGGATGCTTTTACTTGGAATGTTCCCAAGTTTGAGAACCGCATCATCTTCCCTATTCGTGACATCACAGGAAAAACAGTTGCACTTATCGGCAGAGCAATAAATGATATAGGAATAAATAAGTACTATATCTATCCCAATGGGGCAGAAATGCCCTTTTGCCCTGCAAAAGTAAAACCTTTTCAAAACAGAGTTATATTGGTGGAGGGTATCTTTGATGCTCTTAACCTTTGGGACAAAGGTCTCAAAAATACAGTGTGCACATTTGGTACACAACAAGTGAATTGGGTCAAACTAAGTCTACTAAAGCTACAAGGCGTTCAAGGTTTAGATATTATGTTTGACGGGGATGAGGCGGGTAGACAAGCTGCTGAACAAGCAAAAAGTTTAGCAGAACAATTAGAAATGAGTGCTAGAGTAGTAAAACTAAGAGATAATATAGACCCTGGCAATTTAACAAAAGCAGAAATAGAAAGATTAAAGGAAAAATTATATGGCTAACGTAGCAATAATAGAAAAAACAATGACAAGTACTAATTATGATAAGTACTTTGATTTTGACTATGACAGGTATGCCCTGTGTTCAGATAGTTCAAAACAGAAAATATTAAAAAGAGATGTTGATATTGAAATCGATATCGACTCGTACGATTGGCTCATTCTAGTAGGTTCAGAGCCTTTCAAAAACTTTACAAGAAAGACATCAATAACAGAGTACAATGGAAAAATTGTTGATGATAAGTTTTTAGGTTTAATTAACCCTGCTATGATAAAGTTCAGACCAGAAGCAAAGAAGTCGTTCGAGGAAGCAATTGAGAGTATATCGGGGTACATAAGCGGAGATTTAAAACAAATGACGCTAGGCGAAAACCAAGTATATGGTATACAAGAGAGTGAAGAACTGCATAAGTATTTGCAAGAAGCGTTAGACCACCCAAACAATTACATAGCACTTGACTCTGAGACATCAGCATTATATTGCCGTGATGGTTATATGCTTGGTTTCTCTATGTCATACAAAAAAGAACATGGTGTCTATGTAGACACAGAATGTATAGATGATAAAGCAGAACAAATGATGCAAGAATTATTTGATAAGAAACGAGTTGTATTTCATAACAGTAAGTTTGATTTACAATGGTTTGAGTATCATTTCAACTTTAAGTTCCCAAACTTTGAAGACACAATGCTAATGCACTATATGTTTGACGAAAACCCAGGAACACATGGACTAAAACAACTAGCCATGAATCATACTCCATACGGAGACTATGAGGCAGAACTTGATAACTATATACAAGAGTACAAGAAGAAAACAGGAATATTAAAAGCAGACTTTAGTTATTCTATGATTCCATTTGAAACAATGAAATACTATGCTGCAATGGATGCCGTAGTTACCTTCTTGTTATTTGAAAAGTTTGAAGCAGCAATATTGAAAAATGATAAATTATACTGGGTATATAAAAATCTTCTTATTGAAGGAGTAAGATTCCTTAAAGATGTAGAATCTAACGGTGTTCCTTTTGACCTTGCTCGACTAGAGTTTGGACAGAAAAGGATGCAGGAAGATATTGATGTAGCTGTAGCTGCTCTTGAATCCTTCCCTGAGGTTAGAGCATATCAAAAAGCCAAAGGAGGTATGTTTAATCCAAATAGTACAGTACAACTTCGTGAGTTACTATTTGATTACATAGGCTTAGCCCCAACGGGTAAGAAAACGGGTACTGGTGCTCATAGCACAGACGCAGAAGTTCTTGGGCAACTTGCCGAAGAACACGAAGTACCTAAACACATTTTAGAAATCAGACAAAAGGTTAAAATTAAGAATACATATCTTGATAAAATTATACCGAATCTCGATAGAGATGGCAGACTGCGCACTGGTTTCAACCTTCACGGTACTACATCAGGCCGACTATCTAGTAGTGGTAAACTAAATATGCAACAGCTTCCGCGAGACAATCCCACAGTTAAGGGTTGTATCAAGGCAAAGGCGGGTCATAAAATAGTTGCCATGGACTTAACTACTGCAGAAGTATATTGTGCAGCTGTGCTAGCAAATGATAAAGGTCTGATGAATGTGTTTAAGTCTGGAGGAAACTTCCATAGTACAATTGCTAAGCAAGTATTCAAACTTCCATGTGAAGTTGAAGAAGTCGCAGAACTCTACGGAGACAAACGACAACAAGCTAAAGCTGTTACATTTGGTATTATGTATGGAGCAGGCCCGAAAAAGATTAGTGAACAAGTTACTAAAGATAGTGGTAGTGAGTTTACTATGCAAGACGCTCAATTGGTTATCAAAGACTACTTTGAAGCGTTCCCCAAACTGCGAGAGTGGTTAAATAATATGCAGAAGTTTATTCAAGCTAATGGTTTTATTTATTCTCATTTCGGAAGAAAGAGAAGATTACCAAATGTCTTTTCACAAGACAAGGGAATCGCTGCTCACGAAGTTAGGTCAGGAGTAAATGCACTAGTACAGTCTGTATCATCCGACATCAATCTGCTTGGTGCCATCGATACTCAGAAGTATATTCGCAAGACTGGTATGAAAGCAAAGATCTTTGCTCTAGTGCATGACTCCATTTTAGCAGAAGTGCCCGAAGATGAAGTAGAACTATATAGTAAGAAACTGAAAGAGTTTATTCAAAAAGATAGAGGACTGTCAATACCTGGCGCTCCAGTTGGTTGTGACTTTGATGTTGCAGATGACTACTCTCTTGGCAAGTTTGAAAAACTATATGGAATATAATAAACTAGAGCAACGTAAAGAAGCATTAGCAGGTAAAATAGTTGGAGATTTTGTATTTATACATATTCCAAAGACTGGTGGTAGAAGTATAACACAAAACTGTTTTCATAATCAGTTTGGTCTGTGTGCAGATTGGTACAAATATAGAGGGTATAACAAGTTTATAACTCAAGTAAGAAACCCTTATGATAGATGGGAAAGTATGTATTGGCACTTAAAAAGACACAAAGAGTTTGACTATGATTTTAATAACTGGACTTTAAAAACAATAATAGTACAGTCTCAAGGATTTGTAAATATGAATAAGCCTTTTAAAACAGATAAGTATGAATTAAAATCTTTATATCAAGTAATGGGTAAACCTATGTGGTTTTGGATTGATAGAGAAGTTGAAGTTCATAAATTAGAAGAAGGAACTATTTGGAAACGACTAGGCATAGAAGAAAGAAAAAGAAATGTAGGTAAAAATAGAAAAGAAGTAATCTGGTCTGACGAAGCACAGAGTATATTTACTAAATACTTTGAAAGAGATTTTAAAGAGTTCGGATATGATATTTGAAGATGATAAGATAATATTTATACATATACCCAAGTGTGGAGGTAGCTCTGTAACTAGAGCTTATAGGCGATACCGCTTACCTAAAGATAAGAAAATGGCAATGAAAACTTGGTCGCCTGGTTTAAAATCAGTTTCAAAATGGAAAACAAATGAGGCATTTTGGGTAGAAGTAACTAATATGCACGCTACTTATGATAGATATAAACCTTTCTATCCTGACTATCAATATATAACTCAAATTAGATACCCTATGGCAAGATGGGAAAGTGTTTATAAGCACTTGTGTAAGCTGGAACTAGTAAATACGGAGTTCTCAGAGTGGACAGAAAGAGCTTCTCAATACTTACCAAAAGGTCAGTTTTGGAGACTGTTTGATAATATAGATATATACCTAGATAGAACTCATGCCCATAATAGTGAAATAGAGATTTTGTTTTTACCTCAATGGACTTGGATAAGAGAAGAAGTAAAAGTATTTAAACTAGAAGAAGAAACTATATGGAAGTGGTTGAATCTTCCTAAAAGAGTAGATAATGTATCTCCTATACAAGAGTGTATATGGTCAGAGAAAGCAGAAAACTTTGTAAAAGAGTGGTGGAGAAAAGATTTTGAATATTATGAAAAATAAAGATACTGTAGTATGCGTAAGTGGTGGCACTGAATCTACTGCTGCTTTATTGTATGCAGTAAATAAAGGTATGAAAGTTGTAGGTCTACACTTAGCAGATAAGTCAGACCCTAAGAAAATATTTGAAGCATCTAAACAAGCTGCTGAAAAACAATGTGAGTTACTAGGAGTTCCTTTAGTTACAACTGTATGTGATATTCCTAAAGATAATCCAGGACTCTTTGCTGTATATCAGTATCAATCAGCTATATTACAACTCATAAAAGGAAACAAGATGAGAGTAAAAAATATAGTATGGGGTTCTAGTGCAGAAGATAGTTTTAGACAAAGAGTACAATTAAGATATCCTAACAGAATACTAGCAGTAGATGCCGAAGATGTTTTAGAAGTTACACAAGTATCTTTAAACTCAGTTATGAATCTACCTGTCAATATATTTCCTTTTGAGTGGATGACAAAAGCAGAAATAATATCATTACTTGTAAGAAGTAACAAAGAGTTATATGATTTAATATTTACTTGTAATAATCCTACAGATGATTTAAAAACGTGTGGTAGATGTAAAAAGTGTGCCGAAAGATGGTTTTCAGAACAAACAGCTAAACAAGCTAAACTAAGAGTACAGGAGAGTGTTAATTATGTCAATAGTTACGATAGTTAAACCTTATGAAGAATTAACAACTGATGAACTTTATAGAGTCATACAGTTGAGAATACAAGGATTTATAGTAAGAAATGGGACTTGTTATCAAGACCTAGAAGCACATTATGATAAAAATCAATATTATATGATGTCATATGATACAGTTCTAGGCATAGAGCCACAACTAATGGTAGGCGTAAATGCTTTGTGCACAAATAAAGTATTTACAGGAGATGATGGTACAGAGTATCGTTATCCCGCATTTCGTAGACAAGCATGGGAAGATGCTTACAAAGGGGGCGCATCAACTTATGACCTAGAAACAGGGCGTGAGTTTTGCAAAAATAATTTAGGCAGTCCTAACATGATGTTAGAGATTACATATGAGAAAGGCAGACAAGTCTTTCTCGACTTTGGATGTAGAGAAATAGGAACTAATATTGACCCAGCGGGTAGAAAAAATTGGGTGTTTGTTTATGAATCTTAAAGAAAAAATACAGATTAGACTAGACAAAATAGAGATGCTTATGAACAAGGATTTTCATTTGAAGAATCCTGACGAAGTATACGATCAAACACTAGATGTTAGTAAGTTTTGGTCAATATTATCAGAAGAAGATAGAGATTTTATTCAAGGAGTACAATCATCTATTGAAGAGGGCTGGTCTTGGAAAGACAAGTGAAGAGGATATGAGATTAGACAAACTATGGAAAACAATACGTTATCCGATTGATAAAGAGTATTGGGTAAAAGAAATTAGAGAAGGCAAAAACTTTCAATGGGAAGTAGACCTAAATAATTACGCAAACGCTGATAGTAATATATGGCATACAGACGTTACCCAAATGTATTTAGATGCAATAGCACAATATAAAGTTCCTTTTTCTAAAAAGATGCATTGTAGACTTTTCTTTGTAAAAATTATGGCGGAAGACTTTTATGCTAAATATCCTGTATTGGGTCAGACTGGAATCATTTGGAATATTACGGGTATAAATAAAGAATCTAGACATAAAATAGTAGGCTCAAACAATGAAGGGAGTGTTGCACTAGAGGTAAAGACTGCTAAACCACTATTAGTAGATATGAATAGTTTAAAAACTATAACAGATGTACAAAGACGAGATTTAGTATTAATTTTTGATGAACCTTTTGATAAAGTATTAGAGAGCTGGGATGAGTATAACAAGTTATAATTATAAATGGAAGCAATATAAACATCACGGTAAAGAAACTATAGAGGGATATACTTTTACTAGAATACCTCCAGTTCAGTTTAACGGTAGATGGAACATGAAAATAATAAAGTTAACTGAAACTATACCTTGGCATACTGACTGGGACACTAAATGTGCTATAAATTACTTACTAAATGATGATTTAGAAAGTGCAGGGCATATTGAAATAGGAGAAAAAGCCGAAAAGTTTCAGTATAGAATGGCAGTTATTGATACTACTAAAAGACATAGAGCTGTAGTGTATGATAAACCAAGAAAAATATTAAAGATAAGTATTTTTGATGAAACTTATGAGGAAATATGCAAAAAATTAGATTCCCTATTTACGTCATAAATGAAGAGCCAGAAGAAATAGATGGACTGGTTATTATTGGTGACCAAGTAGTAGATGATAAAAATATGGATGGTAGTAGTATAGGAATAAGAAGGCTGCAAACACCAATGAAAAGTATATATCCTTTGCGTTATCAAATAGATGACGAAGTAGGAATGATGAAGCATAGGGGAAAGCATTTTATAGATACCAATGGAGTTTATTGGTATGATGAAAAAACAACAACAGCTCAATTAAAATATCTTAAAATAAGAAAAGTTGAGAAGAAAGATATTGCATCAGTAATTTGGTTAAAGGATTGTCCTTTTCCATTTATTGAGAGTAGACCACCAATAGCGGGGTCTAGTTGGGCAGGAGTATTGTATAAACAAGGTATTCCATGGAAAATATGGGAATATTGCGAGGATAAAAAGAAAGACACATGGAGGAAAATCTAAAAGCATGGCGCAAGCTCTCTGGTTAATTAATATAGATGTAACAGGACTCTGTAATAAGACTTGTAATTATTGCCCAAGGTCTAAAGGATATCCAAATATTAATGAACATATGCCTTATGAAGTATTTGATAACTTTATTACTTATTTAGATAAAATTAAGTATAATGGTTGGATATGTTGGAGTGGTAGAGGAGAAAATAGTTTACACCCTCGTGCAGAAGATATGATAAACAGACTGCATACTCCTTGGAGACTGTATAAAACTAGAATATTAACTAATGGGTATAAGTTTGATAAAAGAAAACACTGGTTTGCATTATTTGATAAAGCAGTAATAAATACTTATGAAAGTGAAGAAGAAATGGAAAGAAGAAAAGCAATACTTCCAGCAAAAGAACATAGGTATTGGGATCAAACTGTTGAACCCGAAGAATGGGAAGTAACTCCTTTGCAAGTTCAGAATAGAAATGACATATATAATAATGTTATAGCAAGTGATAAAACTTTAAAAGAGCCGTGTATTTTACCCATGACTAAAGCGTGGATACATTGGACAGGAGATATAAGTCTGTGCAGTAATGATTGGACAGATACAAATATTTTTGGAAATATTAAAGAAGATAACTTCTTTGAAGTCTGGAATAATCATCCAGTACTAAATGAAATGAGACAAGAGCTCATAAAGGGGAATAGATATAAATATACTGTCTGTTCTATATGTAATAGAACACACAACAAGTATGACAAAAGAAGGTATAAAAAATGGATATCGAGAAACTAAAACAAAAACTAGAAAAGCACATAGTATTAATTACATTTCAAAGTTTGAAATCTAATAACGTATATGACAGAGAGTATACTCTTTCTGACTTGCACTGTGATATACCCATTCATATAAGGAAACAGAATGGGGATAAACTTATATGCTATGATGTGGAGTTTCAAAAGTGGGAAGATTTAGAAATAGATACAATTATGGGGTATAAAGTAGTAGACTAATGTGTGGATTTGTAGTAACAACTGATATAGATAATATACAGAACATGACAGAAAGACAGGCTTTCCGAGGCCCTGACGGGTGTAGATATGCTAGAAATAAGGATATTGCTATGGGTCACGCTTTGCTTGATATAAGAGGAGTACAAGGATGGCAACCAATACAAACAAAAAATAATAATATGTTTGTATTTAATGGTGAAGCATATGATTCTAATGTTGATAATGATACGCTATTTTTAGCAAATGGATTTGAAACATATGGACTGAGATTTTTATCTTCTACTGATTGGCATGGCTCATTCGTACATTATAATACGGAAACAAGAGAGCTTACCGCAGTAAGAGACCATTTTGGTGCTAAACCTTTATGGATATATAAAAAGGGCGAAGATATTACTATTTCTACAAGTTTGAAAAGTTTTACTAAAAAGAAATATAATCACTCTCATACTCAACAGTACAAGAGGTCAAGACAATGGTTTAAAAGAGAGTCACCATATAAAGATATTATAAAGGTAATGCCTGGAGAAATATTTAAGTATAATTTTGCTACAAAAAAACTAATGAAGTCAAAAAACTTATGGGATATTCATTTAATGCAAACATTTTATCCGCAAGTTCCTAAAGATTTTGAAGAAAGATTAGTAAATAATATTAGAAAACTTGCACAAAGTAAACAAAAAACAGGATTATTTTTAAGTGGTGGATTAGATAGTACAATGGTTTTATCTGTAGTTAAAGATATGGATATAGACTTAGAAGTATTTACTTGTGCATATGGTCAAGAAAAAACTGAGTTTGACTTTCAAGGTATGAGAGACGAATCTAAAATGGCAATACAAACTTGCAAAGAATGGAATATACCTATTAATGTAGTAACTCTGCCTTATAATTATGTAGAACACTACGGTAGAATGTGGATGAATAATACTCATTTTGCATGGTCAGACCATAACAGAAGAGCTCCTCGATATGCCTTATGTCAGGCTGCTAAAGCTAAAGGATGTAAGGTTATACTTACAGGAGATAGTGCAGATGAGATGTTTGGTGGTTATACACATCATGATAAAAGATTAGACAAAAGTTATACAGATATGTCTATAAAAATTAATCCAGACATACCAAAATGTTATGGAGATGACTTTATAAACAATTCTTTATTTATAGATATGTTTTGTACTTCCGAACAAAATATATTAGCAACAGACCAAACTTGTGGAATGTTTGGCTTAGAGTCAAGACCTGTATTTCTTGGACAAAACTTTGTAAAATATGTATTTGCTATCGCTGGTAAATGGAAACTAGCACACAATGAAAAGTTTGGAAAACATTGGATGATTCAAAAATATCTTCTAAGAGAAGTTTGTGGACATAGATTGCCCGCTCATGTAAGAAATAGAAACTCAAAAATTGGATGGTCTAGTCCTTGGAATAATAATGTACCTAAATATAGTAATCCTTGGGTAGAACAAGATATATCACATATGCAGGAAATAGAAAAAGAATGATAGGATTTACTTGTGGAGCATTTGATTTGCTACACGCAGGACATATTGTAATGCTCAAAGAAGCGAAAGCTAATTGTGATTACTTAATAGTTGGGTTGCAGACTGACCCAAGCATTGATAGACAAGAGAAAAATCAACCTGTACAATCAGTCTATGAAAGATTTACACAATTAAGTGCGGTAAAGTATATAGATGAAATAATACCGTATGACACAGAACAAAGTTTAATCGACCTGTTACTATCAACTAAAATAGATGTTAGATTTGTAGGTGACGATTATAGAGAAAAATATTTTACAGGACAAGAACTAGATATACCTGTACATTACACAAATAGAAAACACTCTTTTTCTAGTAGAGGTTTAAGGAATAGGGTAAATGAAAGCAGTTCTAAGTAACAGAATATATTTAGAAGTAAATACAGAAACGCATAATAAAATCGAAAAGGAGTTGACTTATACACTAGCCCCTCGCATGCCGTCAGACCCACCTATCGTATTCAAAACAATACGATTTATTCGCGAGGGGTTGGTTTCTATACCTATCGGAAGAGAGGATTTAATCCCAGCCGATTACGAGATAATCGATAAGCGTGTAACATCGCCAGTCGAACATGAAAAGTTTAAGTTTGAATTACGACCAAGCCAGAAACGAGTACATGACGAGGTAAATGACAATGCTATAATTAACGCATGGGTAAGTTGGGGAAAGACATTTACAGGTTTAGCTATCGCAGCGAAGCTTGGTCAGAAAACATTAGTTGTTACCCACACAACTAACTTAAGAAATCAGTGGGAAAAAGAAGTACAAAAATGCTTTGGAATTGAACCAGGCAGGATAGGTAGTGGAGACTTCAAAATTGATGCTCCTATCGTGGTCGGGAATATTCAGAGTTTATACAGAAAAATGGACGACATAAAACAAGTTTTTGGAACTGTGATTTTAGATGAAATGCATCACGTTAGTAGTCCAACTTTTACACGAATAGTAGACGAAATGCCTGCTCGTTATAAGGTTGGTTTGACAGGAACATTGGAACGAAAAGATGGACGTCATGTGGTGTTTAGAGATTACTTTGGAAACAATGTATTTAAACCACCAAAAGAAAACTATCTTATACCTAGGATTGATATTGTTCAGTCTGATATAAGATTTTTAGATGGCGCTTATACTCCTTGGGCAGAACGCATAAATCATTTGGCAACAAATGAAGAATATGTCCATAGTGTGAGTATGATTGCTGCAAAATATGCTGCAGAAGGACATAAGGTATTAGTAGTATCAGATAGAGTCGCTTTTTTAAAAGCGTGTGCTATACTTTGTGGAGATAAAGCAGTACATATAACAGGAGATATGGGTTTTGAAGAAAGAGAAGATACTATGAATATGATTAAAAAAGATAAGAATATTCTATTTGGTACACAGTCAATTTTTTCGGAAGGCATATCATTAAATGAATTGAGTTGTTTAGTATTAGGTACACCAATAAATAATGAGCCTTTACTCACGCAGCTTATTGGTAGAGTAATACGAGATAAAAAAGGTAAACAACAACCTGTTGTTATCGATATTCATCTCAAAGGAAAGACAGCAGCTCGTCAAGCTAACGCTAGAATGGGCTACTACATAAAACAAGATTATGAGGTAAACATATTATGACCGAAGAAGGTGGAAGAAAAATAGAACTGAACATAGAAAAGATTAGGGAAATGAAACCTTATATTGCTACTCCAATGTATGGAGGTATGTGTACAGGACTGTATACTAAATGTTTGATGGATATGACAGCAGTATTTATGAATCATGGTGTACAATCACAGATTTATTATTTATTTAATGAATCCTTAGTTACTAGAGCTAGAAATTATTGTGTGGCAAACTTTTTAAAGTCAGACGCAACACATTTATTTTTTATTGATAGTGATATATCTTGGAAAGCAATGGATGTAATGTATATGTTACATTTAATTGCTGAAGCACAAGATACAGACGAACCTTTAAGAATATTTACAGGTTTGTACCCAAAGAAAACTATTGCTTGGGAAAAAGTTATGATGGCTGCGAAAAGCGGACTGTATGACGATGACCCATCAAGATTATCTTTGATTGCTGGAGATATGGTATTTAATCCAGACCATGAAGCTTATCCGAATGGACAAGCACCAGTATTTGAACCTGTAAAGGTTAGAGAAGCTGGAACTGGATTTATGATTATAGAAAGAAGTGTTTTTGAAGAATATGAAGAAGCATATCCTCAGTACAAGTACACTCCAGACCACCTTAGGGAAGGAGACTTTAAGCCAGGAGAACAAATCATGGCATACTTTGACTGTATAATCAACGAACAGAATAGATATTTGAGTGAAGATTATATGTTCTGTGAAAATGTAAGGAAAATAGGGATAGATGTTTGGTCACTACCCATGGTTGAACTATTACATACTGGAACTTACACATTCCAAGGCAACTTAGTGCAGATGGCTGCAGCAGATGTTCATGCAACTATAGACCCTGAATACGCTAAAAAACTTGCTGATGGGAAAAATCAAGAGCAGGTCAAAAATAGTTCTTGACAAGAACTCAGGAAAGTGTTATAATATATGTTACTATTTGACTGGAATAAGATAATGAGAATAAGCAAAGGGAATGTTGGTAACATCATTCAGATTCTTCGTATCATTACTTACAAGATTCAACCAAAAAATTACTACGATAAAACTTTTAAGTTTTACAAGTATAAGTTCGGCGGTTCTAGTTATATCTTAAACCCAAAAGATTTACTAGAACGCGGACGGGCATTTAGTGATAGAGAGGTTGTGGAGTATGCAGGTGTAGCATCATTCCGCAACTATCACGAATATGTTAATACAAAAGACACCACACTAGACTTTCTGATGTCACCGATATCGGAAGGAATTATAAATAATAACAGACTGCTTGAACTAAAAGATGGAAGGGTACACTTTATGTTTGAGGAGACAATGGAGAAATAAAATGGCAATTGGATTCAACCAAACCAAGGGCTCAGCCCAAAAAGAAAAAATCGAAACCTATAACTATGCAGGTAAAGAAGACCATCATGTAAGACTGATTGGTGACTTATTACCTAGATACGTCTATTGGATTAAAGGAGAAAATGGCAAAAACATTCCTATGGAGTGTTTATCATTTGATAGAGATTCTGAAACCTTTAACAACAAAGAACATGACCATGTTCGCGACTATTATCCAGACCTTAAATGTGGATGGTCTTATGCCGTTCAGTGTATAGACTACGCTGATAAAACTGTTAAAGTTCTTAATCTCAAAAGAAAATTGTTCGACCAAGTACTAGTAGCTATGGAAGAGTTGGGAGACCCAACTGATCCAGTTACAGGCTACGACATTCATTTCAAAAGAAAGAAGACTGGCCCACAAGTATTTAATGTCGAGTATCAATTACAAGTTCTTAAGTGTAAACCAAGAGAACTTGAGGACTGGGAGAAAGATTTAGTGACTAATATAAAGTCAATGGATGATGTTCTTACCAGACCAACTGCTGATGCGCAGTTAGAACTATTAAGAAGACTAAACGACCAAGGTAGTGAAACACCTAGCGAAGTCTCTGAGGAGTTTGATGTATCATGATAGGCGTTGGAGAGAAGTTCCCTGCCTTTACACTGCAGGGTGTAGACAAAGATAATAACTTTGTAGCCGTATCTGTCACAGAACAGTACGAACCTTTGAAAAAAGATTACACAGTTATATACTTCTATCCAAAAGATTTTACTTTCATATGCCCAACAGAAATTGCGGGAATGGATATGTTAGTAGAGGAAGCTAATGTTATTGGTATTAGTGGCGATAACGAGTTCTGTAAATTAGCTTGGAAACAAGATAATGAACTCATTGGAAATATACAACACTCTTTAGCGGCAGACTGCGGCTTAGGACTATCTTCTAAACTAGGAATAGTACATGAAGAAGCAGGAGTATGTTTTAGAGCTACTTATATTATTGACAGAAATGATATAATACAACATGTAAGTGTTAACGCACTTGACACAGGCAGAAATGCTCATGAAGTTCTTAGAACTTTACAAGCAATCAAAGCAGGTGGATTAACAGGGTGTGAATGGACACCTGGGGATGAACTATTAGGATGATTTTATTTACAGCAGACTGGCATATTAAACTAGGACAAAAGAATGTACCGACCGCGTGGGCGTGTTCCCGCTATGAGATGTTCTTTGAACAAGTACAGGAAGCTATAGATAAACATAATGTGACTCTTCACATCATAGGCGGGGACTTGTTTGATCGAGTCCCTTCCATGGATGAACTTACTTTATATTTTGATTTCGTATCAAGACAGAAAGTAAGAACAATTATCTATGACGGAAATCACGAAGCAACTAAAAAGAATCATACATTCTTTACTAATTTAATTCGTGCCACAAAAGATATTAACCCTCTAGTAGAAGTAGTAACAGAGACTTACTATGAGGACAATTGGTGTATTCTACCATATGCAGATTTGCATAAAAAGAAACAGATAGAAAACATTAAGGCAGATGTTTTATTTACTCATGTTCGTGGTGAGATACCACCTCATGTAGTACCAGAAGTAGATTTAGAAAGATTTGACAAGTTTGATGTCGTCTTTGCTGGAGACTTACATGCTCACGAGAATACTCAACGAAATATTGTGTACCCAGGAAGTCCAATGACAACATCTTTTCATAGAAATGAAGTCCAAACGGGTTATCTAATTATTGATGATAACTTTGATTGGACATGGCACAAGTTTGAGTTGCCACAACTTATTCGTAAGACTGTGGAAGACCCAAATGAAATGGAACAGACAGACTTCCATCACACTATCTATGAACTAACAGGAGATGTACAAGACTTAGCAAAAGTTAAAAACTCTGATTTACTTGACAAGAAAGTTGTAAAAAGAGAGATGGAAGCAACTCTTGACTTACAAGCAGATATGACAATGTCGGACGAACTAGCACTATACTTAAAAGAGATAATGGCGCTAGATGAAACAAAAATAAGAAATATTATGGGAGTTTTTAATGATTATTCTTCAGAAATTGAAATGGGATAATTGCTTTTCTTATGGGGAAGGCAACGAGTTAGACTTAGATAGTGCAACTCTAACACAATTAGTCGGTACAAACGGTGTAGGTAAATCTTCCATACCTTTAATATTGGAAGAAGTATTGTTCAATAAGAATAGTAAAAATGTAAAGAAAGCGGATATTGCAAATAGATATGTTAACAAGGGATATGATATTAGTCTTGACTTTTCTGTTGATACTGACGTATATAACATTACTGTCATACGGCGTAGCACACTCAAATGTAAGTTAACGAAAAATGGTGAGGACATAAGTTCTCACACGGCTTCTAACACTTACAAAACTTTGGGTGAGACTTTAGGCATTGACTTCAAGACTTTTTCACAGCTAGTATATCAAAATACAAATGCGTCTTTACAGTTCTTAACAGCGACAGACACAAATCGTAAAAAGTTTTTAATTGATTTATTAAAACTTGATAACTATGTTTCTTTATTTGAAATATTCAAAGAAGCTGTAAGGGTTTCTTCTAGTGATATTACAACTATCAATGCGAAAATTGCAACAATATCAAAATGGTTATCAGACAATATTCTCGAAAATAGTTCCATACTTCCAAAATTGGATTTACCATTTTACTCGGAAGATGATGAGAAAGCTTTGCGTTCTTTATTAATAGAACTCGAAAATATCTCTGAAAAGAATAAAAAGATATTAACTAATAATGAACTGAAGAAACAGTTAAATAATATCGATTTGCATGAATGGAAAAGAAGGTTGGCGGAAAACCCAGAAATTAACGATACTTCTAAGTATCTAACAGCTGTTGGAACTTGGAATAGTGAGCGTATGCATGAGCAGAAAATGTTAAAGAAATACGAAGCCCTAGCGGGTATGCCAGACGCTACTTGTCCTACTTGTGAAGGAGATATTAATCAAATATTTGTACAGTCTCAAATAGACGAACATACAGAAAGAATGAAAGTGTGCGAAGATTTTGCCACTAAAGAAAGGGAAAAGTTACAGGAGATAGAAAAAGCAAATGCGATACATAGGACAGCAAAACAAGAAATCGAAGATTGGGAAGACCTCTACAGGAGTATCGACCATGAACTCACTACATCGATCCTCAATAAAGATGACTTGGACGAAAAAATTGAAGCACTTCGTAGTGAAATTACCAGTGCTAAATCGGCTCTTCAAGAAGTAATTAATGAGAATGAGCAAAGAGAAAGACACAATACAAGACTTGAGATTATACTCGAACAGACTGGAGAGTTTCAATCAGAACTTGATAAGCTCCAAGATGAACTATCGAGTGCAGAAAACAAACTGGCGATTCTTGAGACACTTAAAAAAGCATTTAGCACAAACGGTCTACTCGCGTACAAAATCGAATCTCTTGTAAAAGAATTAGAGATACTTACAAATGAGTATCTTGCAGAGTTTAGTGATGGAAGATTTAGTATTAATTTTGTTGTAGAAAACGACAAACTTAATGTAGAAGTATCAGATAATGGAAATATTATCGACATACTAGCTCTTTCTAGTGGAGAACTAGCAAGAGTGAATATTGCGACATTAGTTGCAATACGAAAACTTATGACATCTATTAGTAGAAGTCAAATTAATGTACTTTTCTTAGACGAGGTTAATCAAGCCTTAGATGAGCAAGGTAAAGAAAAAGTAGTGGATGTTTTACTCAAAGAGAAAAATCTAAATACATATTTAGTATCTCACGGTTGGACTCACCCACTCTTAGAAAAAATAGAAATAGTTAAAGAAGATAATATTTCGAGGTTAGACTAATGAAAATAGAAATCTATAGTATACCAAACTGTCCTTATTGTGTAAAAGCAAAAAATCTTGCAAAAAGAGAAGGACACGAGGTAGATTACAAAATGATGGGAGAAGAGTTTCAAGCAGGAGATGTTAGAGAACTATTCCCAACAGCTCGTACATTTCCACAGATTATTGTGGATGGCGAGAAAATTGGAGGTTATACGGAACTGGAGAAGTTGATTGGTTAATTCAAGACGTAAAGGACATGACGCAGAAATTAAAGCTGCGGCTATGATGAAAAGAATTACAGGTAATGACTTTACACAGACTCCAGGCAGTGGCTCTGGTAAAATCAAAGGCGACTTGTATGTAGAACATAAACATAATTTATTCTGCATAGAAGTAAAGCACTACAAAGATATGGGATTTAATCACAAAATATTTACTCAAAAGAGTAATGTATTTGTTAAGTGGTGGTCAAAACTTTGTAGACAGTCTGAAGAAATGAAACAAGAGCCATTGCTAATCTTCAAAGAAAACCACTCGCAGTGGTATGTGGCAACGACAAGAAAGCCATGTTACAAAAAACATATGTACATAAACTGGTTAGGGTGTTATGTCACCTTTGCCGAACAATTTTTAGAAACACAAGAGGTACAATTTACAAATGGCGATACAATTTACGAGCCATGGAAAGCCGATTCCCAATGGGAACTTATTGATTGTTGATGGACTCAATCTAGCTTTTCGATGGAAACATCAAGGACGCAACGACTTCGAACATGATTATGTGAGAACAGTTGAATCTTTGGCAAAGTCCTATAACTGTGGGGAAATAGTAATACTTGGCGATGGTGGTAGTAACTATCGTAAAGAAATCTACCCAGAGTACAAAGCAAATCGTAAAGAACGATATGCAGAACAAACACCTGAAGAAGCAAAAGAGTTTGAAATGTTCCTTGCAGAGTTTAGTGATACAATGACTAATCTCAAAAGCAAAGGATATCTCACTCTAAAGTATGCAGGAGTTGAGGCTGATGATATAGCAGGTCTTATCTGTCAAAACCGAGAAGAATTAGGTATAGATGAGATTTGGATGATATCATCAGATAAAGATTGGGATTTACTAGTTGATTCCAAAATAAGTCGATTTTCGACAGTAACTAGAAAAGAAACAACACTCCTAAATTGGGACGAGCATTATGACTTTGATCCTGAGTACTTTTTAACTTACAAGTGCTTAACTGGAGATAAAGGAGATAACGTCCCTGGAGTTGATGGTGTTGGCCCAAAGCGAGCATCCCAACTTATAGAACAGTATGGAGATATCTTTGATATTATGGCGAGTTTACCTCTTGAAGGAAAGTACAAGTACATTCAGAACTTAAATGAGTTCGGAAGTGAAGGACTAGAAACAGGAATACAACTCATGGATTTAACTTATGACGTAGACGGTGCAGTCTTAGGTCATGCAAAAGAAATTATAGGATTGGTAGAAAATTATGTCAGTGAAGATAGACTTTAGTAAAGATAAACTTTTAGATGATTTTGCACTTGCAACTCTAAAAGATAGATATATGGTTGGTGATGAAACTTCACCCCAAGAAGCATTTGCTAGAGCCGCTATGGCTTTTGCAGATAATGATGCTCACGCACAGAGATTATATGATTATGTCAGTAATCTTTGGTTTATGTTTGCAACCCCCTTATTATCAAATGGAGGCACTAGCAGAGGACTTCCGATTAGTTGTTTCTTAAACTATGTTGATGATAGTAGAGAAGGAATTACAGAACACTATGTAGAAAATGCTTACCTATCATCTTTTGGTGGTGGTATCGGCGGTACTTGGAGTGATGTTCGTTCAGTAGGAACAAAAACATCAAAAGGTTCTGAGTCTACTGGTGTTGTTCCTTTTATAAAAGTAGTAGACGCAGAAATGTTGGCTTTCTCACAGGGAGTTACAAGACGAGGAAGTTATGCTGCGTACTTACATATGTCACACCCTGAAATAGAGGAGTTTTTAGATGGAAGAAAAACAACGGGTGGGGACTCGAATAGAAAGTTTCTTAACTTACATCATAGCATCGTTATTCCTGATAGCTTTATGGAGCTAATTCATAAAGCAACTAAAGAGGAAGGCTTTGATGATAGTTGGGAATTAATTGACCCACACACGAAAAAAGTAGTAAAAACAGTTAGTGCTAGAGCATTATGGGTAAAAATATTACAAAATAGAATGGAAACTGGAGAGCCTTATCTTATGTTTGAAGATGCGGTAAACAATGCTTTACCTGAGTATCAAAAGAAAAAAGGCTTGAGAGTTCATCATTCAAACTTATGTTCAGAAATAACACTTGCTACAAATGAGGAAAGAACAGCAGTATGTTGTCTATCCTCAGTTAACTTGGAATATTATGATGAGTGGAAAACCCACCCAGCATTTATACCAGACTTGATTAGAATGTTAGATAATGTATTAACATACTTTATTGAAAATGCTCCAAGTCAATTAGAAAGAGCTAAGTTTAGTGCTATGAGGGAGAGAAGCATTGGACTTGGCGCTATGGGATTCCATGCGTATCTACAGAAAAATAGTATTCCATTTGAGAGTGCTATGGCAGGGGGTACTAATTTAGAAATGTTTGCATATATAAAATCTATGGCAGACAAAACTACAAGAGAACTTGCAGTAGAAAGAGGCGCTTGTCCAGATGATGATTCTTGCTCAGTAAGAAATGCACATCTACTTGCAATCGCTCCTAATGCCAGTTCAAGTATTATTTGTGGTAATACTTCTCCAAGTATAGAGCCTTATCGTGCTAATGCGTATACTCAGAAAACAAAATCTGGGTCTAATCTAGTAAAGAATAAGTTTCTTGACCAAATCATTAGAGATAAAACTACTAGTGAAGAAGAATATACAGAAGTTTGGAGAAGCATAGTAGCAAATAAAGGAAGTGTTCAACATCTTACATTCTTAGAAGAATGGGATAAAGATGTATTTAAAACAGCAGTTGAAATAAATCAATCCTGGGTAATTGAACACGCCTCTGTAAGACAGCAATTTATTTGCCAGTCACAGAGTGTAAACTTATTCTTTCCACCTGATGTTAACAAAGGTGATTTACATAATGTACATATGTTAGCATGGGCGAAAGATTTAAAAACATTATATTACCTAAGAAGTGAAGCTATTGGTCGTGCCGATAATGTTACTTCTTTGGCTAAAAGAGAGATAATTTTTGAGCAATCAGATTGTCTAAGTTGTGAGGGATAAATGAGTCTATTAGAAGAAAGAGATTATTATAAACCTTTTGATTACCCTTGGGCATTTGAGTTTTACAAAAAACAACAACAAATGCATTGGCTACCTGAAGAAGTAGCACTACAAGATGATATTAAAGATTATAATCAAAAACTATCAGACGGAGAAAGAACACTTATAGATAATATATTTAAGTTTTTTACTCAAGCTGATGTTGATGTGTGTTGTGGATATGCTAAGCATTATCTACCCACATTCAAAGTACCAGAAATAAGAATGATGCTAGTAAGTTATGCTGCTATGGAAGCAGTACACCAAGAAGCATATTCTTTATTATTGGAAACATTAGGTAAGTCAGATGATATGTACCAAGAGTTTTTTGATATACAAGCTATGTCAGAAAAACATGAGTATCTAACTGACTTCAATATGGATAATCCACACGAGATTGCAAAAACAATGGCAGTCTACAGTGGATTCACAGAAGGAGTACAACTATTCAGTAGTTTTGCTATACTTCTAAACTATCCTAGACATAACCTTATGAAAGGTATGGGGCAGATAGTAACATGGTCTATAAGAGACGAGTCACTTCACGTTGAAGGGCTATCAAAACTCTTTAGAACCTTTATCGCAGAAAATCCAGAAATATGGACAGATAAACTAAAATATGAGATATATTGTGCAGCAGAGCGCGTTGTTGAATTAGAAGATAAGTTTATTGATGTTTGTTTTGATAAAGCAGATATCAAAGATTTAACAGCAAAAGAAGTGAAAGAATACATAAGATACATCGCCGATAGACGATTATTAGGTCTTGGTATGAAAGCAATATTCCATAGTACAGTTAATCCACTTCCTTGGATTGATATGCAAATTAATGCAGTTGAGCATACCAACTTTTTTGAAAACCGTGCTACTGAGTATGCTAAGGCTAGTACACAAGGCAATTGGCAGGATGTATTTAAATAATGCAAATACAAGAAATGATAAGTATAGATGGTGTTGATTACGACACTGATGAGTTTACTAAAGACCAAAAGTTAATAGTAGTTGCAATGAACTATTGTGATACAAAAATCGCTGAAACAGAGCAACAACTAGCTGCGTTAAAAACGGCTAGACAAGCCTATATAAACGACTTAGGGTCTCAACTAAAAGAGGATTAATATGGTAATTTATATTGGCTACGATTCAGAACAACCTGAAGCATACGAAGTATGTAAGGAAAGTATTTTAAGATACAATCGTAGCCATGTTATCAAACCATTAATACGTAGTGAATTAGAAGAAAAAGGAGTATACTGGAGACCGTTTCAAAATGAAAGTACAGAGTTTGCTTTCACTCGGTTTCTAGTACCTTATCTTTCTAAGTATGAAGGATATGCTTTATTTTGTGATAGTGATTTTATGTGGAGATGTGACCCTGCTGAATTATTTGATTTCATGGATATAGAATGGATGGATAATAGACTAGGTGTTTACTGTGTAAAACATCCCGACTTCATACCTCCAAATACAAAAATGAATGGCAAACTAAACTTAGACTATCCTAAAAAGTATTGGTCATCTTTAATGTTATTCAATAACGCCCATTGTAAAGAGCTTACTAAAGAGCTTGTAAACCGAGCAGATGCGGGTTTTTTACATGAGATGCTTTGGGCAGATGGTATTGGAAGTTTGCCTGCTGAATATAACGCAATGATAAATTATTATCAATTTAAAAATCCAAAAGCAGTTCACTTTACAGATGGTGGACCGTGGCATGGTATAAACGACAACGAGGAGTACTCCCAAGAATGGCAAGAGATATACAAAAAGATTCAGTAATATTAGTAGGAAACTCTGTAGAAATATTGCAACATAATTATGGAGAGTACATAGATAGTTTTGACCATGTTGTTCGCTTTGGCCAAGGAGTACCTAGAAAAGATATTTCAAAATCCGTAGGGTCAAAAACAGATTTTTGGGTCACAGGTTGGTTAAGAAAAAATTATTGGCATCATTTTCCAAATGCGGAGATTCTATTTAATCGTAGTAGAATCCACTTGAATGTAGAGCCAGACCTAGACCTGCCGTTTGATGATTATACGATTATGTTTTCCGATGAAGAACTTTTAAAGATTTTTGCTCAGATAGGGGCGGAGTCTAATAAAGCCACAAAAGGTGCAAGGCCTTCTGCTGGATTTCTCGGTATTTTATATTTTCTCACAAAACTCAAATGTGAAAATATTACATTGATTGGATTCGATTTCTTTTCAAAGAAATTACCAATATTCTCTGGAGGCAATCAGCCCTCTAGTTGGCATATCCCTTTTAATAGTGCGAGCGTAAATCCACACAACCCTCATGAAAAGGGTTGGGTATGGAAATGGTATAAAGAAGGGAAGTTAGATTGGAAAATCTTATCTGACTTAAAAGACGAGCAACTAGACCTTACCCAATGAAAATCCTGCTGTAATTAATTTACCAGCAGCAGCTTTTTGTTTATTCGACTTAATTAAAATCTTTTCATTTAATCTTCCGTCTTTAAATCTAGCTGGAATCTTTTCCATTAGTGGAGTGTATAAATCCCAAGGTATACTTAATTGTAAACCTGTTCTACACTCATAGTAATCTCTTTCTAATAAGTAACTTGGTATATCTAAGTTATATGCTTTTCTTAACATAATATTATAATTAATACAATCCATCGCTCCAAGAGCATCTAATTCTATTAAAGGGTCTACTTTGCCGTGCATATAAATAGGCATCTTACTTGTTTCTATAGTTTTAAAGTAAGTTGTTATTTGTTCATCTCTTGCATGATTTATGTAAGCATCAAGATCATGTTCCCATTTATATTTTTGAATAGGAGGAGTGCCATCTTTCATAAATAGTTCAGATTCTGTCATGTTTTCTAACTCATTCCAGTTCCATATTAAGAAAGAAGTGTCTACTTTATATCCACCAATCTGACCCAGTATACTATAGTAAGTTTTAAAAATACCATGATTATGAAAAGTATTTCTAGAAGTTGTTGCAACTAACTTTTTAAACCAAGAATTAGGTGGTAGTTGATTTCCTATAAGTTCTTTTGTAAATATAGGTGCGCGTGTATAGCTTTGTACAATTTTGTTTATTTTACCTTTACCCATCCAATGTCTTTTAAACTGTAAAATCTGTTTTGCAGCTACATGGGTATCGTAAGGAGCTTGATATACTTGTACGTTATCAAAACTCTGTATGAGCCAATCTGCAACATCTTGGTCGTAGTCGTTGTCATTCATAAATACATGCAAACGAAACTTCTCTGTTTTATCCAACAAAGAGGCAAACGTAAACATTGAGTATTTAGGGTGGTATCTAAGTAATATTTCTATCATTTTGTTTTATAATCCCAAAAGTTTTCCTGGTAAAGATACATTCTTTCTTCTGCATCTTCATCGAAGTCAAATATCATTCCTGACCTCTTGCTTGATAATATTTTAAGTAAAGCTTCTGTTGAGTTTCGTACATCTGGTTGTGATATTGCATGATATACCGCTTCATAGGTAAGAGGTTGTTTTTCTCTTGCGCTATATGGCGTTGAAACTAAACTTAATTGTTTATCTAATAATAATGCTATAATACCCATTTCACTGTTAGGGCATACTGCAGCTTCTTTGCAGTTAAGTAATACTTCAAAACCACCTTCCTTGTGTCCTAGGACATTTTCTTCTCCTAGTTCCATCTTTAATTTTGCTCTCCAAAGATGTGCTGTTATTGGATGTGGTTTTACTTTAAATCCTCTATCTACATGGTCTTTCATTCTTCTCCAAGATACAACGTTTTTATTCATTAAGTTGCTTCCTGGCGGGAAAATAACTTTTTCAGGAAACTCTTGTGGAGTTTGCAAAGTATATTTATTATGTAGATTTTCTCTTATTTTTTCTATTCTATCCCAATCAATCTCTTTCTCTCTAAGAGCAATTGAATGTAGTAGATTGTTATTTATTAATATGGAATTAACTCTAATATAAATCCCATTTCCTAAAAAATCTGTATATAACCAGCTTCTAATAGAGTACCTTTCATTAGTATTAAACCAAAGGTCATACTCAAAAGGCAATCCTCTATAATCTCTAGGAATTATTCTCTTCTTAAACTCTGCTAGTCGGTTTAAATCCTCTTTAGGTCTAAAACACGAACCTGACTTCATTACATGAGTAGGAATATCTCCAAGGCTTTCGTTAATAGTCATGGCATCTATTGGATTTTTAGATTTAACTGCCATTTTGTTTTAACTCAAATATTATTTTTTCTAAGTTTTTTACTCTTTCCTCGTATTCACCGATACTTTCAAAGAAAGCACTCATCATGCTTTCCATTTTTTTATTTAAATAATCTGTATCGACCTTAGTTCGTTCATTTAAAGGAACTTTTGTATCTTGTATTGACATTATGTCTCACTCCATTTTGAGCCATCCCAGAAGGAGAATCCATAATCTGCATCACTTGTAACTTCAGTGTCAAATAAGGTTCCAGCTGAGCTGGCGGTTAATCTTTCAAATATCGACGTTTGTGTTAAAGTTTGAATCGTCGTTAAATGGTCTGTTGTAATTGTTGTAAGTGTTGACTTACTTGTATTAAATGTTGTAGTTGTTGTGACCGTGGTATTAAAGGTTGTGGTAATAGTTGTATTAAATGTTGTTGTAGTACCAAAACCTGTTGTAGTTGTAATTGTTGTATTATATGTTGTTGTTGTACTTCTAACTGTCTCTGTACTTTTTGTTGTGTTAAAAGTAGATACCGTATCTCTACTTGTTTCTGTAGTTCTTTGTGTATTAAATGTAGTAACAGTTGCTCTACTTGTAAGTGTTGACTTACTTGTATTAAATGTAGTTGTTCTATTTGTTTCAAATACAGTAGTTGTACTTCTAGATGTTCCAGTATTTCTAGAACTTGCTCTTGAAGTTTGGAAAGCTGTTTCAAATGTAGTTGTTCTACTAGTAGCTGTATTTACAGCGAATGTTGTTACAAAAGAGGTATTAGCTGCAAATGTTGTTTGAGTACTTCTTGAAGTAGTGGTACCTAATGATGTATTTGTATTTACACCAAATGTTGTTTGAGTATTTCTTGAAGTAGTAGTACCTAATGATGTATTTGTGTTTACTCCGAACGTACTTACAGTAGTTTTTGAAGTAGTGGTACCTAATGATGTATTTGTATTTACACCAAATGTTGTTATAAAAGAGGTTGCTCCTACAAAGTTTGTAACAGTTGACACAGAAGTAGTTGTATTTCTTGTTGTACTTACACTTGTATTTGTATTTGCAGCAAATGTTGTTATAAATGCAGTATTAACATTAGGCAATGCTGTTTGTCTAGAAGTATTTGTACTTCTACTTGTGCTTACACTTGTATTTGTATTTGCCGCGAATGTTGTTACAAATGCAGTATTTGCAGCGAATGTTGTAGCTACACTTGTATTTGTACTATTTGTAAATCCTGTACTTACTGATGTATTTGTAGCTACTGCTGTATTTGTATTTGCAGCAAATGTTGTTGTTCTACAAGTAGTAGTAGCGTTAGTAAATCCTGTACTTACCGAGGTATTAGTATTTACTGCGGTGTTTGTATTTACGGCAAATTGTGTCATTCTCGAAGTTGTAGTAGCGTTAGTAAATGATGTATTAACAGTATAGTTTGTTAGATTCGTAAATGCAGTAGTAATATTCGGTAACGCTGTACCATAACTTGTAGTTGTTCCTCTAGATGTATTTGTAGATGCAACTGGTAGTGCTGTTAATCTAGTAGTATTATATCCTGTATTTCTAGCTGTATTAGTGTTTCTTGCAGTATTTGTTGCTACAGCGAATGTTGTAAGAACGGCAAGTAGTGCAGTATTTCTTGTTGTTCCTACTGCTGTATTTGTATTTCTACTCTCTGTGAAAAAGTCAAAGGATGTTTCGTATTGCTCTTCACAGAAGTAAGCAATTGTATTAACTAAGAATACAGTTAGGTTAGTACCTGCAGTATTATATGCTGTAGATCTTGATGTATTTGTTCCTACAGATGTATTTGTATTATTCGTAAATCCTGTAGAGTTTGTAAAACCTGTTGACCTAGTTGTTCCGTATGCTGTATTTCTACAAGTATTTGTATTATTTGTAAAGCTAGTAGTGACGTTTACATTTGTTGCTCTAGAAGTAGTAGTTGCTCTGCCTGTGTTTGTATTATTACAAGTAGTCGTTCCTACAGATGTATTTGTATTTACATCTGGCAGTCCTGTTTGTCTAGATGTAGTAGTACTATTCGTAAATCCTGTACTAACAACAAATGTTGTTGTTCTTGCTGTGTTAGTATTTACATTTGGCAGTCCTGTTTGTCTAGATGTAGTAGTACTATTCGTAAATCCTGTATTAACACCAAATGTTGTTGTTCTTGCTGTGTTAGTATTTACAGCAGGGTATGCTGTATTTCTAGAAGTAGTGGTACCTCTACTTGTGCTTACTGATGTATTTGTACTTGCTGTAAATGTAGTTATAAAAGCTGTATTTACAGCGAATGTTGTTTTTCTTGAAGTTGTTGTTGCTCTTGATGTACTTACTGATGTATTTGTGCTATTTGTAAATGTTGTAATAAAACTTGTAGCTGCTGTAAAGTTGGAAATAGTTGATATAGATGTATTTGTATTTCTCGTTGTACTTACACTTGTATTTGTACTATTTGTAAATGTTGTAGTTGCTGCAAAGTTTGTAATAGTTGATATAGAAGTATTCGTTGCATTACTAAATGTTGTAACTGCCGCAAAGTTTGTAAGAGTTGTTATAGAAGTATTCGTTGCATTACTAAATGTTGTAACTGCTCCAAAGTTTGTAACAGTTGCTATGGAGGTTGTTGTTCCTCTTGATGTACTTACTGATGTATTTGTACTATTTGTAAAACCTGTGTTTCTTGACGTAGCAATTACTGTGTCAAAGAATGTTGTATAGGCGGTTACAGTTGTATATGCAGTAACAGTAGCTAATGTAGTATTAAATGTAGTTACTCTACTTGTTTCAAAAGTCGTAGTTGTACTGAATGTAGTAGTAGTAGTTAATGTAGTGTTAAATGTTGTTGTAGTACCAAAACCTGTTGTAGTTGTAATGGTAGTGTTAAATGTTGTAGTTGTACTAAATACAGTATCTGTTGCTCTACTTGTGTTAAAAGTAGATACTGTATCTCTAGTTGTTTCTGTAGTTCTTTGTGTATTAAAGGTAGATACTCTAGAAGTGTTAAATGTAGAGATAGTATCTCTTGTAGTATTAAATATTGTTGTAGTATTAAAGGAAGTTTCCTGAGTACCAGAAATATAAGTTGTATTAGTATTGGTATTTCTATCAGTGACAAATACGGCTTCAAAAGGGCCTGCTAATGTCCCATTATCATTTACGTATACTTCGTTGATACGACGAAGTGTTCCACCGTCATTGATGGCAAGGAAGTCGATAGTTCGTAAACTACCGTTGTCATTGATATATAACGCCATATATTAACTCGAATATACAAACCATATATGACCACTCGATGTACTGCCCACATTAGAAGGAGCAGTTTGAGTGATAGTATAAGGTAGTCTTGCTGATGAGACAGTTCCGCTTGTAATTTTATCTGCTGCTATAGTAATCGCTGCTGCAGCTCCTGCGCTGTCAAACTTTTCACTACCATCAACACTTAAACCTGCGTCCTCAATGTTAAAGTTTAATTTTGTTCCCATTTTATACCTCTATTGTTGTTCTAATGAACTTATAACTCATGCTATCTGCTGAAGCAGGAGTCACTCTTAATCTTACATTACCACCATTTATATCTGCATCAAATGTTGCTTGTGCACCATTGTCAAATATAGAAGCGTATTGTGTTAAATAAACTGTTGTTCCATCATGGAACATAACTATTTCTAGTGATTGATAATCTGAATCCGTTGTATTATGTACTTGTACTAAGTACTTAGCAGTTCTAAATGTAGCTGCTGCAAAACTGTCTAGTGTAAATTGTGTAGTTGCTGATGAAGTTCCTGAACCTACATCCATACCAGCTACTTCGTCTATGTGAAGTTTTTGTGGTGGATTACTGTCTTGTATACCTATCTTATCTGCTTGTAATCTTGTAGTAGCATTAAGTGTTGGTATTACTTGAGTTCCAGTAAATGTTTGGTTCAAAGCGCCACTTGTTATTTCACTTGTTCCTATACTGTTTGCTGCAATCTCACTTGACCCAACAGCGTTAGCGGCTATTTTAGCTGCTGTTACAGAGTTAGCTCCTAGTTTTGCATTTGTTACTTGTAAGTTTGCAATATGTGCTGTATCAATACTACCATCTACATAATGTTCTGAATTGATACTGTCATCTGCTATTTTTGTACCATTTACTATATCTGCGGCTAAATGTATTCTATCTATACTTCCTGTAGCAATTTCAGAACTATCTATTGCGTTTGCAGCTATCATTGCTGAGCCTACTGCATTCCCTGCTATTTTTGAACCTGTTACAGCGTTATCTGCTATTTTACCATTCGTAACATTTGCATCTAGTATCTTTGCTGTTACTACAGAATCAGAAGCTAATTTAGCTGAAGTTACTTGTAAGTTTCCAATGTGGATAGTATCTATACTACCAGAAATTAATTCTGCTGAATCTACTGAGTTGGAAGCTAATTCACTTGAACCAACTGCTCCTGCAACAATAGCTGCGGCTCCTACAGAGTCCGTTGCTATTTTATTTGTTGTTACTGCATTATCTGCAATGTGTATAGTATCTATACTACCAGTAACAAGTTCGCTTGAATCTATTGAGTTCGCTGCTATTTTACTTCCTACTACTGCATTGTTTGCTATATGAATTGCGTCAATAGACCCACTTACTATTTCACTGGAGTCCACTGAGTTTGCTGCTAAATCACCTGCTGCAATAGTTCCATTTGCTATCAAGTCTGATGTAATTAAACCGCTTGAAATAAAGTTTACACTATTAATAGCATTGTCCGCTATTTTAGCACTTGTTACAGAGTCAGAAGCTAAGTGAATTGCATCTATGCTACCACTTACTAATTCTGCACTGTCCACAGTATTCGCTGCTAAACTTGTTGATAAAGCAACTGCACCTGAGCCGTTAAAGTTAACACCTGAAGCTGTTACATCTCCTGTTAGAGAGAAAGCTCTATTTGTTGCTAAAGTAGTAGCTGTATCGGCATTACCTGTTAAATCACCAGTAACATCTCCTTCTACATTAGCTATTATTGTTCCTGTTGTAATTGTTAAGTCACCTGTAGAAGCACCAGTAAATGTACCAGTACCTACTTTAAACTTATTTGCACTCTCATCAAAACCTATAAATGCATTATTTTGGTCGCCTCTTTCTATAACGATACCTGCATCATTTGCTGGAGTACCTGTTGTTCCTGTACCAAGTTCCATTAATGGATCAGCAATTGTTGTGGTTGTTGAATTAACTGTTGTGGTTGTTCCGTTTACTGTTAAGTTACCTGATAATGTTACATTACCTGTAAAAGTTTGTCCACCAAGTGCACTACTTGCTAGTTCACTTGTCCCAACAGAGTTCGCAGCTAGTTCACTAGAATCTACTGCTCCAGCAGCTATGTGTCTAGCTAAAACTTGGTCTGTGGCAATTTTTGCAGAAGTAATATTATTTGCTGCTATTTTTGCTGTTGTTACTTGAGAAGTTCCAATGTGTATAGTATCTATACTACCACTTACTAATTCTGCAGAATCTACTGAGTTTGCAGCTATTTGTAATGCACCTACTGCATCAGTTGCTATTTCTGATGAGCCAATTGTATTTTCTGCTATATGTCTTGAAACTACAGAGTTACTAGAGATTTTAGTGCCATCGATAGCATTATCTGCAATATTTCCTGTTGCAATAGTATTTGCTGCTATATCTCCTGAAACAATAGTACCGTTTGCAATATGGTCTGAAGATATTACTTCTGAAGGAAGTTTACTTGCTGTAATAGCATTATCAGCTATTTTTGCTGTTGTAACTTGTGCCGCACCTATATGTATTGTATCAATACTACCACTTACTAATTCTGCAGAATCTACTGAGTTTGCAGCTATTTTATCTGCTGTTACAGAATCCGTTGCTAAGTGAATTGCATCTATTGAACCACTTACTAATTCTGCAGTATCTACAGAGTTTGATGCAAGTTCAGAAGCACCTACTGCAGCTGCCCCTATATGTCTTGCTTGAATACTATCTGTAGCTATTTTTGTTCCGTCTATTGCGTTATCCGCTACATTTCCTGTTGCGATAGTATTAGCAGCTATTTTAGCTGAAGTTATTTGTAAGTTTCCAATATGTGCTGTATCAATACTACCGTCTACTAAATGTTCTGAATCTATTGAGTCATCTGCTATTTTAGCACCTGTTATTGCATCTCCAGCTATTTTTGCTGTAGTAACTTGTAAAGCCCCTATGTGTATTGTGTCGATAGAGCCAGTAATTAATTCTGCGCTGTCAACACTGTTTGCTGCGAGTTGAGTGCTAGTAATACTCCCATCAGCAATATGATGAGCAGTAATCTGATTTTGAGCAATCTTCGCTGTTGTAACTGCATTGCCTGCTATTTCTGAAGAGCCTATTACTCCTGTTCCAATTTCTGCGGAAGTAATAGCATTAGCGGCTATTTTAGCTGTTGTAATTTGTCCTGTGCCTATATGTATAGTGTCTATTGACCCACTTACTATTTCACTAGAATCTACTGAGTTTGCAGCTATAGATGCTGCATCTATTGAATTATCTGCTACTGCTGTGATAGCTGATGCTTGTAACTGTGCTGAACCAATAGCATTAGTAGCAATCTCTGATACTCCGACAGCGTTTGCTGCGATTTCACTAGAGCCTACTGCATTTGCTGCTATTTCGCTTGCAGTAATAGAATTACTTACTATTTCAGTAGTTCCGACTGCATTGGCCTCCAATACGGAGACTAAATGATTTTCCTTACCTATTAATGCCATATTATGTTTGCTCCAAATATGATAGGACTACATCGATACTACTTGCTACGTTGCTTTGTACTTGTATACTGTCCCCTGCCTCTAATACTACTTTTGCGTCTCCACCTATGACCGCTATTGACGTGCCACTTGGTATTGGTGTATTATGTGTTATGTTTACTAATGTAGATGAACTGCTATCACTGAAAACAGTGTTTGCTTCGATTGAGCCACCACTTTGATTACATAAGTACATGCCTATTATAGTGCTGGTACTACCTACTGGTGCCGTATAAACCGTTGTAAGCGAAGTGCCTACATTTGCTGCCGTTGCTGTCTTAAATGATGAAGCCATATTTCTATCCTAGTGCTATGGCTAACGCTAGTACATCGTCTTCGGTTTGTCCACCTGAAGAACCTATTGTTACTATTGAACCATTAGCCGCTTTTGTATAAATCTTACCGTCTGCGATATTCATCGCAATTTCATGTGTTTGTAGGTCATCTGTTCCTGGTGTACTACCACTTGTTTCAGACCTTTTTGGTTTAATCACATGAGCCATATTAGAACGTACCTCCGTCTAATGTATTTGACCATGCTATTGTTCCGTTTGCTCCAACTTGTAGTACTTGTCCTACTGAATTAGTAGAGTCATATGCTCCGATAGCAAGTCTAGTATAAGAACTACCACCATTTGCTCCAAAGATTAAATCACCTTCTGAAACTGAGCCAATACCTTTTATTCTTAGAATATCAGAATTAATTTCAATTGTTGTATCATCTACTCTTACATCTAAAGTGTTACCTGTACCTAATAAACCATCTCCTGCTGTTATCTGTCCAGCACCTGAGAATTGTGTATATACTAAGTTGTCTGTCCCTACTGTTGCCGAGCCTGTTACTGAAGTTAAAACAAAACCATTGTCGCCATTTGTAGAACCTTCTTCAATGAATGTAAACATACCACCTGTAACTTCTGCAGAAGAATCTGCATCAGTTGTTCTTGTTAGTACAAAAGCAGTACTTCCATCTCCGACTGTTGTTACGCTATAAAGACCATTTTGAGTAGTAGTAGTTTGATTTTTAACAAGTACTCTGTTACCAGAAGTTAAAGTGACTCCATCAACTGAAATTGCACCATTTGCATCTGCTGTAAGTGTAGCTCCTACACCACCTGTTCCATTGTCATATGTAGCTGCTAAGTTTGCTGTGGTTGCTACTCTTGCTGAGTCTTTAATGTCTAGTGCTTGTTTAACGCTATCTACATAAGCTTTTGTTGTTGCGTCTGTTGCTTGGGTAGGAGTACCAATATTTCGTACTCTATTTCCACCCATATCAATAGTATTTGTAGAAGCAACATTTAATCCATTACTAAAGTCTACGGTGTTCCCGAAAGTTGCATTACCATTGATAGTTATTGTGTCTGTTGAAGCATCTCCTAAAGTAACTGCTCCGTTACCTGTAAGTGCTCCTGTGATTGTAACTCCAGAAGAAAAAGTTGCGGCATTAGTTACTCCTAAAGTACCACTAATACTTGTATTACCTTCTCCTGATGATACTGTAAACTTATCTGTATTTACAGTAATGTTACCTGTGACTCCTAAATTACTTCCCACATTTGCTGAACTTGTAACTTCTAAAGTACCGCCAGTATTTAGAGACATTGTTCCTACATTTATGGATTCAGAGCCATTAGTTGTTATAAATGATAAATAAGATGTTGTTCCTTCTTTTATAACAAAAGATGCTGCTTCATTATCAGCAATTAATAAATCAGTTGCTTGAGCATCTACATCTATTGCACCACCATGAGTAACTACTAAGTCTCCTGTTGGAGCTATAGTTAAATTACCTGATGAAGTTGAAATTGTATCTGAAGAACCAGTAACTACAATATTACCAGATTTAAACTGGTCAACTTTACTTTGTGCGTCTACAAGAATTGCAGAACTTGCGGTAAGTGTACCAGCAGTATGGTCAAGCATAGCGACATATAAGTCGCCGCCTATTGTTGTAACTGTTCCATCAGATGGAGCTCCAATAAATAGCTTCTGCGAATTAGAAGAATACGCTAATTCACCAGCACTTAATGAAGTTGGCGTGGCGGAACTGCTACTTCTTTTAATTTTAATTGTTTGTGCCATGTTTTTGTCCTATTGAGCTATTAAAAAGCTCCTGCGTCTATCGTGTCAGAATCTGCTGAGTCGTTACCTATCATTATAGGAACAAAAGTAGCTGAGCCATCGACATCTCGATAAACCTTTAACTGATTGTCGTCAGTATCATAAAATAAATCTCCTTCAGCAAGATCTTGTGTGTTTGCTGATGGAGCTGTTGTTGCAACATAAAATTGATTTGCTAGAAAGTTGAGTGCGTTTTCAACAGTTGATTGCGATGATAATGTACCTACAGGATTAGACAAGCTAATTCCTGCAGCATCAGCCGCACTACCACCAACTGCCGAAGATATTGTCAAGGTTGTAGTTTGTGAAGTGGCGTTCAGGGTAGTATTATTAGGAGTAATAGTTATCGTTGTTGCCATTATCTTGTTACATTTTGTGTAACTCTTGCTACACCTTGAATTAATCTAGACATTGAATCAACGCTAGAATTATATATTTCTAAATCATAATAGTATTTACCTGCTGTAATATTTGCTGTTGTTGCGTGTCCAAGGGACATTTTCAGCGCACCATTTGCAGCATCTGTTATTGCACAGGTGAATGTTGCTGTTAGGGTATTTGAAGAGGGGGTAGGTCGAAGTTGAGCGGATGCTGTGTGACTTGCTAAGTTTGTAGCGACTCCGTCTTCGGCAATAGTAATCGAGAGTGCAAAGTCTGCTCCCTGATCGATAACTATATCATAATTTCCCGCTGCCATAAAATACTCCTATATGCAATAATTATACCAAAAACTTGAGGTGGTGTCAAGAACTATTTTTGGGGGGTGTTTTCTTTACCCTACGATTTAGGATACTTGTCCTTAACTGCTTCTAACTCTGTATAAAAAGACGTTAATTTTGCATTATCCCCAAATACTCCGTCATCTATGGCGTGCCAAAGTAAATCAAGCTGAGTTCCCAGGGTTGGATAATATTTTTGTCTTTTATCAGAGTAAGTTGCATTTGCTGTTTCTAAATCTATATTCATGTTAATCTCCTACTTACTATTATATTTTGCCCTGCAGTATAATATTTGTCTTTTTTAAATTGTAATGTATGTCGTCCTGCCATTGTTCCTGTAAAAGTTAAATCTCCGCTTTCATATGTACCTTGAGATACTTTATTCAAAAATATTTCAGTTCCTGCTGGACATCCTGTAACTGTAACTGTACCATCAACATCAATAGTAGTTGCAGAAAAAGTTAAACTAAATGAATGATATCCGACTACATTATCTTCAGCATCATTTATAAAAAACTGGTCACAAGCAGGTATTTGTTCTAGCTCAAGAGACAAATAAGATAATCCTAATGCTGCTTGAGAATCAATTATATCCTCTGTAACGGGAGCGTCTGCAGCCCATTTAATATCTTTATTTGAATCGTAAAATATATGATAGGTGCTCATAGCCCTAATCCTCCTGTAAAATCTTTTGCTTTAAAAATTATATATGCGTAATATATTGTTTGTTTATTTGTACCAAACTCTTCCTCTGGTGCTGTGTCTGCTTCATCATCACCAACTTCGACATTATACCCAAACTCGTGATTATAAATAGTAAGTTGAGTAGTGCTCATTGTTGTAGATATTCCCATTAGAGATATTTCGTCCCATGTAGATTCTACTTCTTCGATTAAATCATAGCCATAGTTATTGTTTCTTGCATAACTTGGTGTATACATTCTATTTGCAACACCACTTGTTAAATCACTTGCATAACACCATCTTACTACATAAAGAGGTACATATCCTAAATTATGACTTATTGTAGCACTTGTAGAATAATCAACTCCTGATGCATCATTAGTAGCATGTGGTGCTATTGAACCTTCTCCTTTTGAATGAATTACTAATCCACGAACAGCCCGAGAATCAAAAGCAAGTGGAGTTGTACTACTTGTATTAGCAACATCTACTCCATTTTGCGAAACGAAAACACCAAAATCTGAAGTGCCTCTTTTACCTACTAATACTCTATTTGCCATTAGAAAAGTGCCGCCACTGAAAAACCTTTTATAACTGATATTGTTGCAGTTATAGAAGTATCTCCTGTATTACTTATTGTTCCACTTGTAGCTCCTGTATAGTTCCCATTTAGTGTTTGTTCAAAATCATCTTGCGAGCTGTAAGATCCTTGAAAATCAGTGTATAAAAGATTTCCTGTTCCTAAATCTTCTGTACTTATTGTAGCTGTAGAGCCACTTGCAACAGTAACATTCGTAGAAGCATTTGTTCCACCTGAAATAGGAACTATTTGAAATTGTCCAACATCAATTGCTCCTGCTACAGCACCAGCATTATCTGTATTAAATACAAGCTGATCCTTTGTGCAATTTGTAATATCATCTCCTGGACGAGAAATATACAAGCCAAACTTTCCTCCTGAATGTCCAAGATTTGTATTTGTACTTTTTCCTATTATAATTCGATTAGCCATTTTAACTCCATAGACTTGCGTCGTTCATTTTTCCATACTGACAGGGAAGGCGTAGTACAATAAACTTAAAATTAGTTGCAGTTCTGCCTCGGCCTGCACCGCCACCAGTATTTACTGCAGAGTCATAAAACCTTATTGGATTTATATTGGTTGTTGTTACTTCGTGCATTCCTGCTCTGTCTTGATACCTTTCTTCCATGTTGCCAATATCATAAGTTTCAACTGTTCCTTTTCTATCATCCATTGAAATACATACAGGAATATATCCAAGTGTTCCTTTTGTACTAGACCAGTTTATTCCTGTAGAAGATACGGAAGCAGCGCTACCTCCCGCATATGTCATTCCACTTCTTACTGAAGTTGAATCAAAAATTAAAGGCTCTGTTGGACTTAACACATCATCTCCTGGTTGAGATACTTGAAGTCCATATTCATTATAGGCTGCATAAAAAGTGCCATTTACAGGTAAATACTGAGTGCTTATATTATGACTTAAAACTATATCCCAAGTGCCTCCATTTCCAACTTGATTTTTATACCAAACGTATACATCTGTACCCCCAATGTTATTAGTTCCATCTATACTAATATAAGATCCCACTCTTATTGCTTCTGCATTTGTGACGTTATAATATCCTGTTGCATTTGCAAATGCACGCTGACTTACTGTATGTACTGTTGCTAATTTACCTATTACTACTCTATTTGCCATTATGAACTATCCGAAATTAAAATCCTTTGATTAGTTGAATCAATTACAATGTTTGCGCTTGATATTGCAGATGAATTAATAGTCCATCCCCCAACGCTACCACCAGTTTTTGCTCCGCCTGCCAAGGTATTTGTATTAGCCGCTGTGTTAGCTTGGGCTAAAGTAGCTTTTGTTCCTGCTAAAGTAGAAGCATTGGCTGCTGCATTAGAAGCATCACTTGTAGAAGTATTCATAGCTGCTGTATTAGGGAAAGATTCAATCTGTCCTATTGTTACAGTTGCAGCTGATATGTCTCCTTTAAAGAAAGCGTTACCTGCAGTATCTATATAAAATTGTTTTGCATGTATTGAGCCACCACTATTTAAAGTAATACCACCAGTAGTATACCCACTTGTATCTTTTGTTCCACTATAGATTGCAGATGAATCAATAGTCCATCCCCCTACTGAGCCTCCTGTTTTGGCTCCATTTGACAATATGTTTGTATTAGCTGCTGTATTCGCTTGTGATAAAGTAGCTTTACTATTTGCTGTATTTTGTGCAGCTGAAGCTGAGTTAGCTGCTGAATTAACTGAATCTGAAGTAGCTCCACCTGCTTCTGTTACAGAATCTATGGTTATACTTCCTTTAAAGAAAGCATTTCCACTTGTATCTATATAAAATTGTTTTGCATGTATTGAGCCGGCACTATTTAAAGTAATACCACCAGTAGTATACCCATTTGTATCTTTTGTTCCACTGTAAATTGCGCTACTGTCAATAGTCCAGCCACCCACACTACCACCAGTTTTAGCCCCGTTTGATAGTATGTTTGTATTAGCTGCTGTATTCGCTTGTGATAAAGTAGCTTTACTATTTGC
>Ga0075475_10000006_pt1 | contig 64627 bp, 95 predicted proteins | sample DEB08_DNA_10_FD_76342 | JGI IMG/M metagenome (GOLD analysis project Ga0075475, IMG submission 76342) | Aqueous microbial communities from the Delaware River and Bay under freshwater to marine salinity gradient to study organic matter... | ecosystem: Environmental > Aquatic > Marine > Coastal ... | reverse complement strand
AATAACAGTTAACACACGTTTTAATTTAATCGAATTGTATGCTTAGAGCAACCTGAACAGCATCCTCTCTGTTCTCAAATGACACATAAGCATCTTGTCTTTCATGCCAGTTTTGAAGTGAATAATCCATGTTATCGTGAGGCTTGAAGTTCCAACCCCAACGTCCTGTTGCAACACTATCTATTTTATTCATTGCACTTAATGCAATGCCACTGGTGTTACACCATACTTTGTAAGGGAAGTCTACTTTGTATTCGCCTCTGTGATCGAATCCAGTTGAGCACTTTTCAACTGCTTCTGACAAATGCTTATTCACTGGTTGAATTGTCTGAAAAATTCCCACCGTCAACCTCAATATTTTTATTTGATTTAGCACTGGAAATCATGATTTCGTTTCCGTTGGCCACAGCAAAACTCAATGCACGTTTTAGAAAGTCAACATTGAATTCAGCAGTTTCGATATTCTTATCGCTTAGGTGTTTTAGTCTCAACACTAACTGCTGATACTCAGTCACAGTGTTTTCTCCTAAGTCTGTTTAATACTTTGAGACGTTGACGCATTTCATCTTCTGTCTTAAACGGACCTTCGTAACCATACTTGACCAATGTAGCCAACTTAGGACCATGTGCATGTTTCCAACCTTTTTCAAAGTTGATGCAATAGTATCCAGCGGCATAGTAAACATCACTGCCTTCTATCTTGGTGTACAGTGGTAGACGTTCATCATAGTCTGGATGGTCTTTGTCTACAGCAAAAGGCATTTCATAATCTACTTCGTATCCTCTGATAAAGAATTTTTCTACTGTCTGTAACGGAGTTCCAATTTTTTCAGTGAATAAAGTTGTGTTACCAAAATGTGTTTTTACTTCTCTTTCACTGTCAAACTTTACAATACTTTTGCCAGTAATGTATGTGTAATGACCCTGTATATCTTGATTTAAGATACCTAACTTTTCTTCACCTTGGTGTACCAGCCATGCTACATCTGAAATCTGTTGTAGCATAGTTTTACTCATCTCTTTTAATCCACCTTTGGTGATGATTGTCTGTCTTGAGGAACCTGTTGCCTCCTTTGGCTGGTTCTGTAAATTGATTTTGAAACTCATTGTGTGCCTCCATAAAACTTTTTTTCTTTGTAACATACGATAATTTTCTTTCTTTGCTTACCCAAGGCGGTATGTTATCGCCTGGAGCACAACTAGGTCTGGAATATACTTTGTCATCTACTCTTTCGAATATCTCAGCATACTTAGGTTGACCATTCTGTAGTATCCACAACGCCTTATCAGCGTCACTCCATTCTACAGTTTGATCGCTAGTATCGCCAGTATTGCTATTAACAGCACGTTCGTCAATAGTATTTCTATTGCGAGTATTGTGTGATACCATATCCACCTCGTTTTATATGCATTTTCTAAAGTTACTTCTTCAGGGTCAACATCGCCTTCCATGACGTCTATAACTTTAGGTTCTTCTACATCATCAATTTTGGGCACTTTAGGTGACCAAATTCTCCAGTTGTTTATCCATCTTCCTAAATCCATTTTTTACCTATGTTATTTGTTTGCTAAATATCTCACCAAATTCTGTAGGTGCTTCACTCAGTCTTGTTAAGTTCCATTTGTTACAAAACTTCATAAAGTGTATACCAACATTGTTTGTGGGCTCAGACTCCTTTGCTTCTGTGACAATATTTATACATGCTTCTTTAATATCATCGGGTTGCTGAGTGAGATCGATCAGTGTGCGATTGCGTTCGTAATCATCTTTCACTCTATGTTCAACTTCATCGTGGTCGACCCACCTCTGCAACATGAAGTTATTATAGTTGAAACCACCTCGCTCTTTATCTTCGTATGCTTCTTGCATACCAGTTTTATTTTTACTGCCTTTCTTTCTAGCACCAGGGTATGCACTGAATACATTATCACTGCTATCACCTCTGATACATTTCTCAAACAGCAACCACTGTGGGTCAGGTAATTCTTTTTCTTTTCCAGTCTTTTTATCTATTACTCTTTCCATTGTTTTAGCATTAAGAAAGCCGCCTAGAGTAACAATTTGATCAGTGGTGCCGTTGTACTGCGTTACATTAGGTGCTATGAGCTGATAAAAGTCGCTGTCAGTACTTACAATAATATGATTATCGTTAGGATGTTGTTGCACCCAAGTAGCAATTAAGTCGTCTGCTTCTGCATTAGGACAACGTATTACACTGCAATTAGTTTTTTCTGCAAAGAATGTAATCATATCATCGTATGCTTCAAAGAACATTTCATCGTCTTCAATTTCACGTGGACTGCGTTTGTCTGCAACTACCTTTCTGTTTGCTTTGTAAGGTGGGTAAAAGTCTTTACGCCAACTACGTCCTTCTAAACAAAAGACTACATGATCGCCATTGAAGTCTTTCCAACACTTCTTAATACTGTTAAACATGATATGCATTGCCATACCAACACGCATGTCAATATCTTTGCCACCACCTACGTGCTTGGCTCGCATAAACATATTCAAACTATCAACAAGTATATAGTTAGCCATTACTTTGTTCCTTAATAAATTTTTTACATTCTTCTTCTGTCTTAAATGTTCTCTCATTGACAATTTTTGATACTGTATTCATAGCAACAACACGCCACATTTCAGTTTTATCGTAATGAACAATATGATATGAATAAGTTAAGTTATCCAGTGACATCTCCGCCTCCAAGTATAATAAGTGTTGAAAAAGCCATATTAGGTCGATAAACAGTACCGCCTTTAATGCTATGTATTTCTCCCATCATCATTTGAGATGTAGTGCCATCATATTCTAAACTGCCCATAGCCTGTAAAGGTAATACCAAGCAGTCACTAGTAAATGTAATGTCAGTTATTGCACTCATTACAATTTGTTTAATAGGTGTGCCACCACATTTTGATGTATAAACATTTACACCTTGTGCAATATTTTTGGGAGTAGTTAGAGCTAATTCTGCCCATGTAATTTTGCTGTTCATATATCTCCTAGTATATCATCAAAGGGACTTTTCTTTAAGTCCTCTACCCTGCGTTCCTCAAAGTTTCTTCCCACATCATATTTGAGATGTTGTTTGAAGTTTTCTAGAATATATGTAACTTCTTTGGTGTCCATATCTTCTATTGCTTCGTTAACAACTGCGTCTAGTTTTTGAACTAGAACTGCAAGTTTAGTCTTTGCTTTCTGGTCTAGCGTCTGTTGTCCTGATGACATCGTCTCTCTGTCCTGTTTGCATACCATAATCATAGTCTGCTTGTTCTTGTAATAACACTGTTCTACAAACAGCATTAAACCATTTGTTCACAACATCTTCATCGCTTTGACCAGTAATACCTTTCTCTTGTAGCATTGCAACAAATGCATCATTCCAGTCTAATTCAAAATAACCTTGCACAACATTCTCAGGATCAATGCCCATTCTAATAACATTCACATAAGGCTCGCCCATTTTATCTGCTTCTAGCCTGTCGTACTTGCTTTCTATTTTGTTTAATTCAAACTGTAGTTTCTCGCCTTCGAGATTATATTCTGCTTCTGCAATCTCTCTGTCTTTGCCTTTCTTACCCCAACTCTTGGGCGACATATGAAAGGGTAGTAATTTCTTTGCCATAGGTTCTCCTAGTCTTAATATATATTATACTATTTTTCTGGCCAATGTCAACCATTTATTTGACCTGTACCTTTGCATCTTTTTTATTGTCCCATATAAAAAATTGCATTGTGATTCTATTATGCTTGTTTACTGTAGTTACCTCATGCTCTATACCGCTGTTATAACTCCATACGGCACAGTTCCATTTTGGTATCACAGAGTATGACACTTTTTCAACTTCAGAGTCATACCAAACAAACTTTCCACCATTAAAAGAGTCATACTCTTTGTTCATAAACACCGTCATACTGCCTATACAAGTGTCTGAGTGTTTTGGTATGCTACAATTTGGTAGCAGTTTTTGTATTGCTACATCACAATTACGTATTCGGTTGTCTTGGTAGAAAGGTGAAGTTGGTGTAGAATACAAATACTCTATCAACTCATAACGTTCTTGTTTTGTTAAGTTACTAGTAAAACATTCAGGTAGTGTTTTGTTCTTAGTTGCACTGTCTGCCCAAATGTCATGACTACTGAGATCGCTATCTAGTATTTTGAAATACTTTTTGTAGTAGCGATTAAGTATTGTTTCATCAAATACATTCTCAATATACTCAAACATCACTTCCCTATAGCATTACCGTATATGTGAACATGCACACGGCTGGAATAATAATATCCTCTTGCAATGGCCTCATCGGCAATATCCGCTTCGGTGACCTTGAGGCCTTCGAGGGTTCCGCCGACGCCCATGATCCAAACAGGGTAATCGCAACCAGCATCACGAAATGCTTTTGTATTCTCTTCGACTTCACGCCAACTTTCCTCACTTCCGTTTACCACATACTTTAATTGACCATGCGGTGTACACTTTGCATACTTACCAACAAAGTCAGGTTTGATAGCTCTTTTGCGTTTTTCTCCAGCAGTACTCCACAGTTTAGGACTTAGACTCCAAAACCATTCTCTGCCACTTACGTCAGTGAAGTTGTTCTGTATGTAATAGAACAGTTCGTCGCTGAGCTCACGTGTACCATTTGTTTCAACAGTTACATTATTGGGAAAGTTATCACGTGCTTTGAATTCATCTAGCACACCAATTATGCCAGGTTGTGTAGGGTGAAGTAGAGGCTCACCACCAGTAAACACCATGTGTACCCATTGTTTGGTAACAGGGTTCTGGAACTTGCCATGCGGCAGTAGTTCGGTAAGCTCATCTACTCCTTCTTTGATACTTCTGTTTGTTATCAGATGTCTATACTTTCTGCTCCATGTGTATGAACTATCACAGCCTTTGTCAAACACAGGAAGTTCACGTACATCTGTTATATTAGAAATATCAATCTCTTCAAAAGGTAATTCGTATGTGTCAGGATTAGTTGGATCTTCTTGCCCAAAGCCATGACACTGCAGGTTGCACAAAAAGAAACGCATCCATAAACTTGGTATACCAATGTAGTTGCCTTCGCCTTGTGCTGAATAGAATGTCTCAGAGTATTTTATTGGTACGTTGCTCAATGCCTTACCTCCCCTTGACTTCTTTCTAATTCTATACTGTGAATCATTTCTTCAGCATTCTCAGGTGTTACTTTTTTATAACTGTTTTCAAATGCAACAAGAACAGATTCGTGCAATGCACTAGCCTCATAATCCTTTGTACCGTTTTTGATGTCGCTCATTGCTTGTATTAATAATTCACCAAGTCCCCATCCATATAAAAAGGATAAGTCTATTTCGTTAGGCAAATAGTCTTTGCCAAATGATATACAACTCAACATCATCCAATCACTAATGCCAGTGGTTTCTACATCAAGCATTCCTGTATTAGAGAATGATGTTTGAAATTTAACAAAGTCATGTTCAGTTGGTTCACGCATATCACACCAACAACTAATTGCATCAAATACTTCATTAGAATCTACATTGTATTTAGACATAACTGCATCTATGTCTCGTTGATTTACAACATGATTAACAATCTCATTTATTGGTACGCAATTACGATCAATAACAAGTATGTTTCTTGGACCTCTTGGACTAATTGACATTATCTATCACACGCATATGATTGTTGAAGTTTAATATTATCCATGAACTCTTTCTTAGTTGCAGGATCATCAAAGAATGCACCTTTTAATACAGTTGTTTGTGTAAGTGAACTGTGTGCTTTAACACCTCTGTTCTCTACACAACCGTGTGTTGCTTGTACATAAACACCCAAGTGTTCTGCACCAGTTGCCTTCTGAATTTCTCTAGCAATATCATTTGCTAGTTCTTCTTGTAGTGTACCTCTGGCCGCACACCATTGTGCAATCCTTGTGTACTTACTTAAACCAATCAATTTGTCTGCGGCGATAATACCAATGTATGCAACACCTTTAACTATTTGATGATGGTGTGAGCACATACTGGTAAGTTCACTACGTACAACCAACATACCCTCATAACGATCTTCGGTGTCGTTAGGAAATGCAGTTGCGGCAGGAATAGGGTCATAACGTCCTGACATCAGTTCATTGATATACATTTTAGCAAGACGTCTGCCTGTGTTATGACTGTTAGGGTCATTATCCCTATCAATGCAAAGAGTATCTAGCACATTTTCAAATGCTACAGTTGCCTCTTCTATAAGTTGTTCTTTGTCTCCGGGTTCTAACACATGGGATATATTATCGCCTGCCCAGAATCTGGAATTGCTTTGTTGCAGTTTTTGTTTTACTTCTTCATGTTTCTTCATTAAGTTTTCTCCGAGTTATAGACGAGGATGTCTATTAATTATAAGTGTATTTAGATAAAAAGTCAAGAACTAATTGATTTTTCTTGTCTAAAGCCACCAACTTTCACATGGAAACACAAACCATTGTTCATCGACATTCCTACTGATTTGTCTAGCACTGTAGTCTATTTCCATATCGTTGTCTATGTTTTCTATGCACACTGCATAAGTTACATTACCTAAAAACTTTGATGCCGCAATTTGCTGATCAATCATTTCTAGTGATTTGCCACTGTCACAGATGTCATCAACAAATAATACATTACCATGTTTCCATTCTGCTCTAGTCAATATGGTCATTAGTTTACCTGACTCTACTTCTGGTACAGGATTACCATGTGTTCCATCACGCATTTGCCATTTGATCATTTCGCATGGTACACCAAAATAATGACTAAACTTTGCGGCCATATCAGCACCACCACGTACCAAGCCAACTACAACATCAGGTTTGTATCCGTCCTTAGCCATTTGTTGTATAATAGACTTGTAGTATGTATCCATTAAGTCATTGTTTATGTATTCGTAATTGTTCATTTCTTAAAGTTTTTTTCTTCCCATGCATGGCCATGTGCAACAATATCATCGAGACCATATATTGGTTCCCAACCAAATGCTTCACGAGCCTTTGTGTTATCTGCAAAAGTTTTAGGTGCATCGCCATCACGTCTTGGTACAAATTCATAATGTACTGTGGTGTCTAGCACTCTTTCAAATGCGTTTATTACTTGTAAAACACTCATGCTGTTACCAGCACCAATGTTAAATATATCGCTTTCACCACCATCAGACAAGTAGTTATCAGCGGCTAAGTGTGCTGTGGCAATGTCAAACATGTGAGTGTAGTCACGTTCGCATGTACCATCTGCTGTGTCATAGTCGTTACCAAACACTTCTACATTTTCACCTGCAAGAATCTTTCTGCTGATGATTGGGACAATGTGAGAAGCCTTCTCTTGTTTGTAACCGTGTGTGTTATCTGGAGATGCACCAGCGGCATTGAAGTATCTCAATGCGGCATAGTTAAGTCCGTATGCACGTTTATAGTCTGGTAATATATCTTCAATAATGCTTTTGCTTAGTCCATAAGAACTAACAGGTGACTTTGGTGTGCTTTCGGTGGTTGGAAATGTATCTATATCTCCATACACTGAACTTGAACTACTGAATATAAAATTTTCTACGCCGGCTTCTACTGCATGATTTAACAGTGCAATAGTGTTAGCCACATTGTTCCAATAGAACACTCCTGGTTCACTCATGCTACGACCAACTTCGTGATCAGCGGCGAAGTGCATAATTGTATTTGGTTTTGTAAGTTGAATAACACCTTTCAATTGGTGGTTATCTATATCAAAAGGATACAGTGTAACACCAGGTATATCACTTTTACGCCTGTCTACGTTAATAACATTATGGCCTGCGTCTACAAGCAGTCGACAAACTTGTCCACCAATGTAACCGCTACCTCCTGTTACTAAAATTGTTTTTGCTTCACTCATATTTGTTTATAGCAACATGTCTACGGAAGTCCCAATTATTCCTTGCATACTGCTCTCCGTTGCCCATCATGATATCTAATGTTCTGTCAATAGTACCATTCTGATAGTCTGATATTTTTCCTAAGTTATAACCACTGTAATCTTTGGCTTCGATATTAGCAAACATATTCTGCAATTTGTTTACTGCATCATCAATACTCCAAGGAGTATACAAATGGTTATGGTTGTTTGCAAATACTTCTGGAAAACTTCTGTAAGCAGGAAACAGTGTTAATGCCCCCATAGTATCCGCTTCACTCACAGTGTTGCTGGTCCAATCCTGCAATGCACAATTGAACAGCACCTGACTGTCTGCAAGTAAATTATAGTAGTCATTTTTCTTCAAGCCTGTGTAGACTTTGAAGTTTGCATCACCGAGTCTGTTGTGACCACCTTCATAGGACAATGCCCTATCAACATACTCTTGCCTGTTGCTCTTTAGTTCTGGGTGTCCGCAAAATACTGCAAACTCTACTTCTGGGTCAATCTTCCAATATGCTTCTGCAAGATCCATATAGAAGTTAGGTTGCTTCTCGTCATCCCAACGTGCGGCAAAGGCAACACGTTTCTTTCTTTCATGCAATGGTTTACTGTGATCAACTCTACCTTGTACTTCTTCTTTACCATATGGCAAGCCAGTTACATAGATAGGTGCTAATAATCCAGCAATACGCAAGTGTGCCGCAAACTCTTCATTCGCTACCATAATACCACTTACAACATGATCTACCATTTCCTCATACTTACGCATCCAGTGGAACATGCCTTCTCTGATTAAGAAGTCATCTGGGTCAGTAGTTTGTGCAAGGAAACGCAAATACACTTTGGGTCTGTATTCTGGTGGCGACTGATCCATGATGTACGGCAAACATTCAATACCAGGTGTAAACATATCTTCATAGAAGATAACATCATCGCTGGTTAGTTCACCATTCTTCATCTTTTGGACGAGGTTCATTGTTTGTGATAAACTGTAATAGGAACGTCCATGTGCATCTAACACACTGCCTGTTACAATAGCCTTGCTGTTATCCAGCTCTTCGCCTGTGATGATCTCATAATCAATACCTCTGCGTTTGAATACTCGTTCATTCCAGTCTTGTAACTGAAGTGTGTATCGTGCCTCGTAGGACTCTAGTCCCATATAAAACAGTTTTCTCATTACTTAATTCTACCTCTTTTGTCTTCTTCAACACCGCCGTAATCTACAACATGAGTTACCTCATCTTCGAGACCTTGAACATAATTGTCCATCTTGTCGGCCTCTTCTTTGCTGATTACTTTAGGTGTTGAACTAGTGTTTGCTTTTTCTTCTGCCATTACATTGCATTCTTTTTGTCTTGAATCTCACCACGTCTTGCTTTTGCAAGTTTAGTTAATTCCATTAATGCACCACGTGCTCTAGTTGCCGCGGCTTTTACACCTTTGTCTTCAAACTTAGCACTTTCTTCTAAGTATGTTTCCATTGCGGCTTTAATTTTTAAGTGTATTTCTGAACTCATTTTATTCTCCTATTTTAAGTTTTCAAATACATCTGCTATTGCGTCAGTATCTTCAAAGTCCGGACCATCCAATTCTTCAACTGGATATTCAATTTCGCAACCGTTTTCATTATCTTCGGCTACGGAAATCCTCAACCAGCGACCAGGGTACATTGCCTGTACATGCTCTGCTAGTTCGTCAGCGATCATCTCGCATGATTTGTAATCTAGTTGAACAGTTGCTCTATCATACAACCTCTCCAACCATCTCTTAAACTGTATAAACTCTACATCTCTATCGTTGTGGAACACTTCGATCCACACCTTAAAGTGAAAGATGTGTCTGTGTGGGTATCCTAAGAAACTTACATCGTCCCAATCACCTGTTGCTAGTTTAGGATCTTCCAAGGCGGCAGGGTACTTGTGAATACCCTCTTTGCTAAACGTTACCCAAATACTTCTCACTACCAACCTCCGTCAATTTCTTCCATCACTTGATTCATATGACCTAACAGTTCTGTGATAGGTTCATCATAGTCACCAATCTCATAATCAACGTCATCTTGTTCTTTGTACATAGCCTTGATTTGGTCTCCATACTGGATAACCATTTCAAGTTGTTCTCTCATTTCATCTGATATTGCCATTACGCCTCCTCAATCATAAAACTCATCTAAGGCTGTTTCAATTTCTTCTGGCAAGTCAACACCTGCCGCTTGTAAAAAACTAAACAACTCTAGCATAAAGTCTTGCCAGTCTTGTTCAGACTCAAAGTCGCAATCTATGTCAGTTGCTATCTTTGTTCTGCCTTTAGATGTCGATATATTAATATTCATAATTTATATTATACATAAGTATTAGTCTTTGTCAACCTTTAACTTTTCCAAACTTAGTTTATCTTTTAGACTCATTAAGTAAGCCGCACCTGCTAAAATTAAAATAGCACCTGCTTCTGCAAATAGCCCAATGGGTTCCATATCTTTACTGTGCAATACTATTAATCTACACAAGGCAGTAATTGCAATAATTATTGGTAATGTTACAGGAATACGTTCTGTGTTATAAAATGCTCCTATCATTGCAACAACCTCTGCAAAAATAAACAACATAAATAAATCTGCTAACACAACAGATCTTGCTAACCACATACCAAATAAGTAATCGCCAATGGCAAAAACAGTACAAACGCCAATCAATGCAATAATTGCACGTTCTGTTAACACTGTGGTCCAATGTAATTTGCTTTTCATCATAATAAAAGTCCTAAAATATAAACAAAAGTTAAACTAGCATTTAATACCCAAACTGTTTGTTCTTTCCAAAGTACACCAACAGCAGTCCAAATACTGTTAGCAGTTATAAAAAAATAATGATGCAACTCCATAGCAGGTACAAAACTTGCTAAACATGCCGCACATACTAGCATTGCTGTAGCAAACCATGCTAATGTTTGATGTGGTTTTTCGTTCTGTCTCATACTATGTGTTTCTCTCTGCTTTTACGTGCAGTGTGTGTTACTCCGCTTTTTGTTTTGTACGGTTTGTCGGCAATACCCTTTGTACCTTCTGCACTAATTAAAAAAGATACTATTGCCCAAAAACTTGCAATAATTCCTACTGCTAATATAAATCCTTCCATTAGTCTATAATCTCATCCTTGGTGTATTTGGTCCAGTCGGTAAATGTTTTTCTTGTTTGCAGTTCATGTAAACTGTGACACCATACGCCTGGATTTGTTGCTTTGAAATTTTTGTCGTCTAACTTGATAGTGGTATTATAGTTGAACTGATTGATGTAAGGTAACTTGACACTAACCATTGGTATAAAAGTGTCATACTCTGTCATACCACTTTCCAGTACCCACTCTGCATACTTCACATCAAAGTCTAATGTTACCCAAATATCTGTATCAACTACAAGTTTGTTTAACATAAAATCCCATTCTTGACTTTCATGTTCTGTGTCAACACTGAAACTTTGATTAGCACCCAAATAAATGTGTGGACAATTATTATTAAGTGCTCTTGCTAAAACTTCTTTGTAAGGTTGTGTACCGATAACAAACAATGTTCTTTGACCATGTGCAGGACTATGCTCTACTTCAGTGCCAATAAAGAACTTTGTATCTATGGTATAACCTTCTCTTTCCATTAGAGATCGCCTTCCTTAACAAAAATACCGTCTACCATTTTACCTTTGCGATCTTTAATATCGCCATATGCCTGTGCAAGACAGCCTTCTAATGAGTAGCCGTTGCGTTCCATAATGTTTAACATAACTACCATCATGTCGCCTAAGTCGTCTCTCATGTCTTTGCCTTTACAGCAACTATCACTGAGTTCGCCTAGTTCTTGCATTAACTTTAGCACTTGATCTTTATCAGTGCTACCATTAATTAAATTACGATCGTGATGCCATTGTCTAATAGCATTATCAAACATTGTAACATCGCCTTTTAGGGCGTTGACCTTTACGTTTTTCTTAAAGGGATTCTTAATCTTAAAATTCAAAAAACTCATTTAATACTTCCTCTTTAGTATCTTCTACTTCACCACCTACACTGAATGAATCCAACATTTCTTTGTAGTCCTTAATTAGTCCTCTTGGGTTTTCACAAGCAGGATCTAATACTTCCTTTGCAAAACTATCAAAGTAAAACAAGTTTACTGGTACGTATGGAGATACTTCTTGTGCCTTACTACTTTTCTTGCTAGGCTTTCTCCACTGTGAATAATGCACAGGTTCCCTAGTACGTTCTACGTCTGCTAGTCTGTTTGCCTCTTGTACTGCATCAATGTGATTAAACACACTGTGAGCCATGTAATACAAATAACTTTGTGTGTCCCAACTAGTGCTATCACGTTCTGCTACCATAGGATTACCGTCAGCATCCAGTTTAGGCTTACCTTCTTTGTCTAAGATAGGTTGTCCTTCTGCAAGTTTAGCCTTGCCGTTTTTGTCTGTATCACCTGCTTCTAATGGACACAGGTCGCCCATTGTGAGTCTGCTCATTACAGGTGAATGTCCAAATGGTGCTGGCAACTCACTACCCTTAAATTGTTGTTGATCAAATGCACGATCCATAAAGTAACCAAACTTACCTGGCTCAAAGAAATTGTGTGCATAGGTTTGACCATATGCTGTATTCACAAACGGTGATGCCGCATCGAAACTCAAAGTAATGTTTGGGTTATCATGTTGGCGTAACATTCTTTGAATGCTGGTTAGGAAACAGGCCCATTGTAGTTTACCAGTACCAAGGAAGTGTATCCAATCCTTGCCTTCTAGTAATCCATCTTCACGCAAATCTAAAAGCCTATTCAAGACGCAACTGAGGTCTTTCATATTAATACCAGCAAAGGCATAGCCTTCCAATGCTCTGTTTGCATCACCGTATGCTTCTGCAGTAAACTGTGGCTTACTGAAGCTCTTAACTGCTTCATACCAAGTTTTACTTGTGGCCTCATCTGTACCACTAATTACATTAAGGAACTTGGTTGCACCTGGCACTCGATTACGAACAAAGTAGTCCAAGTTTAGTAGACTGATATCTAATGTATCGTCAAAAGATGTAAGCCCAGTTTTACTGCTAAGTGGCTCGACTGCGGCAAATGCCGGAATATCTAGTGTCATACTCCAATCTGCTGTATGCTCGAGCCAACGCAGTATTTTTTCGCAGATTGCAGTTCGAGCAGGATCATTAGGATCCTTTGCGTTAGCCCAGTCTAGTTTAAGTACGCCAGTAGCAATTTGGAAACCGCCACTGTCACCTAAAATAATTGTAGTGTTTCTATCTCTGTCTTGGATCATTGGCTCATCAGCATGACTTTTATTAATGTCTAAGTGAGCATGACCTGCAGAGTAAAGACCCCAAGGGTAATGATAATATGTATCTTTAGACTTTAGGAAATCGAGACCTTCGTTACCATGTTCAAATCCTGCAGGCACTCTACTTTCTGCAGGAACTTTGTTGATAATCTTGTCAACTTGTTTTACATAGAAACTACTAATTGCAGGGAGATATACTGCATAGTCTCGTTGTCTTTTGCCTAAATCCATTCATTAACTCCTTGCTGGTAATAGATATGTGTAGACACCTAAGCCACTGTCAACAACAATTTGGCATAGTCCTTGTCCATTAAAACTTATTACTACATTTGAGTTGTCACCTAAACGTAAAATCTTTAGCACAATGTCTAAGTTCCAACGGAAGTCGTGTTTGATTTCGCCATCAACACCTTCAGCAACAAGTACCTTAGTTCTGTCACTGCCCTCATCACCAATATAGAAATACAGTTTGTTGTCTTCTGTACGTGGAGAGAAGTTGGTTTCGAATGCACCAATTACACTGTTAAAGTAACTGAGATCTTTTAGCATCTTAGCACTAGGCACAATGTTTACATCAAACTCTGCACCCTTAAACTTAATGTCTTTTAGTTGCTGATTAACAACATCTGCTAACATAAATCTATAGTGTGCATCAGTACCTTCAGCACTAACAAACTCTACTTCAACAGGAACGTCTTCGTCATTGCGATTTTGTGTAACAACTTTTACGGTTGCGTTCTCATCATCAAAGCCTGGAAACTTTAAGTATCCATCTAACACACCCATTCTACTTAGTCCAACTGTTGCATCAACAAAGTCAGGCACAGGATTAATTGTGTTACCTTTCAAGATCACAGTTTTTTCTGCGTCCACGGTTTCAATATCAGTAGACTCAACAGTGCCTTTGATCTTTACCATTTCAAAAATACCCAAGTTGTGGGTATGTCTTAACACATCTTTCAGTGTGTCCTTAATATAATTATCCGCCATATTATCTCCTTAAGTTACTTTGGCTTGTTTTTTAATTGCTTCACGTTCAAAATATAATCTAACTACAGTCTTACGTGCGATAGCATACGTTGTGAATATAGTTGTCATTATAACACTAGTCCACATTGTGCCTACTTGCCATACGTCAATACACAAATATACTAACACAAAGTTAAGTGGTATGTTAACTACAGCCGCAATACCTGTATCAGTTAATGCTTCGTAGAATGCTTGTCTAATTTGTTTATGTTCTGGCATAAATCTATTGTACACTCTTATTTAGAAAAGTCAAGAAAAAGTTTTCCATTTTTTTCGATTAAAATTCAAAGAAGGCTTGTAAGGCCTCACTCTCGTTAATTCGCTTTAAGTCCCAATTCATAGCACCTAAAACATTACTAATCTTTTTATCCAATACTGCCTGCTCCATTGCTTCAGTATCAAAGGGCAACTCCTTAAACCATTCTGGAATATGCAATTCATCTGTTGGATATGCAATGCTGGAATAGCCCATCGGATTATTTTTAAGACGGCACACAATTACTTTTTGTCCGTCCATGATAGTCATACTGTAGTTGTCTCCGTGAGCCTGTTTAAGTTCATTCCAATTAATACTTGCTCTTACATGCCCTGGTATCATTGTGTTCTCAGGTGCTAAGTCTGTGAGACGTTTTAGTTTGTAATTATTTGCTTCAACACGTCTTTGTTTGGCAAGTTTCTCACCATACATCGTCAAGTTGTTTACACGTTTAGGCATACCTTTTAACCACGGCTCTAGGCCTTGGAAGTGCTTCTTGAAGTCTCTGATCTTTGCTATAACTTCGCTTTCAGTTTTGCCTTCTAGTGCATCATCTAATACTTCTTCTAAGAAGTCTTGTATGAATTCAGGCGTATCACTTCGCTTGATATCCATGCCCATAATTTTTAGTTTACCACCTTCTGGTTGATAGCCTTCAATGTCCAAACACTTGATTGCATATCGCTTCTTGGTAATAAACAAACCTGACCTACCAACTACTTCTCTACCGGCTTGCATAACAGCACCTTGGTCAGTTGGTACGTTGAAACTTTCCTTTAACATTTTTGGGAATGTTGAGCTCACAGTATCTGATATGTGATCATACAAATTAATTGCACTCTCCATATCTAATGTCTGTCCTTCTTTTAATGCTGGAGTTGCAGTAAAGTACACTGAGTCAGTATCACCATATACTATAGTGTCGCCAGTATGATCGTACACTCCTGTAAGCATTCTGTTTGTTTCTGCTCCCATGTGTTTTGTAATGGCCCGTCCAGTAAGTGTTGTGGATTGACCGATTCTCTTGTCAAAGAATCTACAACCAGGATTGAGAATAGCACCATACAAACTATTAAGATTAATCTTCTTGACCAACTGTCGCTTATCCCAAAATGCAATGTCGGCATCTGTGGTTGCTTTCTTTTTGTTTGCTTGTAACTCTTTTCTTTCTGCATACCATCTCTCCAATAAGCCTGGAACAATACCTTGGAAGTCTGTTTTGAATATTGTACCATTGGCACTGATATTCCAAGGTTGCCCACTATTAAAAACTAAGTTGTAAACATCGGCACCTGTAACTTCTACAGTTGAGCCATCTTCCATATCTAAATGCATTGTGTGGTTAACGTCTTTAGACATAACCATTTCATATTCATTGCTACCAAACTTACCTAACCAAGAATCTGCAAATGACTTCTTCTCCAATGTCATCTTATTGTTAATTTCTTCTTCTGTATAGTCTTGGCGTAGTTGCCCAACAATGGTTTCAGGAGCCATGTTTAATGCTCTAAACACACTAGGATACAGACTGTTCAAGTCCATACTGCCTACCCATTCATGATAACCTTTCTTGGGGAACGCAACATAGGCACCAGCCGCCTGTGTGTTCTTTTTCTCACTGCGGTCTCTGTCTGGCACAATGTAATCACGTCTGTGTGCTTCGTTAATAATTGCTTGTTCCGTGGTTGCTACAGCACCCATTGTAGTTGGAAGTAATACAGTATTATCATGTGCAATAGTGTTAGCAAGATCAATAAACTGTAGTTTCTTGTCTAACTTATCTAACAACAATACGTCTTGAATATTGTATTCTAAGAACTTGAGGAAGTCATGATTGTAAAGTCTATCTAAACTACCTTCATAGGCTACCTTCTTCTCACCTACTTCCATCTCACCAATGTAGTCAAGTCTGTAACTGTGTCGTTCCTCATAGTTGTATTTGCGATACAGTTGCATATAGTCTAAGTGTACACGACCAATCAAGTCATATGTTTCACGTTCACTGCCAAATGCTTCATAGGTTCTTTGTCTTGGCATTTGATCAAACAAACATAGTTTGCGTAATTCACTTTTGCCCAACACTTTGATAATACGATTGATGGTGTAAGGAATATCATAACCCTCACTGTTCCATCCGCTTAGTATGTCTGCATCTTCAATAAGGTTGAGGAATGTTTGCAGTAATTCTTTTTCGGTCTTAAACAGTATTACTTCAGGTAGCTCTTTAGCAATGTTCTGTGCCTGACCCCAACTAAGTGTTTTAGGTGGTACTGCTAAACACACCATTGCATCCATCCACTGCAAGTATACACCAACAGATGTTATCTCCATGAAAGCATCTTCAGGTGAACTGTATCCTCGATCAGGATCAAAGTCTACCTCGATATCAAAAAAGGCTGTGTGCAGTTTGGGTGGCTCAGCATTTAGATAATGCTTCGCAATAGTTTTGTTCAGTGGTTTAATATCACTTTCGTATGTTTTATTTGTTTTATTGATAGCAACATTCTTGCGAAAGTCTTTGATATTTTTACAACGTATTTCTTGAACTGGTTCGCCGTATATGCTTCTGTGGGAACCTCTGGGATCGGAGACATAAAAGTTGTATTCTGGCTTGTGCTCTATAAGATGTCGCTTTCCATCTACTCGCTCTACTACGCGAATTAGATCTTTTTGCTTATCATAGAAAGCATCTACGTAACTCATATGTGTCTGTCTCCGAGCATCACTTGTGGCTGACGCAATACCAAATTAAAAACTGAACTGTTTACCTTTCGTCGCATAACATTGTGTAAGCACTACCAATGTTAAGGTGGGGTTCAGTAGTTCCCACTGACTGTAAGCAATTTATTTCTACTCTGCTCACGTCCCATTCCTATTATGTAAACAGTTCAGATATACTTATACAATTAAAGTGTTCTACCAACAGTTTCAAGGATAGTTTCTAGTTCATCGAACTTGTCATATTCTTCTTGGAAACTGGCTTTGTGTGCAATACGAATTGCTTTGTTTAGCACACCTGGTTTGAGGTCCATTTCTTCTGCGATTGCTTTCACAGTATCACGTAGACCTTCTTTGAGGTTTTCAATTTCGTAAGTAACTTGCATACCCTCGTCTATCAACTTTTTAAGACGAGCCTTTTCTTCTTGATTAAATGTTCTGTTGAATGCCATATTATTTTCCTGTGTTAATATTTATGTCCACAGTATCTATTATAGCAAGATTTTGGCTGTTGTCAACCGTTAGTTGTCGATGAGGATGAGATTGAATGTGCTACCTGGTAACTTCTTCCCAGTCCAAAGAACCATACATCTGTTCGTCATCAGTGGCAGCCGTCACTGCTAGTACGAATACTTCTGGTGTATTAGTAAAAGTGTTTCTTTCTAACTGAAATTTGAACAGTGCTTCTTTGAGAATGTCTGTGGTTGGCGAGCCCTGATTACTACTGTTCAAGTAGCCACTGGCCAGTATCCTGCCACCTGAGTATGCTGTGCCAGTAATGTTGTATTCCACTGCACTGTTGTCGCCAGCACTCAGCCAGGTGTCGCCTGTAACTGTTCCGCCGGCCATAAGTCTCCATTTGAAGTTAATACCATTGCCCACGCCCATAATGGACGCCGCTGTGGGAATCACTATGGCATCCAGTCGATTAGGTGTTGTTTTTAATCTTATACTGACTATGGGATAGAACACGCCTTTATCTGCTAAATCTCTAGGAGCTGTGATGGGAACCCCAACCGCTTGTTGTCTACCTGAAAGACCAATACCGCCTTCTGAAATCACTGTGCTACAAACCTGCTTCAGTGTAGCAGGTGATGTGATACCACCATCATTGACAATTTCATATCTAAGTGGCAGGCTGGCTGTGGTGATGTAGGTTGAAGTAATCAAGTTTGCGTGATGAAAACTGTGACAGGGGACCAGTTTGCCGTTGATCACAAATCCCATACGGACTGTGCCCAATCCCAACCACTCGATGTCTGACCACAGGATCTGTGCCTTGCTGATGTCTAAAGTGATGCCACTTGGGCCTGTGCCATCCATTTTATCAATGTTCCAACTATCCTGGTTGACCACTGTTTCCGTCATACTGCCACTTACACTGCTTCTTTCAACAAAAGACACGGTGCTGTCTTGCAGTTGCACATACATGCCATTTGCAGTGCCAAAGTATCCCACTCTTTGAGTAAGATTGGTTTGAGCAGGAGCCATAACAAACGTGTTCATAACTAATAAACTTTTGCCTGGCTGGTATGCAAACACTTTCTTTGTTTCTCTGAGCACATTAGTACCAGTTGTGGTAGGCACTGTTAGATTAACCAGTCCTTCACTTTGTATAAACTCTACCGATGTCAGTGCAGTATTACTGGTTGCCCACAAGTCGTTGTCTGAGAATCTGTGAGAACTGTCAAACAGTGTGAATGGTTGTGATACCCTCAAACGACCAAACGCATCGCCGCCTACGCCGCCTGCAGATATTTCAACAGTGTTAACACCAGGCGTACCGCCTGCCCCCACTCTGATTATAGGTTCACCGGCACTGTTGCGGTCCATTGCAGTGTGCAAATTGTTTAATTGCCAGTTAGCGCCTGTACCAGTTACTGGATGATTATATGCCATATTATTTTCCTTTAATCGACACTGTAGTAAAACCAGTCTGTTTCATCACCTGGTTGCATTACTTTCTTGTTAACACCACGTTCCGTGCCGCTGGGTGTTGATTTTGCATAGTTGGTTAACAGTGTTATAGGTCCTGGTGCACTTGGAAGTAAAACCCAACGATCAGCCATTTCCATACCGCCTTTGGGCTCAGAATGTTTTTCAGCATAACCAAGTTTCTCTAGGTCTCCCCATGCAGGCCCTTGTATAGTGTAACCAGCATTGTAAATCTCTGGTGCATCACCATCTTCGATTGCACGTCTAAGACCTTTGAGTTTTTGCTCTGCCTTCTTGACTTTGTCTTCTTGCGTTAAAAATAATTCTTGTAATCTCATATTAAAACTCTAAACTGGTCTCGTATTCAAAATCTAAATCAGGGAATTCTTCTGCAATCTCATCTGCTATGTCTTCCCCTTCGTTTATATCAAGTTGCTGTTCTAAAACTATCTCATAGATAAGTTTATCATTGTCTGCTTCGTATACAGTAACGTTGGCTTCTATTTGTGTTCCGTTGTTACTGTATGCTTTAACAATTTTAGATGGACAAACACTTTGAACTATATCAAAATAGTTCACTACATCATCATTACTAAGTTCTTCCTTAGTAATCAATCTACAAAAGTGTTTGATAAAATCCATCTTTACTTCTTACCTGTCCAAGCCTGGGCACCAAAAAATGCGGCAACAATACCTGCAACTGCAATGAAGTATACGCCTGCCATATCACCTAAAATGTCTGCGGCTTTTTCGTAGCCAACTACATTTGAACCGATGACTAGCACAGGGTATGCTAACATTCCGTACAATGAGAACCACGCCATTTGACGTTGTGCATCTCTCATTGCGTCTTGGTCTTCTAACTCTTTACGTCTGAATTCCAAGTACATTGTTTCTTCTGCTTTACTTACTTTACCATCACCGTTACTATCCGCTGGATGAAACTGGCTAGGGCTACTGTTTGTTTCTTCTGCCATGTGTTTACTCCTTACCTACACCTTATTGTAGTATTTATCATAAACAGCGATTATAAATACAAGCATGTACGGAAGTTATAGTCAGTCGTATCAGGATATTTTTGCACTTGAAACGTGCCAAAAGAAAACCTATATGGAAATAGGAGCATATCATCCGTTAATCAGTAACAATACTTTTCTACTTGAGTCGCTTGGTTGGAAAGGATTCAGTATTGAAATCGACAGAGCTCAATGGTGGAAACATTGGGCATATCACGATAGAAAAAACATACACTTCGTTGATGTATTTGATTTTGATTTCTCTAAACATGTAAAGCATTATGGTTATTTAAGCATAGACATATTGGGGTCTACAACAACGTTACATGCTTTACAAAGCATTGTAGACGCAGGGTGTACGTTTGACAGCATTACATTTGAACATGATCATTATAGATTCAAAGATTCTACAAAGCAAGATGTTGAGGATTATTTGTGTGCTAGAGGCTACAAGGTTGCTGTTTATGATGTTGTGCCAATTAGATACATACCAGAAGGAGTAAAGCCTGGTGTGTTTGAAACTTGGTTTGTAAAAGAAGATATAGACTTTGAGCCTATAAGTTTTGCAGAGTGGCAAGAACAACGTGATTTAGATTTTGCCAATCCAGAATTTACACCACTTAAATAAATCACTGCACCTCTACAGTGATACCGTCATCGGTGCTACGAATTCGTTTAACAATTAAAGGTTCATCACCCTTCTGACCACCTTGAATCTCATCAAAGTAAATCTTAGAACCAATCCCAACATACGGCCCGCCGCTCGGGTCAAACATACCAAGATCACTATAGTCAATATGTTCCTCAAGGTGTTTACCACCGAAACGACAGTACTTCATTGAGTCACCAGTCATGTGAAATCGGTACTCTTTGTCATTAAGTTTTTCCCAATGATACTCATCACCATATCTATTTTTCATAACTAAACCTTCCCTCCATTTCTTCCATATCGTATTGTGTAGGGTAGTGCTTTAGCAGTCTGCCTGCTTCTTGTCTTATTGCTCGTGGAACTCTAGGTGTCTTTTTGGGATCTAATAGATCAATTAGAAACCGTTCAGTTCGTAATACTGCATTTGTTCTTTCAGTTGGTAATGTCACCACTCAATCTCCATCCAATTGGTATCTTCGGGCATCAGTGTAATTTGACCTTCAAATGCTTCGTTCTCTTTGAGTTGATTATACACTCCACTGTTAGCCATTGTCAAGCGATAACCTTTGCGATAGCACTTGTATACTGATCCACTTGCGCCATAGAACTCCCAGTGATGCGGCTTCTCTTCAACACGGGTGATGCCGCTGTTCATCCGCCAACTGTCGCCGTTAAGATAACCACCGCTCCATCCAGCAAGTACTTTATAGAATCCACGGTCGTACTTACCTTCTTTGATTTTCAGAACAACCCAGTTGTCTGGTTTATATTCACTCATTGTTATGCTTCTTTGACAAAGTGTAACCAGGATACTCTCCGTGTTCTTCACACATCAGAGTTTCTTCCCATATCAATTCATCACCCGGGTTCCAGCCCATCTCTAGTAACAGTTCATCTGGGATAGGTAGAATCAGTTCTCCAGTTTCTGGATCTTTTTCGACTTTTACTGTGTACTTACTCATTGCTTCTCCTAAATTGGTGGGCCCTGTAGGACTTGAACCTACGACCTGCCGATTATGAGTCGGATGCTCTAACCAACTGAGCTAAAGGCCCTAAATTGTTGGCTCTCAATTTACCCTGGGAGAGCCTGACCAGAATTGGTACCTGAGGCCGGACTCGAACCGGCACACCCATTACAGGCGAGGGATTTTAAGTCCCTTGTGTCTACCAATTTCACCACTCAGGCATAACTATGTGAAAGGACCCCGCAACCTGTGTGTTAGGTTATTGCACATCACGACTGTTTCTAAACTCCTGTGGTCTTTGCTTGCCACTGCCAACCAGCCGTCCTTTCTTGCCCTCTAACTATTACCCTCTGCTAACTTTATACACGAACAGCCTTGATGCTGTCCATACCAATGCCCGAATAACGACTTGCACCACCATGCTTCATGTAATACTGCTCACGAGCACTGTACTCACTCATTGATCGAACATACCCTTTGCTTTCACCGTTTACAAAAATTTCCCAAATAAAAATCATCATCTCTACTCCTTGTGCAAATGGCGTCTACTGTTTTCAACGCATTTACTTCTTTGGCACGCCTGGCAAGACTCGAACTTGCAACCCTCGGCTTAGAAGGCCGATGCTCTATCCGGTTGAGCTACAGGCGCATAAACTTAATCCAACTTATCAAATTCTGCAACCATTTTATGTTGCAGTTTACGAGCCTCTTTCTCCCAAGGCTGGTCCCAATACTCAATGTTCTCACAATACTTGTTGCTCTTCCAACGACTAAGACCTAAATCCATTTCGTCCAAGGCAAACTGCTTGACATGAACCATTTCGTGTGCAAGAATGCTAAGCCAGTTGCCGTACAATGCAACGTCGATGATAAAGTTGCGTCGATCAATTGGTTCGCATAAACCTTCTGTACCGAACTCCCCAACATGCACTTTGCTATGCATACGAACAACAATGTTGGTGTGCAGTCGGCTAATGCCTAGTTGCTTGGCAAAACTGCGTACAGCCAAAGTTGCATACGCCTGTAAACCAAGATCTAACTTACCGCCTTTAGGTCCTTCGATACCAATGTTCAAGGATGAACTCCTCTTTGAATATTTGTTAATTATACAGTAATGAGACTGTGCGTCAACCGGATTTTTTTACTTATCGCAATATTTTATGCGATTGATCATGGTTTCTTTACCACCATGATACTTGCTTTCCTCTTGACTTTTAACATAGCCAGTGACATTAATTTTGTCACCAACTTTGAAGTTGTGATCATTGTTGTTAAAGAATTTAACAATGTTGCCATTTGCAGAACTGGTGCAAAACAATGAACTACCAACACTTGCAATGTATCTAACATTTTCAACTGTGAGTTCAAAGTTGTGTCTCTTGTGAAGGGTACCTTCAAACTGGCTATTACTAGCAAGTTCATTCTCCCTTGTAGACCAATTGTCTTGATCGATTTTGTTTTGGTATACTTTAGGCAGACTTGCCGCAATACCAATTTTATCCTTGCCTGTTTCTTCAGCAGTGATTAGTTTGAGAACATTACTCTCAAAATCTGTGAGCTTTCGCTCAATTGCTTTGAACCCTAAACCTTTGAGATACTCGATGATCTCCATGGCAAAGTTTACATCTTCGTTAGTAACAACCACGTCAGGTTTGTTAGCAGAATCTAAAAAGTACGAATACAGCAATTTGCTGTTTGGCTTTTTATCAGATGACATATCTGAAGATTTAACAAAACCACCGTTGAATCTATTGATTGCAACTGCGGCTGATATTACGTCGATTACTTTGAATTTGAACTGCATTCTGCTCTCCTTTTCCTAACTATGTATATAGTATAGCAAATTTTGTGATATTGTCAACCACTATTTTTGTTAATAAAATCAATAACTTAGCACACTGGGTTTGCCATATTCATTGCTATATAGCAATAAAAACTGTGCTAAATCTGTGTTTGATTCAAAATACACGTTTAATGTGTATCCTTCTGTTTCAAATTTAACATCAATACCAACTGGTTCTGCGTAACCTCTTACACATTTTGCTATCTTATTCTTGTGCATTTGAGCTGGTAACCCTGCACCTCCAGTGGGTAATCTAAACTTGAGATACTTAACGAGTATAGTCTTCTTGCTTTTCATTCCTTGTTACAAGATTGTAGATATCTTCCCACTTCTTAGCAACAAAGGTATCTTCCCAACCCATGTTATGTCCATGCTCTATGAGAATACCTGTAAAGCCTTTGTCTACACCAGCCATAACATTCTCAGGTTTATCTTCAACCCAATAGTTACCTTGGTACTTTTGAGCAAGTTGGTCCAGTGCTTCATCTTTGTCTGCACCTGTATCTAAACAAATGACGTCTAAGAATATGTCGCCAAATATTTTGTTTAAGTTTCTGATTCTCAATTCTTTTGCATATGGATCTAAACTGAGACTTGTGAGTACAACAAACCTATACTGATGTTTTTCAGCAAGTAACTTCACATAGTATTGTGCATCTCTGAGGGGAGGTAAGAAGCCAATGGCGGCACTCTCATTGAATGTCTTGATAGACTTCTTGCCTTGTTCTGGGGTGATACCATACCTATCACCGATGTTGTACATGAATTGATAGCCATCTACCTTTTCATGTCCGTGATGTTCCATCCAAACAGAGAAGCCCTCCTCCCAATCGAGTAGGACTCCATCACAATCTGTGAGAATAATTTTGTTGTTTTTAACTACCATGCATTTCCTCTTGGCGCGGCTGGGAAGATTCGAACTCCCGACCTTGTGGTTCGTAGCCACATACTCTATCCAACTGAGCTACAGCCGCTCTTGATTACATACTCCAGTAAGTTTCAGTTGCTGGATCTACACAAGTACCAACACTGTTGATACCAATTGTGTAAGTTTTCTCTTCACCAGTACCTGGGAACCTTGCAGTTCTAGTAACTTGAGGCTCGTTATAATCAGCCCAAGCAGTTACCTTGTAGTTCTCAGGATTGAATACTGTTCTACCATAGTCGTTCTCACCAAACTTCTTGGCATAACGAGTCATTGCCGCTTTGGCCGCCGCCGCTGTTGAAAATTCAGACTTGATGTAATAACTCTTTGCACCAAAGACCGAACCGTTTGTTTTGTTTTCTAAAATATACATACCTAACTCCTTTTTCCTAACTATGTATATAGTATAGCAAAAATACAGTATTTGTCAACCTTTTTATAAGTCTTTGTTTCCTAAGTAAATTTCAATATCACCTAGTGCAACATCTGATTCATACAGTATCAAATCAGCAAATCCGTCACTGTTTATGTCGTATAAATCGCCTACTCTTTGTGTTCTTTCGTGTAATGTGCTGTATGTAGGCCAGTCTGAAGTATCTAATCTATCAAAACCTGAGGAATGTTGTAGGAAAACATCTGGTATCCCACCTGTTTCTCTGGATTCTCCATGCCTACCGCTCCACTTTTGAATCTGTATATCATCTAATCCATCATTGTTTATGTCTGTGCAAGTAAAGAAGTTAAATGATGCATCGTATGTTTGCTCTAAAGGATTTTCTTTTAGCACTAATGCATTGTTTTCAACTTGAAAAAACTCTAACATAATTGCTTCTGAAAAATCATCTGTGTTATAGTTGTATCCTTCTTGCAAATCACTGCCATCTTTTAATCTATATGTGCTGGTGTGAAACACAAAGGTTTCTACATCATTAATATCCATTACACAGATATCGTTTATTGCTCCATCATACACCAACATGCCATTAACGTTTACTACTGGTGTTAATACGCCTGACACATCAACACTAAACAATGGTTCACGTAACCACACGTCAACTAAGGTTTTGTTTTGCCATAATTCAATTGCATTTATACCGTTAGGCACAGTTGCATTTACAAGATACTCTGTTCCAAATCTAAATGCGTTGGCAAGTATTAATGGATACTCGTTTGATACATCTACAAATTCATTGTCTTGTAATCTAAATGCTTGTTGGTCTGCTGTCCACAAGTAACCAGCAAACACAGCATCACCATTAGGAGCAAAGTCTACGGCATGTCCCCAATCCCATATCCCTATGTTGTTGATTGTGTATGTGAAATTTTCTCCACTTAGAAGTATAGTAGGATAGGCACCGTTTGCGTATGCTTGATCTTGATCATCAGCACCACCAGTAAGTCTACCATCCTCACTGTTTGTTGCAAATGCAAAGTCAGGCATACCGTCATCGTTAATGTCTTTGACAGCAACCTTCCTACTTGCAGAACCCAGTTCAGGATATGAATCTCCAAACACTTCGTAATTTACAACACTATATGAACCTAGTCCATCACTTGCCCATGCTACTAATAAATCATCAGTAGGATCAACAAGATCAACAGGTCCGCCGTACGGTATGCCACACCAGTAGTGAACAATAAAATCTGTGTGTTCGTCATCATTTAATTTTGTAGGCAACACAAATTGTATCACAGGTTCCATACACGTTGTAACAAAATAAGTATTTGGATTTGGCAACACAACCGGTTGTTCTTGCCATTGTGGTGTTGCTGGAGGAGGTGCTGGGTTTAATGGTTGTAATCCAACAGCAGGTGATGTTCCACTGCCTCCACACCCAACTACTAAAACTGTACAAAGTAATGCCCAAAAGTTGTCCATAACTAACCTACTATTCATAAAAACTATATTATACTGCACAATCATTATATGTCAAGTGCAATTTGCAATATGGGTAAATAGTAGTATGAGGAAATCACTAGGTTGGAATATTACACCTGTGTTTCCAGATTTAGTTTTTGATGGACAATTAGAATTAGACAGTGACATGATATATGACATTGTTGATGAGGTTGATAAACTTCCAATAGTAGAGACTAACTTTGGATTCATTACAGGTGAGAATAGTACGTTAGACAAGACCAAGAAACTTATACAGGTTGTTGGTAATGTTTTTCATCAAAAAGTTTTTGATTACTATAAATTAAATTCAGCACAAATAGATGTTACATGTGCAAATAGTAAATTTATATCTGTTAATCCTAAACATAATTTTCCACTAAGTGCTGAAAGACTCAGATGGTATTCAGCATTGGTGTTCCTCGATATAGATGATAGTGCAAAGAAAGGTTCCAGTATTTACTTTGAACACTTTGGTGATAAACGTTGGTCAACACCACCTATGGTGTCTCAGTCAAATATTGTAAAGCATGGAAAACCAGGTAAAGTTTTATTTTGGCCTAGCCATATACCGTGGGGGCTAACACCAAACTTGTCAAACAGAAGAACACTGGTATTTAGTTGCACATATCATATAGAATTAAAACCAGAATTTCAGAAAGGATAAAATGGCTTTTGTAGTTACTAGTGCTTGTGTCGGCTGTAAGGACACACATTGCGTACAGGTTTGCCCTGTGGATTGCTTTTATGAAGGACCAAACATGTTGGTTATAGATCCAGACGAATGTATTGATTGTGGATTATGTGTACCTGAATGTCCAGTAGATGCAATCTATGATGAGATAGATGTACCAGAAGCAGAAAAACCTTTCATACAAATCAATGCTGACATGGTTGAGAAGTATGAGAATATCTATGAAACCAAACCACCAATGGCAGAGTCCAGTCCATACTCTGTAGAAGAAGCCATAAAAATTGTACAGTTAGAATCCTAACAATAAATATTAATGTGCAATTACGCACATACACACACTGACACACAAGGAGAAAACTATGTCAAGTAAAAGTGGGTTCGAACTACGAACCGATATCTTAGGAATGGCTCAATCTATTTTAATAGAAAACAGAGACCAACAAACCAACGCATTTTACTCAAGAAGTGATGAAGAAAGAGCAGGCCAACAAGCACCTGTTATTGAAATTTCATCAGAAGATGTAATTGCTGAAGCACGAAAACTGTACGCATTTGTGAACGAAAAAGTATAAATAATATTACGTTCATCCTATTCAATAGGACGGAAGTAGTCAATTGTGACGAAGGAACGCATTGTTACGTTCATCCCTTTGGGACGGAAGTAGGCAATGGTGCTGAAGGAACGCAATCTTCATTAGGAGATTGACATGACTAAATTCGAAGTTGCTCGTTTCAAACGTGCAGTCAAACGTGATCTTACTAAAGAATTGTTAAGCCCACAGGCAAAGAATCACCGTATAGCAAAGGCTTTTGGTCCAAGTGAAAAGGAAAGATTTTTACCTAAGTATGTGACTAACAATCCTTGGTATTAAGGTCAAAAAAAAGGGCAGTTAAACTGCCCTTTTTAGTTATCTAAAATTAATTAGACATAGTTATAATGTACTGAGATTGTACCTGCTCCTCCACTTGTTGTGGCTGGTGTTGTACCATCTGCCTGCATGAACTGGACTTGTACAGCCGCATTCTTAGTTAGTGTTGCGTCACCATCTAATTCGATGATGTAAGTACCTGCTGTTGCCGCATCAGCGTCATCAGCCGCTACTAATGTTGTTCCACTACCTGCATTCTCTTTAACAAGAATATGGTTGAAAGAACCACCACTAAATGCTGTTCCAATCTTGATTACAATCTTCTGTGCATAGTAAGTTCTGCTTGATATATTTGGCATAGCACTAGTATCGATAGTTGTACTACCGCTAGTTAATGCTTGTCTAAGTAATAAGCCGTCACCACCATTGTTCTCAACATAGTCAATGACTGCCGCTGAGGTTGGAATGCTAGTGTCGTTATCATTACTTGCAATGCCATCTGCTTCATCAACAAACTTAGTAATAGCAATGCTCTCACCTGAGTCTGTTAATGTACCAAAACTTACGTCACCTGTTAAATTACCAGTTACATCACCAGTTAAGTCACCAGTTACATCACCAGTTAAGTTACCACTAAACGCATTTGCTGTAACTGTACCACTGAATGCACCAGTTGTTGCACCACTTAATGCACCACTACTTAATGTAGCAGTTCCATCAGTTAATGAACCACCAGTAACTGCACCTGTAAATGTACCAGTTGCACCTGAGATACTACCAGTTACATCACCAGTTAAGTCACCTTCGAATGTACTTGCTTTAACATTTTCTGAACCGAAGTCCCACTCTTGGCCTACAGATGTATAAAGAATCTGCTTGATTGTGCCATTTGCGTTTGCTTCGAAACCAGCGTCTGTATTTGCACCATTGCTGTTTACACGGAAGATTGCATCTTCAGTTTGTACAGTTGTTGATTCAATTACAGTCTGCGTACCTTGTACTGTTAAGTTACCAGTAATAGTGGCATCACCTGCAATACTAATTGATGAAGATGTAATGTCATCCGATAAGAATGAACCAGTTACTGTTAAGTTATTACCGATAGTAACATCATTTGGTAAACCAATTGTTACTGTGTCAGTAGCACCTACTACAACATCAACTTCGTTAGTAGTACCTTGGATAGTAACTGTGTCACCACCATTCACTGTTTCACTGTTAGAACCATCTGTTAATGTCCAAGAAGTAGAAATACTTGCTGTTGAAGCAGATGTTAATCTACCCTGTTGATCTACAGTGATTACTGGAATAGCAGTTGAGCTACCATAATTTCCTGGAGTTACTGCTGTATCACTTAATGTAACAGTTAATGTTTGACCACTACCTGCAGTTTCAATACCTGTACCACCAGCAATATCAAGTGTTTGTGAATCTAAGTCTATACTTAGAGCACCACCTGTATCGCCCTGGAAGTCTAAGTCTTGAGCAGTTAATTGTGCATCAACGTATGCTTTAACAGATTGTTGTGTTGGAACAAGTGAAGCACTATCACTAGCCATGTTGTCTTCGTCAACAAAGCCATTAATTGTAATACTACCATCGCTTAATGAACCATACTGAACAGTACCACTTGCTGTGATATTTGTAGCACCTGTAATTGCACCTGAACTTGCACTTAATGTACCGTCAGTTAATGTACCACCAGTTACTGTACCACTAAATGTACCGTTAGTTGCACCTGTTAATGCTCCACTACTTAAAGTAGCAGTACCATCAGTTAAACTTCCACCTGTTACTGCACCACTGGCTGTAACTGTAGTTGCTCCACTTAAAGCACCTGAACTTAATGTTGCTGTACCGTCAGTTAAACTACCACCAGTTACTGCACCACTTGCTGTGATATTACCTGCACCTGTGATTTCACCACCTGCAATACTTAATGTACCATCAGTAAATGTATCACTTATAGTAACGTTTGTTAGTGAAATATCACTGTCTAAGTTAACTGTAACAGTATCAGTTGCACTTACTGCTGTAGTAATGTTAGTACCACCTGCTACTAATACAGTGTCGCCACCGTTAACAACTTCACTACCTGAATCACCAGTTAATGTCCAACTTGTAGAAATACTTGCTGTTGAAGCAGATGTCAATCTACCTTGTTGGTCAACTGTGATTACAGGGATAGCAGTTGAGCTACCATAATTTCCTGGAGTTACTGCGGTGTCGTCTAAGTCAATTTGACCACTTGTAATAGTAAGGCCTGTTCCACCACTGAAGTGAGCTCTAACTTCTGCCGCACTTGGACCAGTGTAAGTAATTACACCAGTTGAGCTGTTGTATGCTAGTGAACCATCGCCACCTGCATCAGTAACAGAAATTAAACCACGTACTTCTGCGTCAGTACGCTCAGTGAAGCTCATTACACCAGTACTGCTGTTGTAACTTAAATCACCACCTGCACTAATAGCACTACGTGCTCTAGCAGGTGTGTGATACTGATTTGAACCTTCTGCTAAATCACCTGTATCGTGATTTGAGATGTCACTAACTGTACCAGTTACGTCACCTGTTAAGTCACCTTCAAAGGTAGCCGCTACAAAAGTTTCAGAGCCTACGCTCCACTTGCTACCTGCACCTGTGTAAACGATTTGTTTAGCAGTACCACCAACGTTTGCTTCAAAACCAACGTCAGTACCTGTTGTACCGTTACTGTTTACACGGAAAATTGCATCAGCAGTCTCAACTGTTGTTGAGTTAACTGTTGTTTGCGTTCCTTGTACTGTTAAGTTACCAGTAATTGTAGCATCACCTGCAATACTAACTGCTGATGCTGTGATGTCATCCGATAGGAATGAACCACTTACTGTTAAGTTGTTGCTTACTGTTACATCGCTTGGTAAGCCAATTGTAACTGTGTCAGTTGCACTAACTGCAACTTCTACTTCATTTGCTGTACCTGCGAATGTTAATGTATCACCACCGTTAACTGTTTCTGTATTAGAACCATCACTAATAGTGAATGAAGTGCTAATTGAAGCAGTTGAAGCCGATGTAATTCTACCTTGTTGGTCAACAGTGATAACCGGAATAGCAGTTGTGCTACCGTATGATGCTGGTGTTACCGCAGTATCATCTAAATCAATTTGACCGCTTGTAATTGTTATACCAGTACCGCCTGAGAAATGAGCACGTACTTCAGCCGCACTAGGACCCGTGTAAGTAATTACACCTGTACTAGAGTTATATGCTAAACTACCGTCACCACCTGAGTCGGTTACTGAAATTGCACTTCTAGCTCTTGCGTTAGTGAAGTAACGATTACTACTACCTTCGCCTAAACTGTCAGTGTCGTGGTTGCTAATGTCGCTAACAGTACCTGTAACGTCACCAGTTAAGTCACCTGTGATTGTACTACTGGCGTTAATAGTTGTAAAACTACCTGCCGCCGCTGTACTACCACCAATGACTACACCGTCAACTGTACCGCCTGTTATACTAACATTATTCGAGTCTTGCGTTGCAATTGAGCCCAAACCTAAGTTTGTTCTTGCTCCACCTGATGTACTTGCACCAGTACCACCTTGTGCTACTGGAAGTTGACTTGAACTGTCAATCAAATTGCTGTCGCTTAAATCAATAGCGGCAACACTTGCTGTACCTGAAGAGAAAGAAACAATACCTGTGCTAGATGAATTGTCTCCACCTAAACCACCATATTGTGAACCAATTGCTGATCCGTTCCAACTACCTGCCGTGATTGCGCCAAGTCTTAAGTTTTCAAGTGTAGAACCATCTGATTGCGTGAGATCGAAACGATTGTTACTTGAATCATATTTGACTTTACCGCCGCCTTTGCCGAGCTGGACGTCTGACGATAGACCCTTTATACCAAAGTTCTTAATGTCAGCCATTTATGTCTCCTATATAATACGTATTATTTTGCGTGTTATCGATAACATCTAGCCATAAGAGCTAAACGTTATGTATATTTATCTAATTTTAAGGAAAAGTATTAAACGTATGTTAATATGACGGTAACACTACCAGCGGTAGCATTATAGTGATTACAACGTGCTCTGACTTCTAAATCTTGAGTTTCTGTTGCAGGATATACATACTCAGGTTGGCATAAGAAAGTATCACCTGTACTTTCAGTTAGGTCATTACTTGGAGAGTCACAAAATACATCTGGGTCAGCAAGAGTACCAACTTCTATGTTTGGATCACCACCAGTGTGTCCTGAGAATGTAGTATTAATTTCTACAGCAACACTAACAATTTTACCACCTGGTGATATGTTACCAAGTAAATTTGTTGAACTAATACCAAATCCACCCACTGGCATTGTGAATGTAGTTGTTAATGTTCTGGCATCTGTTGTACTGCTATCTCTGTCTGCAACCTTAACCCAACTTGAACCATCATATAGATATAGTGCCCATTCACCATCGTCTGCACTTAATACATGTGCTTGGTCGCCTACTTGTGCGTTTAATGCGTTTCTTGCAGAAATGTCTGCAACAACTTTAACAGTACCACCTCTAATACCTTGTTCAACATTTAATGCTAATGGATACATTCCTGTGTGTCCACTTGCAATACCTGTTGCAGTTCTAAAGAATTCTGTGCTTTCAAATATTAATATCTCACCACCGTCACTGCGTGTGAGATTAATACGTTCTGTACCTGGTGCGGCTACACTTGCTGGCAAACCTGATATGTTACCTGCACCTACAAATGGGTTATTGTTTAGATCATTAGTAAGATTTACTATAGTTACAGCATTACCATTTTGTTCTGTTAATGTTAGTGTACCTGAATTGTATGATGCACTTAAATTTGCTATTCCTGCGGCATTTATATCTGTTGCCATATCTTCTGGAATAGCAACTGCTATACCATATGCGGCTGTACCTGCGGTATTAGTTGTAAAACTTATTGTTGTATTACCACTGCCACTGTCTATTGCGGCACTAAAAGGTGTATACCCTCCAACTAATCCGTATGCTGTTCCACTTGCATCAGAATTGATTACAGTTTTAGTAGCAACTGTACTTGCAACTATATTGTGATTTGCAGTATGGCTATTAATACTTGTAACAATTTCACTTACGTTGGCATTACCTGAACCTGATGTTGCTGATATTGTTGTGTCAAAACCATTAAAGGTCACAGTATGTCCATGTGGTATTTCAGGGCCATCTTGATCACCTTCTAACAATGTTTCTATTGCTGGTTGTAATACTAAAAATTTTGGAGCATCACTTTCTGTTGTGCTTAATTCACCTGTGGTACTTACGTAAACAAGGTCACCTTGTGCGCCTGGTATGCGTGGTTCAAAGTCTATGATTCTATTGTTAGGCAATATCATAAACTGATTTGGTCCTGGACCTGGTTCTGTTACTACGCCTATGCTTTTACTAAGTGTTGTACTATTTGCTTTTGTGAAACCATTGCTGGTAACTACCACAACATCACCTCTGTCAAAACCATGTGCTGTTTGTTCTAACACATAGTTTGTCTGTGGATTTAGGTATTGGAATCTACTCATTACTGTTGCGTAGAATGAACTTGAAACTGTAGTTGGTAGAGGATCTAGCATTGGTATGCCGTTTTCATTTAATGAGAATACTGCGGCAGAACCTAAACCAAATATACCATTACCAGTTGAGTTTGCAAATGTATTATAACGTAACCAATCCTCTACAACACAACTAACTGCTGTTGCTGTTTTGCTTGTGATACTTACAACTTTACAGCATATACCTGCTGTTGCACTGCCTACCCAGTCGCCTACAACAATGTCTAAACCATTGTAAGTTCTATCATCTCTGGTTAAGTGTGAACCATGTCCTTGTGCGGTAACATCAAATGTGATTTCCCAACGATAATATTTTGGAGAACTTGAACCTGAGTACCAAGGATCATTAGAGCCGTTGGCGTGTTCCCAATAGTCTCTACCAGCGATACTTGTTACGTTCACTGCTAATACCTTATTAGGATAGTTAAGTTTGATTTGATTTGACTTGTAATTGATCAAAGCCACGCAAGTCTCCTATTAATCATACATTACAAACTGTACCCATGCATGAGTTACAGTACCAAAACTTCTACTTGCACCTGTTTCTGCTTCACGTAATCTCAGTTTGGTAGTTGGTGTTCCTGACCCACCGAACAAACTTGGTGCGCCTGCTGAGCCACCGCCTGGTACTTCACGTAAACCCATAGATGATTCTAAAGGAGTAATTTGATATTTGTTACTTGCATACACATAACCATATATCATAATAGAAGCCGGTGGGAAATTATATCCTGTAAATGTTACAGTTACGTCACCACCTGAGGCACTGTCAATGCTCACACTGCTAATACCACCTGTAGTATCTGTGATACTGTCAAGTGCGCCTGAAGATGTGTAGTTGAGTTTGAATCTTTCTACGGTGGCACCCGATCCGCCACCTCCACCACCACCACTTACTGCTTGTGTGGAAACTGATGTGACTCTACCCTTGGCATCTACTGTTATACGTGGTACAAGTGTACTGCTACCGTAAGTGCCTGCACTTACACCTGTGTCAGTTAGATTAATTACACCAGTTGTGTTGCTATATTCTACGCCATCTGTTCCGCTTAAATCTGTTAATGCTATGCCGCCGCTTTGTGCAACCCAGTCATAGTCTGAACCATTCCAACTTAATACTTCATTTGTGTTTGCAGAGCCGCTGTTCAAATGTGTATCTACATCAGAATCTGCATAACTGCTACCGCCACCGCCTGCAAAACTACTTAGGTCAACACTGTTACCACCTGAGATACTTAAAGTGTTTCCTGATAATGTTAGTGCTTGTGAGTCTGTATTTACATAAGCACCCAACAATGAGGTTAAATCAACTGTGCTTCCACTGCCACTAATTGTAATTACATTACCACCTAAACTTAATGTTTGGTCTACAGCACCGTCTGCGCCGCGTACATTACCAGCATCTATAGTCGAAGCATCACTTAATGTGAGTATTAAATTACCCGAGCCGTTTACTGTACCACTGGTTACATTAGTACCGTCATTACCTGCTGGACCCTGCGGCCCGGTAGCACCTGTTGCTCCAGTAGCACCCTGAGGGCCTGTAGCACCAGTATCGCCCTGAATACCTTGAGCACCTGTTGGTCCTTGTATGTTGCCAACATCTTGTGTTGATGTATTTGAATAAGCAAATACTAGGTTGCCACCAACTAAATTTACACTGGTTACACCTACACCATCACTTCCGTCTGCACCTGCATCACCAGTAGCACCCTGAGGTCCAGTAGCACCTTGAATACCTTGTGGTCCCTGTGAACCTACGTTACCCTGAGGACCCTGTGGTCCAGTAATATCGCCTAGGTTTTGTACAGAAGTATTGCTGTACGTTAATATAAGTTCGCCACTGCTTACAGTTGCGTTTGTTATTCCATTACCAGTAGCACCAACATTACCCTGTGGTCCTTGAGGTCCTACTGCGCCTACACCTGATAAGTCTAATGTAGTACCATCATATGATAAGTCACTACCGCTTAATGCTATTGTAGGTCTATTTGTTAAATCTGTATAATCACCGCTTGTAGCAACTGCATGTAAGTCTGCTGAGTTGGCTTTAAGGGCTAGACTATTTGTCATTGTTGTGGCAAAGTTAGGATCATCACCTAACGCCGCCGCTAATTCGTTTAGGGTATCTAATGTACCCGGAGCACTATCTGTTATCGCCGCAACGATTGTTGCCTGCGTTGCGTAACCTTGTGCTGAAAGATAACTTGCTACATTGGCATCACCGTAGTTGCTATCCACACTACCAAGTAATGGGCCTAAGTCAACGGTTGACGCATCACCGCTAATGCTGATTATGTTACCTGATAAACTGATTGCTTGTGAATCTACGTTGTCTAGTAGAGAACTAAGATCAACACTGTTACCACTTGATATACTTAATGTGCTTGTACCTGAATCCCAACTTAAATTTTGACTACCAACAATACTGCTTAAATCTGCTGGCGTAAATGTAAATTGTCCGTTTATGCTGTTGTAACTAAGAGCACCACCTCCGCTTGCCGCGGCTGTTGCAACTGAGAAACTGCTTAATTGAACATTGCTGTTACCACCGCCACCACCGCCACCAGTGTTACTAATTGTGATAGTGTCTGTTGTTGCATCTGTGGTAATACTGATACCTGCACCAGCAACAAGATTAATTGTATCCTCTGGTTTGTCAGCAACAATATTATCTTGACCTGATACAACAAATGTTCTAAAACCGTTTTGATTTAGAGAATCTAAACTTATTGTATTGCCACCACCACTTAAACTTAATTCGCTTGTGGCACTGTTCCAACTTACACTTTGTACATATTGAGCACTGCTTTCTTCTACAATGCTAGTTACTCTACCGTCAGCACCAACAGTTATTCTTGGCACTGTTGTAGCATTACCATATGTACCTGCTGTTACGCCTGTATCTGGTCTAATGCTTACATTGGTTACGTTTGTTACAATACCTCTGTCATTGATTGTAACTTGTGCAACGGTATCTGCATTACCATATGTACCTGCTGTTGCACCCGATACTGGTAATGATATTTCGCCTGATGTATTATTATAACTAATGCCATTAGCACCACTTAAATCTGTATATGCTATTCCTACTTGATCGGTAATAGTGTAAGGTTCGAATTGACTGTTAGCCGCTACCCATCTAATTGCTTGTCCATCTGTAATACCAGATACATCAACGTTTTGTAAGTCACCTAAGTCTGCATCTGATACTAATGCACTTCCAGCAATACCAAATGTGATACTGTCATTGGATGCATCTGTTGTTAATGTAACGCCTGCTCCTGCAACAAATGTCAATGCATCTTCTACTTGGTCTGCCGTAACAGTTGTTTGACCATTTATAGCAATACTTCTAAATCCTAATGAACTGTTAGCGGCACCGTCACCTGCTGACAGTTGTATAAGTTCTACGTTTTGTAATCTACCGTAAGTGTCAACTGTTATTTGAGGAGCATGTGTTGCATTACCATACACACCTGCAGTTACACCTGTTGCTACAAGATTAAGTGCGGCATTTGAATTGTTACCTGTTCCGCCTGTTACAGTAATTTGTCCTGCAGTACCGGTTACATTACCTACATAATCTGCTGTGAGTGCATCGGCACTAGGAACACTTATCTCTACATGCTCTACATCAACTACTTGACCTTTGTTGTTTACTGTAAATTGAGGAACATGTGTTGCATTTCCGTACACACCTGCAACGTTTGCAATGTCTTGAATATAAATGCCACTAGCATTAGCAACCAAGCCGCCACTTGCAATTACATCAATAGTACCTGCTGATTTATTTAGACCTGCACCAAAACTGTATGGGTCATTGTCCATTGCTCGCCATTCGCCAGCACCTGAACTGTATTGTAATACTTGACCACCAACAGGAACATAAGCACCAGTAACATTAACGTCACTGAGTTTTTCCATTGAGATATTAGTAAAGTTAAGCGAACTCTCGTCACCTCTTACCACAAGGAATTTATTACCGTGACTGGTATAACTTGAGGGGGTATCGTTTAATTCTACAAAAGTGTTAGCCGCCATATATGTCCTATCTACAGTTTATAAGTGATATTACAACTATTTATCACTTTAACTAGATAAGACTACTCGACTAACTTGTCCGTATGAGTTATCGTAAGTGGAACCGTCACCTACATGTTCTCTGTCCATGTAAAGACGTATCCAAGCAAAATTTCCTTTGAAAGAATATGCTTCTGACTTACTTGCAGGGTCATCTGCGTTAAATTGAATGTATCCGTTATCGTTAAAACGTTGACCTGTGGTTTCTGAAGGCACAATATCAAACCAATCATCTGAAGTTGGCTCTAGCACTAATGAAGCCTGTATTCGCATTCTACCTATAAATTGCTCATATGTTACTTGTACAGTATGATACCCGTCAGTGTAACCATAGTAACTGTCACCCTTAACTTCGTCTGAATACTTATTCATATCTGTGCCAGTAGCACTTAGCAATATAATACTTCTTCTATTAATAGGCATATTTTATCCGTTCTTAACTTCTACTACTACATTCTCGCCAACAAGTTGTTGTACAACTTGCTCAATTGTAGCAGTTATTTCACTGTTGATTGCAGTATCTAATTGTTCATCATCTTTAGCAATTCTGCTGATTTCAATTACAACTGCTTCGCTAACTATCTTTGCCATTGTGTCTCCTTGTGTAACTATTTATCACAAAGAGTCAGGATAATATATTTCTGTATAGTCTATTTGTAACTGAGGCCACTGTAATTTTAAGAATGGCAGTATATCTGATAACTCATCTTGGTTAACAAAGAATGAGGCTTTCCACCTGCAAGTTGACATTCTGCCTGAGCCTAAATTGTCTTGTATGTATTCTCTAACTTCGGATACTATACTTTGTCTTTTTTGATAACTTCCGTACCCGTGCCATGGAACAAAGCAGTCTACCTTTGTGAGATATTGATTGTAGAATAAATTTTTTCTAACTAATATATTTTTATTACCTGATATTTTTTCTAAGTGCTCTTGATGTATTGGCCCACTAATGTAATTTATTCTATCAGGATAATTTTTTATTAGTAAATCTACACCTTCTCTTTCATAAAAGAACATGTACATATTTGGGAATCGACCCTGTGTTCTAAAAAATATACTTTGCCCAGCACATGCCAATTTCAGTAGATCTTGCCAGGCCCACCAGTGGTACCTTTGGCTGTCGCCTATTAGATTGTCATCTTCTTTTAATATGTTCAGAGAAACTTTGTACGGTCTATCTCCGTAAAAAACTTTGGCACTAGGTACTATTGGAAATTTTTTATACTTTGGCTTATCAAGTAATTTAATATCATGTATTGAAATAGTAGGTTTCACTTTCATTCCAGTCAACTGTGATAGTGATGTTTTCTAAGTCTTCGAACAATATCTTTTTACTTAATGGCTTTTTAATTTTCTCTTCAAAAATTCTCTTTAATGGTCTTGCACCCATACTTGGCTCGTATCCATCGAGAGATAATTGTTGTCTTGCACTTTCTGTTAACGAAATATTCACAGTTGAATTGTTTGTTTTTAATAATTCGTTAGTCTCTTTTAGTAATCTATCTACAATCAGTAACATTTGCTCTGGTTCAAGTTTGTTAAATTTAACAACTGAATCTAGTCTGTTTCTAAATTCTGGTGTAAAGAATTTTTCAACTGCTTTGTCTACTGCTTTTGCTTTTGTTTGATCACCAAACCCAATTTTCTTAGTTTCTGCTTCTTGAGCACCTAAGTTAGAAGTCATCAGTAACACAACATTACTAAAGTCAACTACCTTGCCCATTGAACCAGTTAGTTTACCATCATCCATTACTTGTAATAATACTTGTAACACTTGTGGTGCGGCTTTCTCTACTTCGTCTAACAGCAACACACAGTTAGGCGAATCTTCTACTGCGGCAATAAGTTGTCCTTGTCCCATCTTGCCTTCAGCATGTCCTACATAACCTGGAGGAGCACCAATAAGTTTAGCAACACTGTGACGTTCTTGATATTCACTCATGTCAAACTTAACAAGTTTGGCTTGTAGTTCTTTTGCTAATGCTCTTGCTGTTTCTGTTTTACCAGTACCAGTTGGACCTACAAATAGGAAACTACCAATTGGTTTGTGTGGTTCACGCAATCCTGATTTGCTTACAAGAATGGCTTCTACAATTTTGTCTACTGCCTCGTCTTGTCCATAAACAGTAGTTTTAATTCTGTGGTCAAGATCTTTGTATGCATTTGTGCTTTCTGTGTCAATAACATCTTCACCAATTTTACTAACCTTAGCAATTACTTTTACAAAGTCAGACATTACTACATTAGTCTCATCACGTAATTTTACTGCGGCACCTGCGGCATCAACAACATCAATTGCTTTGTCAGGGAAGTGTTTTGTTTTAACATATCTGTCAACTAAGTCTACACTGCGTTCTAATAATTCGTTGTCATATGAAACGCAATGGAAATCCTCATAATATTTTTTCAATCCTAACACAATTAATTTTGTGTCTTCAACACTTGTCTCTTCAATATCTAATCTTGCAAAACGTCTCAGTAATGCTCTGTCTTTTTCAAATGTATCTGCAAATTCGTCTGGAGTAGTTGCACCAATTGTTAACATTGTACCTCTGCCTAATACTGGCTTTAACAAGTTTGCGGCATCTACATTACCTTGTCCACCTGCACCTGCACCCATAATCATGTGTATTTCATCGATGAACAATATTGCATTAGGGTCTGCTTCAAGCACACTTAATACACCTTTGATACGTTCTTCAAAATCACCACGGTATCTTGTACCTGCTATCATTGCACCCAAGTCTAAACTGTATACCACTTTGTTTTTCAAAGTCTTAGGTACTTCACCATCTACAATTTTCTTAGCAAGTCCTTCAGCAATAGCAGTCTTACCTGTACCTGGCTCACCTACCATTACACAATTATTTTTCTTACGTCTAGCCAATATGTGTACTAGATCACTTACTTCTTCATGTCTACCAATCAGTGGATCTATTTTACTATTTTGTGCTTCTTCGTTTAAGTTTGTTGTAAACTCTTCTAGCAGTTCTTTGCTCTCTTCAGTGTTTCTTGTACTTCTAACATGATGTTTTACAACTTCACCAGTTAGTCCATTTATCTCACAAAGGTATCTAGCCATAGGCGCAGGATCTTCTGCTAAGATACTTAAAAGTAGATCTAATGGAACAAAGTATTCTCTGTTGTTAAAAAGAACATTGGCTAATCCACGTTGTAAAACTCTCTCTACTGCTTGTGTCTTTTTAGGTGAACCTTTACTACCGTTTGGATTAAGCAACCCATTTGCTTCTGAATCGTTTAGATAGTTTGATAAATCAGTGAGTATTTGATCTCTGTCAATTTCACTCTTTTCACATATTTCTATCACATCCTCTTGATCAAGTAAGACATACATGATATGTTCTAAGCACACATATTCATGCTTTTGCTTTAATGCATTGTTCATAGCATTACGCATTATTACTTCTATTGTAGGACTTTTACTCATTTGTTCTTATTTCTCCTTTTGTTCTCTGTGATATTTTACACTACATTCTGCACCACAAAAAACTTTTGTCTTATCAGCCGTATGATATTTTATCATACCAAGCATTAGGCTTAATCCGCATACATAACATTTATAAATCATTGTTCTTTATTTTATTTAACCACTCAAGGTGTTGTTCATTGGTTACTATTGGTGTAGTAATCTCAACTATCACAATCATATTACCATATCCCTTTGTGTTAGGGTTAGGCATTCCTTGATTAGATAGTTTTAATTTAGCACCAGGTTGTGTTCCTGCAGGAATCTTTACACTTAAAGGTTTGCCTACAGCATTATCGATTTGTATTATACTGCCTGTGATAGCATCTAGTGATGAAATTGATACACGTTGATATAAATCATCATTGTCACGTGCCATACCATATGGCATATCTACAAATACTTTGATATGTAGATCACCTGGAGGTAATCCATTATATTTTACTTGCCCTTTATTTGCTAAACGTATTCTGGAACCATCTCTGATACCTGCAGGTATATCAATATATTCTCGTAGGTACCCTAAATCAACCATTATGTTTCTGCCATAATAAGCAGTTGTTAGATCAATTCGTAATTGTGTAACAGTGTCTGGATTACGTGTAGGTTGTGCTCTACGCCCTCTGCCTCCAAATACGTCTCCAAATATGTCAGCAAAAGGACTGCCTTGTCCAAAAGGATCACCACCAAATTGTTCAAAAGGATTAGGATTATCATACTGTGCCCTCTTGTCTGGATCACTGAGAGTTTCGTATGCTTTTTGAATTTCCTTAAACTTTTCTGCGTCACCTCCCTTGTCAGGGTGATGCTTACTAGCAAGTTTGCGATATGCTTTTTTGATCTCGGTATCTGTGGCTTCTCTGGCCACACCGAGTGTTTGATAGTGATCCATGCTTACATTATAGCATCAATAAGAAAAATGTCAACTTAAATCATTGATTAAATCGTACAAATCTTGGACCGTTACTAATTTTTCTATTAGTTCGTCTTCGATGTCTATATCGTATTCATGTTCAACACTCATTATGATTTCAATAATGGTTAAACTGTCAAAGCCACTAATGGCTTCAAACTCATCTTTCATAGAAAGGTCGAAGCCATGCTCGACTTTAATTAGCCTTAATAGATCTTCCTGGGAGTTCATAATTAATCGTTACTGTTAGGTAAGCCTGGAATTAGATTGCTTAAATTAAAGCCTGATTTCTTTTTTTCTGGTTGTGCAAGTTCTGATGCTTGTGCTTCGTTATCTCTTTTTGCATCTTCAACTTGGTCCGCTTGGTTATCTTTATTTTTATCTAACCAATCTTCTTTGCTGTCATTATCAAACCCGCCTGTTGCTTCACGGTAGTATAAGATAATTTCTTTTTGTTGATTAAGATATCTTTTAATCTCTTGTAAGTTGTAAGCCATGTTCTCATAGCCTTTAACACTGATACCCATCATTACAAAATCGCCACCTATGCGTTTTTCAAGTTCTGCAATCTTTTGATCAATGTTACCACATACTTCTATGATTCTACCATCTTCATCTTCAAGTGGTGGTAGTTCAATTCTGTTACCTTCAGCATCACGTTGGACACGTCTTGCCGAAGTACCATCCTCTTTGGTATAGTCTTCATAGGCAAAACGTTCTGTTGTGTAATACTCAGGATTTTTATTTACGCCTGTTGCTGGCTTACATGGTGTTGTGGTTAACACATACCATTCAATATCACGCATGGATATCTCTTGTGGAAGAGGAGGTTGGTAGATTTCAAGTTTTACTTCTTCGGTGAATACTTTAACTTGACTTGGTGCTTGGTAAGGAACACTTTGCATACTGCTACATGCAGATAGTCCCAAAATAATTAATCCTATAAAACCTACATCTATAATTTTCTTAACCATCGTCTTTCTCTGTCTTTAGTGTAAAATCGTCAAATGCTTCTTCACCATCTGCATTATCTAATTCTCTGCTGTCTGCTTCAACTGATCTAAATACATCTGCTGTTGCTCTGTTTGCTCTAAGTTCTATGCTACCAGGTCTTGCTCTTGCAAGTTTTGTTAAATCATGATCAGCAAATATTCTCATGTAACTGTCACGTTCTGCATTTAGTTCGTTGTTTCTATTTGTTAGACCCATCATTGCTTCTGCTTGTTGCTTTGCATTGAGTTCTAAACTTCTAATAGTTGCTTCGTTGGTTGCGGCCGCTGTTTGCAGTGCAACATTTTCTGTGTTTAGATAATCAACTTGCGATTGCAGTTGATTGATACGATTGTCTTTCTCATTGATCATAAACTTGTGAGCACCGTATCCTGCTGTAAGTATGATTATGATAAGAGGTAATGCTTTTATAAATCCTAACATTGTTTTGTTACCAGTACGTTATCTTGGCTTGGATGGAAAATTACTATGTACTCGTCAATTGGAACGGCTCTCATCTCACCTAACATACTGTTAAACTTTCTAAGTGTACTGTCCAATGGCTTGATTGCACTTTCGTTTATACCAACTTCTGCCATAATGTCTTTTGCTGGACCAAAGTTCACAATTTCTAATTGTGCTACATCTCTGGCTCCACGCATGACAATTTTATTGTCGTTTAATCCTGCTTCTAATAAACTGCTGTCTTTTAGAAACTCTAAAATTTTATTTGAATTGTCTTGCTTTTCTGCTTCTTCTTGTGCGGCCTGCTGTGCTTGATCATATGTTTCTTTGTCCATATATTTTGCAGGTTCCAGTATTACATATTTTTCAATGTCGTCTTCATATAGATTATGATACTCATCAATCAAATGTGTTTTACCTTGCCACTTTAATTTGCCTGCAACATTTTCAATGTCCTTGCAAATTTCTCTGATCTTTGATAATGCTTCAGGGTTACGATCCATTTCAATAAACACCATGTAATAACCATCTGCATTTGGGTTTGGTGAAACTTCAACATCTCTGACATCAGCAGTAGAATTAGATACAAATTTATATAAGTCGTTACCTACTTCGCTTTCTGTTACATAGAATCCTGCAGTGATAACATCTTCTACATCACCAGTCTTTGGTTCAAACTCATCAATGCTGACCTTGCTCAGCATTGTGTCTCTTAATTCTGCTTGTTTAAGTCCCATTATATTGTACCCTGTTGCATACTCATATCCATTCCCATATTTGGATCGGACTGCATCATGTCTTCCTCTTGCTCTTGTTGAACTTCAGCATCTAAACTGTCTAAGTCAACATAACTATCATTGTCAATTTCTATACGTTCTGAGCTAAACTCGTCAACATATCTACGTGGCATTTTGATTTCAACTACCCATACAGGCTCTGATTTGGTTTTTGCTTTCTTTTTGATACTGCCGTCTGGTCTAGCCTCAGTAGTTACATCATCCCAATTCTTTACTTTGACTGGACGAATAAGTGTATCTTTAGAGAACTTTACTAAACAATCCTTGGCAAATAATCTTTTTGCACCATATGGATCAGGCATATCTTCATTTAGATACATTAACTTGACTGTGATAAAGTGTCTATCTACATGAGGACCTTCTAATAATTCACCTTGACCCCAATTTTTGTATGCGTATAGATCTACGTCATCTAGAACTTTTTCAAATTCCAAAAGCATATCTAAGAGAGTATTAGTCTCTGATATTCTTTTAATTTGATCGTTTAGTATTTTTAATGCAATAGTCATAACGCACAACTCCTGTTACAACTATTTATCAAACTAGAGCGACATCCAGAGCTTCTTGCGATCCTGTGTTTTTTTAATAAGCCTATCATAGAACACAATAGCCTCTGCTTTAAGTCTTTGTAGCCATGCATCTTTGCTCATGGAAGACTTGGGATTTTTCAAAAACTCTTTCATGTTTTTGATTTGCAGTTGTCCTTTACCTAAATTTTGTATGCTGAGATGGTCCCAATTAAGTTCGTATACACTTAGACTAAAGTTTTTTACTATAGTTTTGTTTTCGCTGTTGTATATAATAAAATTATACACTAATGGCTTATCTAAGTTTATTAACCTATCTATGCTGATCAAGTTAGGCATTTTGAATTCTAATGCTTCATCACTACTCTTGTGATCTACATAAGTATCGCCTATTGTGATATCCTCAATACTTCGTCTGCTTCTAGGATCTGCTACATCAGGAAAGTTCTGCTTTATGATTAAGTTGCAACGTTCTTCTATCTTGTCTGCAATACCTCTTTGCTGAAGATTTTTGCTTTCAGGATATACAAGATGCTCTTTTAATATGTTGTCTAAATTTGTTATCATTAGAATGTATCAAACCCTAGCAACCATAGTACAACACAAATCACAGTCCACCAAAATATAATGGCTAGAAAGAATGAAAAGGCATACGAAAAGCCACTGTATTCTCCTTTGCTGTTATACCCAGCAAAGCCTTTGAGGGTTAACCAAAGTGCTCTGGTTAAAAAGAATGTTGTAATAGCAATCAGTATTAAATTAATCATACTATTATTATAGCAGATCTGAGCAAAAAGTCAAGAAAAAAGGCCCGAAGGCCTTTTCCCTGTTACATAAAGATTAGAATCTATAACTGTAACCTACATAAAAGTTGTCAAAATCTTGGATTTTATCCGCAAAATCGTCTTCGTTGTTTTCGTGATCAACGTAACCAACTTCTACTTCGCCACCTAATAGATCAAAACCTTTTGATACTTTCCAGAATGAACCAGCATTGTCCCAGTCGCCATAAGCAACATCAACATACTTTAATATCCCTGAACTTATCTCATAGTAATCATCAGCATCATCGAGGCCAATGTGGTATCTTGCTTGGAATAGATCGAAGTCAGCAGTAATGCCAATTTCTTCCCATCCGTCTACACCGTCCATGCTAAAACCACGATCAAAGTAAGCAACATTAAAATTGCTACCACCTAAATCAAAGTTATAACCAATTGCAAGTGAGTGCATATATTCATTGTCATCCATTGACATAACACTTGCACCAGCCCAGATACCACTGTCATGATTTAATAAACCACGAGCAGAGTATCCAAAACCATCACTCATGTTGATGCCTCTGAAATAATTGTCTGAAGCAATACCAACCTTGCCATCAAACTCAACTGCGTTTGCACTAAAAGAAAAACCTAAAAGTGCTATTGCAAAGATATGAAAAATCTTCATACTTTCTCCTTTAACGTTATTATAGTTGTAGGGGGTGATGAGGGTCACCCCAACCCTGTTTCAATCTACTTAGATTTGACTCCTAATAGATGTAGCACGATAATGGCAACAATTAGTCCAACTAATCCTGCATCACCGAGACTAGAAACTAGTGCTGTGATGTTTGAAACAACATTGCTGAGGAAGAATCCGTCTCCGAATAATAATCCTGATAGAATTCCTAATCCTAATAGTCCAACAAAAATTGAACTTAGGCCTCCGACAAAGTCGTTTACTATTTTTAATATACTATCCATATGTTACTCCTAAATATAGATAAACAAAACGGTTAATAAAATACTAACCACTTTTATTTAGTATATGTAGATAAGAAATGTTCTTATTTTGGCTACTTAACATGGGTGTTATATGATAAACTACTGTGTTTTTGTGTAATTTCTCCGGCTAAATAATAGTATATGATGATAATCAACCATCTAAAAAGTTGGAAGACACAAGAAAATGCCACGAGTACAGGGTACGCCTTCTACTCGTTTTTTTGTGGCAAAAATATGGGAGTACCCAAATGTCAAGAAAAGCAAGAAAGCAGAAATGTAACAAATACCGTAAACAACAACATCAAGGAGAATCTTATTTGAGAGTAATACAAGGAGGCGTCCAACGTAATAGACAGAGTACAGTAAACATTGTACCGAGAAATTTTAACCAAGACAAACTGTTAGGTTTGCTAGAAAATCCAAAAGTCAACATAGTGTTTGCAATAGGTCCAGCAGGAACTGGTAAAACACTAATCTCAACACTCGCAGGAATCAAAGGACTCAAAGGAGGTGATATCGACAAGTTCGTAGTTACACGCCCTGCGGTCAGTGTAGATGAACAACATGGATTTTTACCAGGCACACTTCAAGAGAAGATGGCGCCATGGACGAGACCAGTGTTTGATCTGTTTGAAGAATACTACACGCCAGATCAAATTGAATACATGTTAAGTGATAACAAGGTTGAAATATCTCCACTTGCTTATATGAGAGGTAGAACATTCAAGAATTCATATATCATTGCTGATGAAATGCAGAATGCTACTGACAATCAAATGAAAATGTTACTTACTAGAATTGGTGAGGGCAGTAAGTTGGTTGTAACAGGAGACTTAGCTCAGCATGATAGAGGTTATGAATCCAATGGTTTGAAACTGTTTATTGAGAGACTTCAACGAATTGCTTCGGATAGAATCAAAGTAGTAGAGTTTGCTAATACAGATATTGAAAGACATCCTGTAGTAGACGAAGTGCTAGAGATTTATAACCAAGTTATATAATCAACTTTACGTGATATGTATCGGCGTATATGATTATGCGCCGATTCACCGTGCCCAGTTGTAAGACTACTTGCCCACTCCCATGGGTCTAGTGGTTTACATTTTTTCTTACCTAAAATACTTGCCGCTCTCAATGCGGCAACATCAGCAGTTCTTTTATCAGTTGTTGCAGATGTCCAGAACACATCATTGCCTGTTGTTTCGTGTCCTAGTTTAATGCCATACTTTTCTGGGTCTTTGCTCATTTCGCTGTAGTTATGCTCGTTACCAGGTATACGATACAAGCCTAAACTGTTGGGAATAATACTTTTGAGTAATTTATTATCAGCAATGTGTGTCATGGTTTCTATTGCTTCTTCCAATGGTTCCCCAGGTATTCCCATAATATATCCTGCACAAGTATGCCAATGTGGAAACGTGTCTCTAATAAAACGCATAAAGTTATATGCTTTTTCTTTTCTAATACCTTTGCGTATCAGTTTACTTGCCTCTCTGTTTAAGGTTTCAATCCCAAAGTAATGTCCATGAAAGCCACACTCATCTAACAGTTCTGCTTGGTAAGGTTTAGCCATCATGATATCAAAGCGATTGTAACCCACAATGCAAGGCTTGTAATCTAACATGCCTGTGGCAGTGTGCAATGTTTGTATTTTGGTATCGTCTTCATTGAATGTGTCATCAACACAACTAAACACATCTATACCGTATCGTACATTTGCAATTCTAAAAAATCTTTCTAATTTAGCAACACTGGCATCATTAACTTTCTTAGCATTTCTAAATTCAAAGTTACAAAAGGTGCAGTTGAATTTACATCCTAACCTAGTTTCAAAGTTAATGATATCATTTTTAGACAAGCAAAAGTCATCATATAATTCAGGTATTATTGGGTCTTCAGTGACTTCATTTGATTGACTGTGATATTTTTGTACGCCATTAATAGTAGTCAATGTGTCTGGTAAAGGCTCTGCACCATCCAGCCAACGTTCAAATAAATGTAAACTTCTACCTTGAAAAACAGCATCAGGTATTACACTGTCTAAACTGTAATCTATTAAATTAATTGGTCCACCAATAATGAGTTTGATGTTGTGTTCTTTTTTCACATGTTTTATAAATGCTGTCACTGTGTTATCACCGCTCAGCATGTAATTGTTAAACAGTGTACTGCAAACAATCACAGGATTTTTTACACTCATTCGTGTAACCCATTTTTCAAACATTTCTATGAGGGTAACAGGATGCCAGAAGTCTGTGTAATTAATTACAGTGCTAGGTATACTGCGTTTATGAAATACTTCATGTAGTGCAAAAGGTGCAAGTGGACGTATTGTGTGAGCTCTGTATTCGTCTCTAATGTTAGTGTTAGTACACTCAAGTATAAATGCACCGTCTATGCTAGGCCTCATTACATTAATTTGCGTAATTGATAATCAAAAGGTTCAACAGTTTTAATTTCAAATGGCTTATTAAAAATGTCCTTACCAACAATATGTGTAGATGTTTTCTTTGAGACATCTTTTAACATAAATGTCTTTTGACTGCGTCTGATTGTTTTGAGTCCGTCTTGATGCTCAATAGTTTCTGAATGAAACCAAACAATAAGTTCATATTCTTCTTTGAATAAACTGAGCCACCATTGCCATAGACGTTTATACCAAGGTAATTTCTTGATAACAACTTCTTGATCTTCGATTATTTTTTGCTCTGGGGCCATGTAATCTCCTGTGTAACAGTATTTATCGCCTACATACTATTCAAGTGTAGTTCAATAAGTGTTGCACTGAGATTTATTTCTGGATCAGCACATGATACACTCTTGACCATGCCATCTCTGATAATTACAACTGCTTGGTCTTGTTGTTGCTCTGTGGTACCCCAAAGTTCTAAATTACGATACATGAATTTGTATACATCATCATACTCTTCGGGTCTTGCTTGACTAACAATCAATTCACGTGCTGGTTTGTACTGTCCTGCTTTGAACATTTCTACTACTTGCAACATCCATTCACTAGAACTTTGGTCGCCTTCTTGAGGCTTCTGTAATACACCATCAACAACATTCTGTTGCACAAGATTAATGCTTTTACGCAAGTCAGGGTATGTTGCTTGTACATAAGTATCCAATGTGTCTAAGTCAACATCAACACCTTCACCAATACAAATCTGTGCTATCCTAGCAGTGAACTCATTTACATCAAGTTTCTCAATGTGGAAGCCTTGACATCTACTGTGTAGTGCAGGAATAATACGTTGTGGATAGTTGCATGTTAGTATAAATCTACAACTGGTGTGATACATTTCCATTACACCACGCAATGCCGCTTGTCCATTTGGAGTAATGTAATCTGCTTCATCTAGCAACACATATTTCAAATCACCAAACGGCATAGTGCTACTAAAGTTTGTAATCTTGTTGCGGATTGTATCGACATTGTTTTCGTTACTGGCATTAATTTCCAATATGTCCATGTCTGCTACATCTAATTCTTTAAGCAATACTTTTGCTAATGTAGTTTTACCTGTGCCTGGTGCTCCGCTAAACAGCAAGTGAGGCAATGCTCCATCAGACACCCAACCAGCAACTTGCCTACGTTGGTTATCATCACGGAATACATACGTGTCAATTGTGCTTGGTCGATATTTTTCAGTCCAAAGTTCTTTCATTATAAATCCAGTTTGTTTTATCTCTTAGTGTCATATAGTTATGCTCTGCGATGGGTCGAACGTTACTTAAAAAGGTTTTAAGTTGTTGGTTGTCTAATTCGCATAGTATTTTAATCTGCTCTAGTATTTTAACATATCTTGTTAAATCGTCAACCTCTAAATCATAACTTTCATCAATGTAGGGATGAAACGTTTTGTATCCTAACTCACGTAATTTTGCTAATGCACCTGGCACACCACATAAAACAAAAGGGTGTCCATATTGCATAGGCTTAAATGTCTTCTCAGTAAAGAACATTGGATCACCATTGCATGTAAATGTTTCGTTGATCACAGTAAAGAAGGATTGATTAATCATAGGCTGTAAAGTAAAATGACATGGACCATCTAGTACATCAGATACATTACAATCTTTAAGCCACACATTGGACATAATGTTTGATGCAGAATCTTGCCCTTCCATGTTTCTATCTACCACTAGATTATCTAAAAATTTTGTATCATCTGGTATAATATTTGGATCGTTTGAAAATTTTGCTACTTCCAAACATGCTGTTCTCCATGTGTTTATACTTGTGGGTTTCCACGATACTGGCAATAAACTAACATAACCATGTTGCAGTAAGTTCATATATTTCATTGAGAATATCATAAACAGTCTTGTTACATTACGCCTGCCATTCAGTGATATAAACTTTTTAGATCTTTCTTTATATTCATTAAAACGTGTTTTATTAAAGTTCTTTTTGTGATAGGTATGCATGTGTTCAAACCACAAATAAGTGTGCTTAGAGACGTTCTGTGTGCTTTGTAGACCTATGTTATTAGTGATTAGTGTAACGTTTTTTAGTTCTAATTTATCTATAGCATCCATTACATCTTCGAATGCTTCACTGTATTGTACAATAGCAATATCTAAATTATCTGTGTTGTGCTTTTGCCAATTGCAACTAAGCAGGTCTTTGCCACCATAGCATAATAAACAGAATTTATTTTCAACAAGATGACTTATTGCAGACCACCAAGGTGGTTCTTGTTTTAGATGGTATATGTTACCAGCATTGACTCTAATTGCTGTTTTCATTTCTGTACACTTTGTCATTTAATTTTACAGCAGTTTTTAGCACTCCTAAATCTGCTTGTAATTTATTAGCATAGTGCAGAAATGCTTTGGTATCCTTGGGGAAACAATGCCCACCAAAACCAAACTTACCATCTGGACCTGGCACATTCATGTGAGTGTCTCCCATACGTGGATCAGTTTGTAATATTTCTGTGAATTGTTCCCAACTTGAATTTGATCCACTTTGTTGAAATAAACTATGTAGATCATTCATGAAAATAACTTTGGTTGCTAACCAACTGTTAATTGTGTATTTGATTAAACTAGCAGTGATTAAATCTACTTTGAATGTAGGTACTGTTTTTACTTTGCTGTGTCTTGCGTATGCTTTCTCTACTTTATCACAGTGTTTCCAACTGCCACCTAATACCTGCATGTTAGGATTTATAAAGTCTTGATGTGCGTTTGCTTCTGTGAGAAATTCAGGATTGTAAACTAGATTCAGTTTGAAATCCTTTTTCATTTTTATCAAATGCTTAGGTGTTATTGTGCTTTTGATTACCACAATACCTTTATAGCATCTGTCAGCAAGATCGCTTAGTGTTTGTCTAGCAATGCTAACATCTACATCACCACTGTCACCTACTGCTTCTGGCGTAGGTACACAAACAAAAAGGAGTGGCGGATCATATTTGACAAGGTCATCAATTGTGTTGTCGTTATATAGTGGATCCACCACAAACTGGTCTACGGTGTCAGTATCAAATCCTTCTATTACCGAACCGCCTACAAAGCCGGCACCAATGATGCCTAGTTTCAAGTTCATTTATAATAAGCCTGCCACTACCTTGATTGCGTCAATTGCTTTAACTGCTTTGTTTTTGAGATCTTCTGTGTTTAAGTCTTCTTGTATTTTAGCAATGTCTATGATATCTTCCACAAGTTCTTTGTACTCGCTTTCAGATATACCACCACTTTCCCACAAGTTCTTTAGTTCTCTGACTTCTTTTTCTTTGCTGGTTTGCCATTGTTCTACATTCATTTTCTATCTCCAAATGTTGCCAAGGCTTGTTCTGAAATGTTTGCAATACCCTGTCTTTTGATTTTACAATATCCTTCGCTAGGATCTTTTCTGTCTTTGAGTTCTTGTGTTAAGTCTTGTATTGCTGTGTAAATGTTTGTGATGTTGTCGTTCAATCTGTGTTCGCTGTATACTGATAAAATTCTAGCATGATGATGCATCATGCCAATGTCTGCACGACCACACCAGTTTACACCATCTAGTGGTTCTGATGCTAATACATGCAGTTCTGCTAACTTACCAAATTCAACATTATCAAAATCACTGGGTATCCATTTGCCTATGCTAGAACATCCTGTAATTAATAATATAGAAACTATCCCTATCGCTAATTTATTCATTATCCTCCCCCTAATTTTTTGAAGGCTTTTTCATCCTTCTTTTCTTGTAACCATTCTTCTTCGCCATGATATGTAGGAGCCTTTTCAATGTATTCTTGACACTGAAATAGCACTTCGTAAATTTTTTGTTTACAACCCCAACCATTGAAACCGTCAATGTTTGGATCGTGCATTACACCATCCCATTGCCACAGTTGTTCTTTAATTTTGCCAACACCTGTTTTTTCAATATATGGCATTATCTATTCTTTCCTACCTCAATGCCTACTGCACTGAGTACTAATACTCCACCTAGTATTAGCCACCATGGACTTATAAATCCAAATATGACTCCTGCTATAATTAAATTGCCAGTTACACCAGTTGAACTTAAACCAATTCTATTTTCTGTTGGTATCCTCATTAATCTCTCTGTTTGCGGTAAACATCACCAACTACTTCGGCAACATTTAATGTATTAGGTTTATCATCAGATACTGCTAAACAGCCTTTTGGGTCTACTTTCCATACTTCTGCTTGGTTGTCATCACTTTCAAATCTGTCGTCTTTCAACTTCATTGCCTCAGTCCAACGTCCATATTCAACATACACCCATTGTCCTGGTGTTATCCAATCTATGTCTGGACCTACTTCAAATACTTTGAACCATCTAGGAACAATACCTTCCTCTTTGCCACTAGTGTTTTGAATAATGATTCCACCCTGGGTAACTTGCTCACCAAAGTCGCCGTCAACACAAAGTATGTTATCGTTAATTGCTCTTATTTTCATTCTTTATCCTGTTAAGTGCCATTTGTGATTTGAGAACATCTTTAAGATCTTCATCATTCTCAAATATATCTAGCACTGCAAGAACTTTTTCAATAGTTTTTTCGGTCAACTCATACTTGCCTATTTTAACTGGCAAGTCTTCAAATAAGTTGTCGGTATTGATATTAATGTCCTTGTAAGAAAATCCTAATGGGTCAAATGAATCATTAGTGGTTGTAACTGTGATATTGTCTCCGGTGCTGTACGAATAATATTCGCTGTCGCACATATCGATAGGTGTACTGATTGTGAAGGTATCTTCATAATCGGTAATAGTGATAGGGTTTTCAAATTCTAAGTCTAGTTGTTTGCTCAAGGTGCGTCTTCCTCTCGGTAGTAAGGAACCATTTCTATGTCACCGTTAGGTAATTCTACTTCCTTATAACCCAGAGGTTGTTGCTCGTCGAAGTCCTCGCCTTCAGGTGGAGTTGGTTCATCAAATGATTCTGTGTCATGTTCATCTTTGTTGTCAAAACCTGCACTGGCATCGTTGAATACTTCTTGAACTGTTTCTGTAACAGATGGCTCAGTAGAAGTACGAACATTTTCTGATGCTGTTTTTGCAGTTTTAACATCATTCATTGCTGGATCAGTATCAGGTGATAGTTTTTTAGACTCTCCCTTTAGACTGACTTTGTCACTACTAACAGTTTCTGTTTTAGCATAAGTTGAACGCACTCTATCTTCAGCAGATTGAACTATCTGATTTCTGTCGCCTAACTTATCACCTTTGGCATTCACACCCATGTTACCTAATGCTCGGCTACTTGGGTTTTGTTGTGCCATAAGTGCATCAAAGTCAATTGGTGCACCTCTGTTAGTTTTTCTTGTTACCATTATTTCAAAAACTCTCTTAAATCTAAGTTATATTTTATACTGTCTACTTTATGTATACCTAGTAAAAACAGCACATAACTTGCAACACTACTGCCTCTGCCAACACCCCAAACAAGGTTGTTCTTACGCATTGTGTCTATAATATATATCAAAAGTTGCAGTACAGGATATAGGTTCCTGGCCTTAAATTCACCTAATTCCATATCTACTCTGGCGGTTATGATTTTTAAGTCTTGTCCTGACTCTGGAATCAAGTTCTTTATATGTTGTTCTATGTCTAACTCTTTATAGTAACTAGGAATGTTAAACTCTTTACTCCAATTGCCATCTTTGCTAATTGGCATGATGTTAAGTTCTTCGCAGATACTGTTATAATTATTTACAACATCTTCTAAAAAAGGAACTTCTTGTATAGATTTACTTCTATACAATAATTCAATACCTACTTGTTCTTCATTTAGAATATGCATAATGTTATTTTAACTTAAAAATTTATTTTTGTCAAACATTTTTTTCAGGTTTTTTCTTGCTAAAATCAACTTTGATTAATTCACCTGGTTCTGACTTGGATACTTTTTGCCAAGCCTCTAAAATTTCTATTTCTATCTCTCTGAATGTTTCAGTGTTACGTTTTTCAACCTCATCAAATTTTTCTTGCCACTCTTTGTATTCCTCATCAGTTTCTGCAATTTTGTCAGCAGTACTAATGTCATTTCTAAACCACCAAGGAACTTGCCAGTAACTTTTATCTGTTACCCATTCATTGATAGCCGGCAACTCCATGTATGCCTCTTTGTTATCATGATTATACTCATACATCATGTTCTCATTGATGTCTTCTAATTTGACCGTTTCAATTACAGTATCAGTACCAGTAATTGTGTTTAGTTTACAGTGTAACATTGCACACAATGTTTGCTCTGATGTATCTGGTAATGCTATAAAATTGTTTTCTATGCCTTTGAATATTTTATCAACATCTAATTTATTATCCTTCATTACGTAAATAACACTTTTGTTAAGAACGCCTTCTAATAATGTTAATGCTTTTGCAAAACTAACGTTTTGTTGCTTTTGTGCAAACAATACACTTTCATCGTCCATGTTGTTCACACCTGTATACATTGTGAATGAAAAATTGTATTCATTTATTTCAAATGTTTTTGTTAAATCGTCTAATAGTATAAACTTCAGTGGTGTTGTTTTTTGTAATGTGAATCTATTTTCCATTGGTATCATCCTTTCCTAAGTAAGATCTCACAATTTCTATCATTAGTTCATCTTTACTGTATTCATCAGGAATGTAATCAACACTTTCCATTTCGCCAATGTCTATAACAGTATCTTCCTTCTTTACTCTTGATTTGAAAAGGGAATCTTGGTATGCTTGGTTAGCCAAATCTAGCATACCTTGTAGTTGTCCTGCAACTGGAGATGTAGGTGATGTACTTAGCAAACGTTTTGTTATTTTATCAATTTCTGTTACTAACTTATCTTCTGATAATTTGTTAACGTAATCATAATAATCAAACATCTTTTATATAATCCTTTGCAATACTTAACTTACTTATCGCCGCCATGTCGGATGAACGAAAGCGAATCTGGCCGCTTTTTAATTGAAAGTCCCACAAATCTTGTAATCCATAGTCCAGCAAAATTTTTCTTAATTCTCTGTCAGACTTTCCTCTGATTAACATATACTTGTTTGGCCGCCATTGAATCCAGCATTCTGCAAAGTATGCTGTGCGTTCTGTGAGAGTAGGATTAAGTTTTCCAAAAGCCTCTAACATCTTATCGTCAGAGAACATACGGTTATATGTTGAACTGCGTTTAAGTTTAGTTTCGCTCATAGTGAGTTAAAATTGTGTTTTCAAGTATGTGTATAGTTTGTTTTCTCTGTCTAAATATCACGTCTAAATTTGGCAATGGTTTAACAACTTTATTTTCAATACTGTAAGAGTTCTCATTACCAAACGCCAAGCAGTTATAAGAATTAATTTTGTAATTCATATTACCAAAGTTATCAACTTGTGCATTTTTATAATCTTTTAGATCAAGACTGTTAACAATAAAACTAGCAGTTGAAGAAAAAACATCGTTAGTATCAAGAATTATTGCAGGAACTTCATTGTCAACTTTTAATCTATCAATCATGATGCTAAATCTATTATTGTTGCTTACCAAAGTATTATATGCTTCTCCCTGTTTGGTAAACTTGAAGCCTATGTCTTGATAGTGATCCATTACCTGTCTGTGATGTTGATTATACACAATGCCTGTTATGCGTTGTAACTCAGGTTTAGAAAAAGAAGGTAAGTCATATACTTTATGTCTTGACAATATATTTCTGATTTTTGTATATTCTTCCTCATCAACAAACAGACTTCTAAATCCTGTTGAATTATCGAGGATATACATTGCTAAATCATCGTCATATTTGACAGGTAAGTGTTTGATATCATCTAATGTGGTAACAAAGCCTATACCAGAAATACCATCCTTTTCTGCGTTATCTGATCTACTTAACAGTATGATTGCATTTTTTTGAGTCCACAGTTGAGCATTATTTGTCTCACTTGAGGTACGCATACGAAAACCTAAAGCGGCAAGTTGCTCTCCTATATATTCATCTGAATATCTATTAGGATTATAAGTGTATTCTAAAAATGCGTATTCTGATGTCATATCTTAAATGTTACTGATTCACCACAACCACATGCACTGTCCGCAAGTGGAGCCTTTATTTCTATGTGTTGTCCAGCAATGCCAGTAACCAATTCAATGGTACTACCTGCTAGATATTCTTTGCTCAAAGTATCTAGATAAAATGTCCAACCAGTGTATTCTTTGCTGTAGTCAGTTAAATTTATATCAGATATGTCTTTGACTAACTTCCAGTCATACATAAATCCTGCACAACCGCCACCAGTTAAACTTAACTTAATACCTATAGCATCTGCTTCTTCAGTTTGAATAAGAAAATGTCGCTGGGCACTTTCTGTTAAGGTTACAAGATCTTGCTTTGGGTTAAATGTTTTCACTTCCATACTACTATTTAACCAAATAAATGCATTGTTTAAGTAGTATGTGATATCAACGACTTGTGATAATTTCGTCAACTAAGCCAAAGTCTAATGCCTCTTGAGCATTCATAAAGTTATCACGATCCATTGCTGATTCGAACTCTTCGTATGTTTTTCCCTTGGTATTGTGTTTAACGTATGCTTCTGTGAGCTCACGTTTAATACGCATAATTTCATTTGCACGAATTTGGATGTCGCTGGCTTGTCCTTGAGCACCACCTAGTGGTTGATGAATCATGTGTCTTGCTCCTGGCAACATAAAACGTTTACCTGGTGCACCTGCGTTAGCAAGAAATGAACCCATGCTGGCCGCTTGTCCCATTACAATAGTTGATACTTCTGGCTTGATGTATTGCATTGTGTCGTACATGGCCATGCCTGCTGTTACAACACCTCCTGGTGAGTTGATATAAAAGTTAATATCAGTATCAGGGTCATCTGCTTCTAGGAAAAGTAACTGAGCACAAATGCTATTTGACACTGCGTCATTAACTTCTCCATTTAAGAAAACAATTCTTTCTTTTAATAGACGACTGTAGATATCATAACTACGTTCGCCTGCCGATGTTTTTTCGATTACGTATGGAACAAAATTCATTTATATTACCTGTGTGTTAAATGTTAATTGTATAACAGTTTATTAATTATGTCAAGAACTTAATGCAATACTGTAAATCTTATTAATAAATTTTTGAAATGATCTTTTTCTTTCAAATAATAAAAATTTTGTTACGTGTTCAAAATCTCTAAACTTTATTTGTAAGACTTCTTCTTTGGTTTTATTGCTATAGACATCAGTAAGTATCTTACCTAGGCCTCTCACAAATCTACTGTCACAGGCAAATGTAAATTCCAATTTCCTGTCAGCATTTAAGTTACCTGCTATCCATACAGGCGCACTGCACCCTGCTACAAATGCAGTATCAACTCTTTCTTCTGATAATACTCTTGTATCAGGAGCAATTGAATTGAGCCATTCTACGTATTCAGTAGGATTAGTAATTGGCATTGCTTGTTTTGTGTATTCTTGTAAGTCTGACATACTGATATTTATATCCTACATAAGGATGAGGCCCACTAATGTGAGCCTCAGTGTCTTTTAGATTAGCGGTTGCATTGCCACCACCATCATCCACACTGTTACAGCAGAAAGAAAAGCCATTGCAAGGTCGTCACAAAATTGTCCATCGTTGCAGATGCGTTCTTTAATAGTGTTCACAGAGTCGAAGAGTGATGAAGCAACCTTGGTTAAGGTCGTCATGTGTATTCTCCAGTCCTAAATTAAATTTAGCAACTTCGTTCACTGCCTCTTACGAGCACAGCTCAGTGTAAAAAAAGTTCCTTAACTTTTGTTGACCTTCATACACATACATAGTGTAGGCTCAAGGGCCCGAAGCATCAGCATTTACATTGTTGTGGAAGGGAAGTGCCCTACCTTCCAATGGATATTTATCAATAGTTAAAACATCAGTTAAGTTTTATGGTAATTTTTGAACCATTCAGTTTTTTTATCAATGTAGTCCCTTCTGACTTTAGTAGCAACTGTGATAGATCTTGTTTCAATAATTTTGTGTGATGCCAGATACTCAGGTACATTGGTTGTTATTCCGTGTGCCATAAAGTTGAGATACTCGAATGCACTTATCATAGGAACATGGTGTGCTGTCATGTATGCTTGAGCTCTGTCTCTGATTTTGAATGCACTGTTAAAATCAGTCCAATTATTTTTCCAATGCAGTAATTCCATACTGCCTCTGTATATTTCTGAACCTATGATCTCATAACCATACTTCTCAGGATTAGCACTCAATGCACTAATATAGTTGTCATCATATACATCGCTGTTGGGTTTATCTAGTTGCAGTATGCTGAGGAACATACCGTCTAATAACTTTTCATCTACAATTCTTCTAATGTTGGTTTGAAAGGTGGCTTCGGTTTCGCCTTGCAAGCCAACAATAATGCCACTGGTGATCAGTGTGTTAGGTGACAGTTTTTTTAATTTTTTCAGTATGTCTACAGTTTTCTCAGTGTTGCCACTTTTGTTTGCAAACTTAGAACTAGAACTTTCTAGTGTTTCTATGCCAAAACTCACGCCCGATATCTTTAATTGTTCCCATAGTTCTTGTTGCTCTTGCATACCAAACAACTCAACTCTAAAAAAGCCTGCCATCTTTGGATCAAAGTCAACAGCATTTTGTGCATCTAGTAGTATTTGTAATTTTTTTGTGTCTTCATTACACGTATCGTCAGCAAGATAAAAATGTTCTGTGCCATATTTTTTGTTCATGTGTTCCATAAACTGTGCAATGTATTTTGATTCTTGCAATAATGGATTTTTGGTATTGCGTAAATCAAAACTGCAAAAACTGCAATTAAACTTACAGCCTAATCCTATTTCAAAACCCACAATATCTTTACTGGTAATAAAGTCACTGTCTCTGAAATAGCCTATCACAGGCTTTTCTATGTTTACATCTACATTGCGATTTAAGAATACATTAGGGTATTTGGTAGCATACTTTATCATGTCACCACCATCTAACCACGTTTCAAATATCTCCATACTGCGTCCAATAAAAAAGTAATCTACAACATTTGAGAGTCCTTTTTCAAAGAATCTATTACCACCTAGTATGGTTTTGACATATGGTAATTCTTGCTTAACTTGCAATAAAACGTCCTCAATTTCATATGTAACGTTGTTACTAAATGGCGTACTAATTGCAATAATTGGGTCTTTAGAATCCTTAAGGTAAGATATTATACATTCTAGCAGTGTATCATGTGGCCATCTACTGAACCAATCGATAATTGTGTTTTCTATGCCACGTTGATCGAGACGTCTTGCAACATCTGTGGCACCTATATTTCTATAAGTGTTACTTACATACAGGCCTTCGCCTACAGTGTTTTCACTGAGTATTAATACTTTCACACGTATACTTATATTAGAAAATAAAAAGCCAGCACATAGGCTGGCTTCTTATGTTTGCAAACAAAAGAATTTACTTCTTCTGAGATTTGATGCCTTTTTTAAGATCGGCAATCATTGTATCTTTGTTTTTTCTCTTATCGAGTTCAACACCAAACTCTCTGCCTAACTCTTCGAGTTGTGCTTTGGTTTGTGCTTTTAATTTAGCAAGTGAAGGAAGTTTTTTAATTTCTTCTTTAACACCTGCTTTAGCATTGTCAACTGCTTCTTTAATATCTTTAACATCAACCTTGCCGTCATTGTTAACGTCAAGACCTTTGTCTTTATTAAAGTACCAAACAACGCCACCCAATACTAAGAGACCAATAATGAATACAATTTCCATAATTTAACTCCTAAGATATATATCTAATTGTTCTAGGTCCTCATAACGTGAACCATCGAACGGGTGTACAAGATTGAAAGGATTTGCTCGTTTGTAAGTAGTACTCCTCACTCTGTCAGCGACAGCCTGAACAATCGCTTTATCTTGCTCATTTAGTTTTTCCATATTAACACCGCCTCTCATAAGAGTGAACAGTGCAATATCGAACTCCAAGTAACTGAAACCAAATTGGTCTTCGTCACCATTGGCAATACCTAAACCGTCTGTAGGCACCGCCTCCACAATTGATTGTGGTACATTGAGATATTCTGCTAATGCAGGAATCTCCCAACTTTTTGTCATTGCTTGGATAGGTGAGACGTCACCAACGTCACCATGCAATGTCCAAAAACCTGCGGCAAGTTCACTAAAGTTATCTGTGCTGGCTACAAGGCCACCTTTAGCACTTGCTAAATCATATAGGGTAATCATTCTCAGTCTTGCCCTGATATTACCTAGTCTAATCTTGTCGTCTTCTCCAAAGTTGTAAATATTATTGCTTACATAATCAAAAATTTCTGTGAGATCTTTTTCTAAATGATTGATACCTAATGCTTCACAAAGTTCTTTTCCTCTGGCAGTTTCTTCCGGGTTTTGGTGTATAGGCATCAATACGCCTGTTACAGTCCAACCTGCATTCTTGAAAAGTGCGGCAGTAACAGCACTGTCAATACCACCGCTGATACCGATAACAACATTTTCAATATTGTATTTTAGTTTGTATTTTGCAAGTTCGCTAACAATTGATCTGCTGAGTTCAGCGATATTGTTATGATAGACTCCGAAAGAAATTAATTCTGTAAGTTTGTCTTGAAACCAAGGTGATAATTCAGGTTGCCTGTTATACCTTAATATATTTTCTTGTATGCTCATAATTTAATTATATTTATTAAAACAGTATTTATTCACCTACAGTAAATGGTTCGTAAGTTGTATTAAACTGCTTTCCGTTATTAACCTGCACAAAAGTTGTGCGTTTACTTAATTCTTTTAGACTCTTTGCACCAACATAAGTACAAGTACTGCGGAGACCACCAAGTATGTCTCCGATAACGGGTTCAATAGGACCTTTGTAAGGTACTCGTACAACTCTACCTTCACTTGCTCTGTACTCTTTTGTTCCACCATGTTTCTCCTGTGCTGATGTAGAACTCATGCCATAGAATTCTACAAAACTTTTTTCTACGGTTTGTCTGCTACCACTTGCCGCACCGGTATTTTTCTCATCAGTGTAATAATATTTAGTGGTAACTTTGCCTCCGCCTTCATCTGTACCTGCTAACATACCACCCAGCATTACAAAATCGGCACCTGCTCCAAATGCTTTGGCTACATCTCCAGGACTACTACAACCGCCATCAGCAATGATGTGTCCACCAAGACCGTGAGCGGCGTCAGCACACTCAATGACTGCGGATAACTGCGGGTACCCAACACCAGTCTTAATCCTAGTAGTACAAACACTGCCAGGCCCAATACCAACTTTAACGATATCTGCTCCATTTAGTATCAACTCCTCTGTGATATCAGGTGTTACAACATTACCTGCAATAATTGTTACGTTTGGATTATTTTCTCTAAACTTTTTAACAAAGTCTATGAACCTTTCCGAATATCCATTTGCTACATCAATGCAAACAAAGTCAATGCTTCTGCTTAATTTAAGTGTTTTTGTTACACGTTCTAAATCAAAGTCTGTGATACCAGTGCTTACAGCAATAGTTTTACATAGATCATCTTTGTATGGATTGTTGTTTAGCCAATCCCAAATGTCTGCTGGGTCATAACTTTTTGCTAAACAAGTAAACATACCTTTTTTTGCAAGTGGTAGTGCCATTTCAAATGTGCCAACACCATCCATGTTAGCGGCCATGATAGGTACACCACTGTATGTTTTACCACTGTTTCTAAAAGTGTATGTTCGATGTAAATCAACATCTTTGCGACTGCCAATTTCGCTACGTTTAGGTCTAAACAGCACATCACTGTAATCTAATTTTACATCACGTTCAATCCGCATAATGCTTATTGCTCCATTCTGCTGAGTTATAATAACTCCATTTTTTTGGACTGCTCACAAATTTACCCTCATGATACAAATCTACAATCAAACTTCCGCCATGCTTAGGATCAACGTCATTTAAGTGTGAAAACATGTCTATGATAGTTTGTGCTACCAAACAGTTGTTATCTACATTCATATGGCACAAACGAAGATCTCTGTTTGCATCTTCACTAGCCCAATTAGGATTTCTAGCATCTTTATAAGAGCCCTGCCACGTGTCATGGAAATCATTTCTATGTAGATATCTACTTGGAGAACCTGATTCTGCAAAACATACATTTTGCAAACCTGATATCACAGGACCTGCTCTCTCAGAAACATCCACTATAGGTACATCTGGTAGACCTGGTATAGTACCTCCAGAATTTCTAAATGGCATAATGTTTATCAATTTGAATTTATGTTTTCTAGCCAAGTCTTGTACAGTATCAAACACCATTTGTCCAAACATATCATTAAGTAGTTCATCGTGACTGTACTTGTAATATAAATTTACAAACTGTTGTAGTTCGTCTGAATCTTGTTTGGCGTCACTTAATTCTTCTTCCAGTGCTGAAAAATCTGGACTAAGAAAAGCCTTGGTTTCATCAGGTTCTAACAGAGAAAGAATTCTTTGAGGATTTGTGTGGACAAAAACAACATTTTCAATTGATTTAGAAGCATTAATATCACTGACAAGATTTTTCAATGACCACCATAAGTTTGTGCCGCCACGACCTTTGATTTCAACAGGACCTTTATGTAAGTGGCCCCTCAGTAAATCTTCATGACCTTGTTCACTAAGTATTTCTCCGCTTAGGGATAAGAAATATTCTGCTACTAATGAAGGCCATGGTTCGTGCCCTATGTGGTCTGGATCGCACATTTCTGTGTTTGTTGGATCAGCAAAACTGTCTCCATATATACACAGTTTTAATTTGTCTTTGTTGTGATTTACTTGTATTGTGTCTAAAACTTTTTGTGCTTTACTAAGCATCAATCTTTACCTGTTAATTTGCGTTCTATTATGTTTTCTATGGTTTCGTATTGAATAGTGTCAAATGCCTTTGGTGGAAACTGTGGTGGCGTCCACTCTACTATCCTGTGTCTCTTGTATACGTATTTAAGCCATACTGTTTCGCCACCTAGAGTTTTAATGGGTCGCCAAGCAAATTTCTTTTTCCACTTGGTATACTTGGCATCTGTTGGTCCTGGTTTCAAATGTGGGTACCTGGTGTAAGCCGGATGGCCGTACATTGACGTCACTCGTCAAAGTATCCATCTTCTTCTAATTGCTCAACAGTGTAATAACTCAATTGGTCATGCCACTTTCTATTGACGTAACCAACACGAGCATAGTATGCCTTGCCTGTTGTGTCGTTGTAATCATAGTTTGATTCAAGTTCTTCTTTACCGTAGTAAACAGTTTCAACAAGATCAGCAAGATCACTTTCGCAACTGCCAAATCTCAATTTCTCTGCATCAAACTCTTCATCAGTATCTAAAAACCAACATGCAAATGAACCTTTCTCTGAACTGTGGAATGCTAACACAGGTACAGTTTGATCCTCATACTCTTCATCGATCTCATCTGAACTATAACATTCTCTACTGTACATGTGTGTTGGTTCAACTTCAAACGAATCATCGTATGCCCAATCATCAGAACCGTCTGCTGGAACAGGTGTAA